>Ga0315539_1000379_pt1 | contig 33678 bp, 22 predicted proteins | sample SalMarSW160150MG_FD_203097 | JGI IMG/M metagenome (GOLD analysis project Ga0315539, IMG submission 203097) | Salt marsh sediment microbial communities from the Plum Island Ecosystem LTER, Massachusetts, United States - Salt Marsh Sediment SW1601-150 ...
CGGCGTAGTTGTTCGCTATGCTCTGGATGCTCTGCCCTTTGACCTCAACGATGCCATCTCTTAGCAGGGGGGTATCAGCTAGATCCAATTTTGCTCGGCCTGGATCGCCAGATCCAGGCCAAAGGCGGGGATTTGGCAATCCCCGCCGAGCGATTTTGGATCCACTGTGATCAGCCAAATCCGTGGCCGTGATGCTGGTGATCAGATTACCGAAGCGGTCAACGTGGATGACCTGGCCGACGATGGTCCCGTCGGGGCGGAGCTGAGGCCGGGGCAGGGGGAAGGCGATGATTTCCGTCGGTGGCTGGCCCAGCTCGGTCAGTCGGATACCTCGCGCCAGGTGGGCGGCGGCAGGGGCGAAGATGTCGCGCCCGTGGAAGGTGCAGCTTACCGGCGAGAGGTGGTAGCGCGGGTTGGTGAGCTGCACTATCTGTTCCACCCTCTCGCCAGCGACCACGTAGCTCAGGACGCCGTTATCGGGAGCCACAAAAGTGGCCTGGGCCGTTCGCAAGGCGATGGCCCGCCGTTCGCTGCCCACGCCCGGATCAACGACTACCACGTGGATGGTGCCCTGGGGGAAGTAGGGGTAGGCAGCGTAGAGGGTATAAGCTCCCTCCCGCACATCCTGGGGCGCGATGTCGTGAGAGATGTCCACTATGGTGGCTGTGGGTTCGATGCCCAGGATGACCCCCTTCATCGTCCCCACGTAGCCGTCCGCCAACCCGAAATCGGTGGTCAAGGTGATGATGCTCACCGTTTCTTTCCTCCACCCTAATTTTACTCCAGAGGGCGATTCTCGTCAAGGCCGTTTGACAAGCGAACCAGTGTTCTATATAATACAATAGGTTTCAGGAGGATTTTCCTTCCGAACGCCCTGGACAGACTTGACCAAAATCCCTATTGACAGCTTAGAACATTTGTGCTATAATTAGAACAGAGTTACTCTCTCAGGAGACGGCTATGCCCACAGATTACGAAACCAGTGACATTCAGGTGCTTGAATACCCGGAGAATATCCAGCGACGACCGGGCATGTACGTCGGCGGTACTGGCCTGGCTGCCCTGCACCACCTGGCCCATGAGTTGGTAGATAATGCCGTAGACGAGGCTCTGGCCGGGGCCTGCACGCACATCGAGGTCGAGATCCACCGAGACGGCTCCCTCACCGTGACCGACGACGGGCGCGGCATTCCCACCGGGATGCACCCTGAAAAAAAGCGGCCTACGCTGGAACTGGTTTTTACCGAGTTGCACGCCGGGGGCAAGTTCAAAGAAGGCAGCTATTCGACCAGCGGCGGGCTGCACGGCGTCGGCATCAAGGCCACCAACGCGCTGTCCGAGTGGCTGGAGGTGCGGGTGCAGCGGGATGGGGTGGTCTATTTTCAGCGTCACGAAAATGGTCTGCCTGTCACCCCGGTCCAGATTCTCGATCCGGCTACCGGGGAGGTGGTGAGCCAGGTGGGGAAGGAGGGGGAGGCGAAGGCCATAAAAGCCCACGCCGACGAGAATCTGGGCACCGGCTCGACGATTACCTTCAAGCCCAGCCCCCGCTTCCTGGATATCACCGACTTCGACTTTGACGCCCTGGCCCGGCGCTTGCAGGTCGTCGCTTTTCTCCTGCCGGGCGTGACCGTGGAGTTCACCGATGACCGCAAAAAGAAAAAGCGCCAGAAACGCTTCTGCTACGACGGTGGCCTGGTGGAGTATGTCAGGTGGCTCAATGAGGGGCGCAGGCCCATCCATCGTGTCCCTGTTGAGGTCGGTGGGGAACAGAACGAGGTCGCTGTCGAGGTGGTGCTCCAGTGGCACAACGATGTGGACAACAGCGAGATCGTCAGCTTCGTTAACACCATCCCCACTCCCGACGGGGGCAAGCACGTGGCTGGCTTTAAGAGCGCCATCACCAAAGCCATCAACCAGTTCGCCTCGGAGAAAAAGTTGAGCAAAGGAGCAGCCAGTATCCGCGGCAGCGACACCCTGGCCGGGCTGACGGCGGTGCTCAAAGTCTCGATGCACGACCCCCTCTTCACCAGCCAGACCAAGACCTGCCTGACCAGCGATCACGTGCAGGGCATCGTTCACAGCATCGTCTACGAAGGGCTATTGGAGCAACTGCGCAAAAAGATTTCGTTGGGCAGGACCATCGTCCAGCAGGCGCAGGCGGCGGCCCATGCGCGGGTGGCGGCCAGCAAGGCGCGGTCGCTGGTCATCCGGCGTAGCGTACTGGATGCAGTGGACTCCGGCCTGCCGGGTAAGCTGGCCGACGTGAGCAAAGGCACGCCGACCGAGCAGACGGTGCTGTACGTCGTCGAGGGGGATAGCGCGGGCGGCTCGTGTAAGATGGCCCGCGACCGGCGTTACCATGCCATCCTGCCCTTGCGCGGCAAACCCCTCAACGTGGAGGGAGTCAAACTGACCCGCCTGCTGAGCAACAACGAGATCAAGGCCATCATCGCGGCGGTCGGTGGGGGGGTGGGGGCCGATTTCAGCGTGGAGGACATGCGCTACGGTGGGGTCAGCATCCTGGTTGACGCCGACGTGGACGGCGACCACATCCGCACCTTGCTCTACACCCTGTTCTGGCGGCACATGCGCCCGATGGTCGAGGCGGGTCGGCTCTACGTGGCCGTGGCCCCGCTGTACCTGCTGCGCAAGGGGAAGCAGGCTCGCTACGCCTACTCAGGCCGGGAGCGCGACGCCATTCTGGAGAAATGGGGCCGCAGCGGCGTGACGGTCCAACGCTACAAGGGTCTGGGGGAGATGAACCCTGAGCAGTTGCGCGAAACGGTATTTCAGGTCGGTGATGAAGGTCCATTTAACGATAACCTGCGCCGGGTGACGGTTCAGGACGTGCACCACGCCAATCAGATCATCGGCACTTTGATGGGCAGGTCGGCTCACAACCGTCGGAGTTGGCTATTGGAACGCTGGCGCGAGGAAGAGAGTAGTGAGAACGGGGACGAAGAAGATGCTGACTGAGACAATTTCTCTGACCACAGACCTGGAGCAGGCCTACTTTCAATACGCCGTCGAGACCATCACCGACCGGGCACTGCCCCGCGTCGAGGACGGGCTCAAGCCGGTGCAGCGGCGCATCCTGTACGCCATGCACGATATGGGCCTGCGTCACGATAAACCCTACAAGAAGTCGGCGCGTGTGGTCGGCGACTGCCTGGGAAAATATCATCCACATGGCGACCAGTCCATCTATCTGGCGATGATCCGCATGGGACAGGATTTCTCCATGCGCGCCCCCCTGATGGACGGTCAAGGCAACTGGGGCAGTGTTGATGGCGACAGCCCGGCGGCGATGAGATATACAGAGGTAAGACTGGCCGAGATCGCCGAGTACATGCTTCAGGACATTGATCAGGGCACGGTGGATTTTGTGGACAACTTCGATGGCAGCCTGCAGGAGCCGGTCATCCTGCCGGCCGCGCTGCCTAACCTGCTGGTCAACGGGGCGACGGGCATCGCCGTGGGCATGGCCACCAACATCCCGCCTCACAATCTGGGCGAGGTCTGCGACGCGGTGGTCTACGTGGCCAACCGCTGGCGCCGACGGAACGAGATCAGCGTGGACGAGCTGATGGAGATCATCCCCGGCCCCGACTTTCCCACCGGTGGAGTGATCTATCGCTACCGGGAGGACCCTGCGGGTGAGGGCAGGGTGGACACCATACGCGCTGCTTATGAAACTGGACGAGGGCGCATCATCACCCAGGCGCGGGTGGACATGGAAGACATCGGCGGCGGCAAGTTCAACATCGTGGTCACCGAACTGCCCTACGCGGTGCAAAAATCCACCGTGCTGGAGCGCATCGCCCGCGAGGTGCGAGAGGGCAAGATCGGCGGCGTCACCGACCTGCGCGACGAGTCGGACCACGAGGGGATGCGGGCCATCATCGAGGTCAGTCGCGTGGCCGACGCCCACGAGGTGCTGGAGAGTGTCCTGAGCCACAGCCAGTTGCGCGAGACCTTCGGCGTCAACGCCCTGGCGCTGGTGTCCGAACGAATCAACGGCGACACCATCGTGCGCCCGCAACGGCTCCCGCTGCGCGACATGCTGGTCCACTTTGTCGAACACCGGCTGAGCGTCATCGTCCGCCGCAGCCGCTACGAGCTGGCCAAACGCGAAGCCCGGCTGCACATCGTCCAGGGGTTGCTGAAGGCGCTGGATGTCATTGACCAGGTGATTGACACCATCCGCCGCAGCCGCACCACCGAGACGGCGGAAAAGAACCTCATCAAAACGTTCGAGTTCAGCCAACTCCAGGCCCAGGCAATCTTGGCGATGCAGTTGCGGCGGCTGGCGGGGCTGGAGCGACGCAAGCTGGCCGACGAGGAGAAGGAACTCCAGGCCCGCATCAAATACCTCAAAGGGCTGCTGCGGTCGGAAAAGCGCCGGTTGGAAGTAGTGGTCGAAGAGACGCAGGCGATCAAGGAAAAGTTCGCCACGCCGCGCAAAACGGTGATCCTGACTGAGGAAAAGCCGAGGGACAGCATCGTGACCGAGGCTGATCTGGCGGTGCCTGAGGAGCCGCAGGTGGTCGTGGTGACCACTCGGGGCGTGCAGCGCAACGACGCCAGCCGCTTCGGATACCGCGTAAGTGCCGGGGCGACCAGCCGAGCGGTGGAGGCCCAGCGGCTGCACCTGCGGACCGAGCCAGAAGATACGGTGGTGCTGGTCTCCGACCGGGGGCGGGCCTGGTGGGGGACGGTGGGCCGACTGCCCAGGTCGGCCAGCTTTGAAGATTTGGGGTTGAACAAGGGAGAGCAGGTCGTCGGCGTTGGCGTCCTGTCAGACAAGAGCTGCCTTGTTTTGGGCACGCGCCAGGGCCAGGTCAAGCGCGTCCAGGCCGAAGATGTCAAGTCCACTGCTGAGGCCTCGTGGGCCATGGTGATCGGCCTGGCAGATGAAGACGATAGGGTGCTCTTTGCCGGAGTGGGGAGTGACGAGGCCCAGGTCGTGTTCTTTGGCACCAGCCGGGCCAACCGCTTCGCCGCCGGCGACGTCAACCCCCAGGCTACTCCCTCCGCCAAAGGCGTGGCGGGCATCAAGGTGCGCAAGGGGGATCGGTTGTTGAGCGGGATGGTCATCGGCGACCTCACGGCCGACCTGGGCGTGGTCGTGGTCAGCCAGGAGGGCTACGTCAAGCGGGTGCCGCTGGACGAGTTTCCGGTGCAGGGCAGGGGCGGCCAGGGCGTGTTACTGCTCAACCAGACCAAAGCGACGGGGCCGGTGGCGGCGGTAGGGGCAGGGCCGATGGGCGGCTCAGTGGACCTGATCTCCGCCGACGGGAAGCGGCAGCGCCTGGACGAGGTGCCGGTGACCAGCCGGGCCAATCGCGGCGAAAAGCTGGTCGAGTTGGAAGATGTGGCCGAAGTAGTGGTACTGTGAGGGATATGCGCAATCCGGCGGGAGTTGAATGTCGTTTTTATTACGAGGATTATCACCGCGGGCGGGAGCACCAGGAGTGTCGCCTTATCGCCCGCAACCGGGCATCGGAGCGCTGGACTCCGAAGCTATGCCGAACCTGTCCGGTGCCCCGCATCCTGCAGGCCAACGCCTGTCCCAACATGATCCTGGAGGCGCGGGTAGGGCGGCGCTTTGGCCTGCTGCGCCGCGTGCAGGTGGAGGCCTTCTGCACGCTGCAAATGAGCGAGGTGGCCGATCCCATGGTGGGCTGCGGTGAGTGTCATCGGCACAAGCCGGGTGCGGCCATCCTGGGTTTGGATGAAAGCTAGATCAAGAGAGCTGCTTCGATTTCGGAGCGGCTCTCTGTGCATATCCATTACTCACCTGCTTCTGTTGGACCCTAGTCCAGCGGCCTAGGGTCCGCTGCGAGCATGAGGTGAATAGATGGCAGAATTCACGTCAATTTCACGCTAATTTCATTGACAACCGGGCAAAATACTGTTATATTATATGCAGATGCTAACCTGGCAGCTTCTTTCGCCGCTTTGCTGCTCATTTGGGATGTGTTCCGGCGTTCTATTACTGTTCTGGGGGCAGTCATTTCTGCTTCGAACATCCCACTTCAGGGTATTTGCCTTTTGCAAAAATTCATAGTATAATCACTTCAGTCACGACCTCTTTACCTTACATACGCTATCCACAACTTGTTGGGGGAGGTGATGCTCGGCATTTGGACTGGTGCTTTGGCAGTGGTAAGATGCCAAGCAGCGAATTATTAGCCACTTCTTTTGAAGCCATTAGGAAAGGGGGAGCCATGCGTAACACACTCTTTGTGAGAAGACCGGTCGTGCAAGTAGCTCTGATCGTCTTGCTGGTGATGGTGGTGGCGGTAGTATTTACCGGAGCGCAGGACTACAATCCCAACTGGACGGTATCCAGCGCAATCGTCTACAACACCCTCAGGGTCTATGGAGGCCCAGGGTGGCCTAAGCTGCCGGGCAATATGGGGGCTGGCTCTGGAGTTGTCAGTGACGAGAACACTGGGCTTCTGGCCGAAACCCAGCCCTACACGGAATCGCTATCCATCTTCAACCCCCAACTGCCCCAAGCCCCACGGAAGGACTCCATCACCTGGAATCCAATCTGGATGTCGAACCTGGAGACTTCCGACGAGAACCGTGCCAAAGGGCTGTACGAGGAGATCAAGGCCACATACCTCGATGCCTCGGAGAAGGTCTGGTTCCGCATGTGGTATGAGCCGGAACATTGGGACAAAGACCTCAACGCCAGCGGGTACCTGGACCGATATGACACGGGCGAGCCCGTGGCTTCCATGAACCCCACTCCCAACAGCATTGACGAGTGGTATCCGTCCATCATGCAGGAGTTCACTTATATGCTGATGGAGAACCGTCATATCAGCAATAAGCCGGAGCCGATGGCGGGGCAGGCCGGCACGGTCAGCTTTGTCTTCCCGGTGGGCATGAGGGCGACAGATCTGTTCACCGACACGGGGGTGGTGGACTATTCTTCCGACAATGCCCTCTACGGCTACGGCTTGACCAGCCTGGACGCCAACTTCGATGGAACCCCGGACATTGTGCACGTGGAAAGCGAGCTCACCCTCTTCGACAAGACTCACATCGCCGCGGACTTCGATGGGAATGGCTCGATAGACCCATTGGATACGGACGGGGTACAACTGAGCGGGGACGAACTGGCGGTATTGCGCTTGGATACCATATCTGTGCCAGTGGGAGGTTACGTCCAGTTCTTGGATCACGTGGTAAGGCTGCACTCCGTTTACGATTATGGCGTTGCGGTTGAGATCTTTTATACAGGGGACCTGGTGCCCAAACCGCCAGATTTGCAGCCCTTGGGCATAGGGGATATGGCTTTGTCTGGCATAGGGTCCCCGCAGCTCATCGAAGCAATAAGCAACGGCGGCCCAGGAACAAACATGTGCAATTTCCCCACAGGGCCCTTCTTCGTCTACCTCGATAGCGTTGACACGGCTGAGGAGACTGCCTGGCTCATGGTGGGCCGTGCTCTGGGCGCTACCTACAGCGGCATGGAGGATACTACCCCTGGCTTGCCCGACAGGCGGCCTGGAGATCCCTGGTTCCTGAAGCGGTTCTATGTTGACGGCCACGAGTACAACGTGGTGGCTATCAAGACGGAGGGCGACGGCGTGGCACCCTACGATGGTCGCTGCGACCTGGACGTAGACGACGATGGGTGGATTGATGATCCTCCGTGGGAAGATACTACCCTGTTTAAGTTCATCACCATCAGAACCCCCGTCCCTAAGGTGCCAGTCCTCATTGAGCAGCACTCGGTGAACCTGCAGGATTACGCTCTTGAGGATTGGCTGTCGGTGATGCCGCCCTACAACTACGAACACTACATCATCGAGGACGTCCAGGCTATCACTGCCTTCGACATAAACGAGGATACAGTGGATTACCTCGGCAAGCTGGTAGGGCCGGTGCCGCCTATCTTGCAGAAGAACGGGCCTTTCCCCTACGACGGAGCCACCCCTGGTGACGCTCAAGGGCTCTATGCACCTTACGACCTTCAGAGGGAGGTGTACCTCACCTACATCGAAGAGGATAAGAACCCGCAGTTCCTGGGCGAGCTGAAGGAGAAGTACGGCGATACTATGGACGATACGGAGTTCTGGTACGTGGAGCAGTGGTGGACCCTGCCCTGGCAGTACACTGAGTTCGTGCTGCCAGACATCCGCGACGACATCACCGAAGCCCTGAGCGCATGGGATCCCAATGGCGCTGAACTGGACCCGGACCTGTACCTGCTGGCCAGCGCCTTCACTGCGCCGCAGGCCGAGTACCTGTACTGGATTCAGGACGAGTCCTTGCCCCTGCGATACAACTTGTTTTGGGATGGTCTGAAGTGGGAGTACGTCACGACAGACACCGTCACGTCAGAGCTGCCTGGTTGGAAGAATCGGGTGAAGTTCTGGTTCGATCCGGCTGTCGGGGGCAAGAAGTACAAGGATGGGAATGGGCTGAGGGTCTTTAGCATGGAGCGTCCCGCTACGGCGGTCTCGCTGGCCGATTTCTACCCAGGTGCTGGCAGTACGAGTCCGGCAGTAGTGGACATGGGAAACCCGGCCTATCCGGTGGAGATCCCACCCTACACGGACTCCTGGGCTCCCTTCAATCCCCAGCTCCCCGAGGCGCCGCGCAAGGACTCCCTGACCTTCAATCCCGCTTACATGAATGAGTTCAACCACGGTGGCGAGGACCTGTACGACCTCTATCGCCAGATAGCCATCGAGGAGCACGACGCCCGGGAGAAGGTCTTCCCCAGGATGTGGTACGAGCCGGAGTATGTGGACAAGGTCCTGGTGGGGACCCCGGTTACCTACACCGAGGTCTACACTTTCCCGGCGGTGATGCAGGAGTTCACCTACATGTTCCTGGACGCCCAGGACTTGCCTAGCCATGGGCAGCCGAAAACAAGCCGTCTGGCCTTCCCCATCGGCACGGCGGCCGATGAACTGCCGGCTCCAAGTCCAGTTACCGGAAACCTGCCTCCCGGCTTGATTCCCCCCATCTCGGCCAGTTTTGGCTATGGCCTGACCACCTTCGATGCGAACTTCGATGGCAGCCATGACATCGTCACCATCCACAGTGAGGAGACCATCTCGGAGACTTTGGGTATAGGAGTGGACTTTGATGGAAATAACGTCATTGACCAGCTTGACACAGACGGAGCGGAGCTGACTGGAGACGAGTTGGTGGTCTTAACGGTGGAAAACATCGTCCTGAGTCGGCACGAGAGCGCGATGTTCTTAGATCACATGATCACCCTGGACAACGTGACCGCCAGCGGTGCGGACTTCAAGATCTGGTACACGGGCGGGGGATTGCATACGCCGTCTTACTCGTTGCACCCAGACTATAAAGGGATGCAGAGCCTCGGCCTGAAAGAAATGGCTCTGGTCTACAAGGGCAACATCAAGAAGCGCAGCCAGGGTCAAAACACCCTCGACTGGCCGGGTGGACCGTGGGGCCCCTGGTTTGTCTATCTGAAGACCACTAACACAGCCCAGGAGACAGCAGTGGTGACCATAGGTCGTGCCTTAGGAGCCACTTACTCGGCTATAGACAACGGCGCGGGGGGGCATGACCTGGAGAAGGATGATCCCTGGTGGCTCAAGCGGTTCTTCGTGGATGGCCACGAGTACAACGTGGTAGCCATCAAGACCGTTCTGGCCGATATCGTGAATCCAGGTGACGAGAAATTCGAGTTCAAGTACATTACCATCAGGACGCCGGTGCCCAAGGTAAACTTCGTCAACAACGAGGATTCTCAGAAGCTGGAGGGATATTACCTGGGCATGGTCCGCGGCGAAGATACCAGCATCATCTCCGTCATGCCGCCTTTCAACTTCAACCACACGCGGCGGGAGGACATCCAGGAGCTCCTGGAAGGGCAGTTCGCTGATGATTCCTATTACGAGGGCGACTGCATGGGAGACGTGGAAGGCAACGTTGATCCCCTCCAGATCCGCATCGTGGATGAGGATAGGGAACCGCAGTTCTTCGGGGAGCTGAAGGAGAAATACTGGGAAGATGAAGAGACCGGGGAGGAGTTCTGGAGCACGGAGCAGTTCCACACCCTGCCCGATCAGTACACCGACCTGGAGCTGCCGGCCGGTCAACTGTACCTGCTGACCAGCGACTGGGAGTCGGACCAGAGCTGGGTGCACTACTACGGTTGCGACCCGATCAATGATACCCAAGATGAACTCAGCGGCTTGCACCCTGCTATCCCAGGCTCTAACACTGACACCTTACTTCCCGACCTTCAAGACTTCTTCATCGCCAGTGTGACAGAAACCCTCAGGGTCAAGTTCTGGTACGACCCGGAGGAAACCCAGGACATCTACGTAAACATCTGGAGTACCGAGCCTATACCGACGCCTACCTCCACCTCGACGCCGACCAACACTCCCACGCCGACCAACACGCCTACGCCGACCAACACACCGACCAATACGCCCACGCCCACCTCGACGCCCACCAACACGCCCACACCAACCAACACGCCGACCAATACGCCCACGTCCACGCCGACCAACACGCCCACCATCACCTCCACGCCGACCAATACGTCCACCCCGACCAACACGCCCACGCCCACGGATACGCCCACACCCACGTCTACCTATACACCCACCTCCACGCCGACGAATACTCTTACTCCCACACCGACTTCTACACCTACGATAACGCCAACGCCGACCGAGACTCCTACTTCCTATGAAGTGTACTTGCCTATGGTCACCAAGCTCTATCCGCCGCCTACCCCGACTCCAACGCCGACTAACACACCCACTCCGACGAAAACACCCAAGCCCCCCACGCCTCCGCCTTGCGAGGAGAAGATTTGCCAGGGCGGCTTTGAAACGACAGGGTGCTGGGAAATTGGGAACACCCCGCGCCCCGCGGGCTACTCCACGGCGGTGGTGCGGTCGGGCTCATGGGCCATGCGACTAGGGATCACCTACCAGGGTGATGCCCAAAGTTATTCCTCCACCTATCAGGTGGTGACTATTCCCGCCAGCGCGGCCAGCGCGACTCTGTCGTTCTGGTATTACCCCATCTGCCAGGATGCCTTCCCATACGATTGGCAAGAGGTGGTCATCTGGACCCAGTCTTGGGGCTTCATAGCCCGTCCGATGGGAAAGATCTGTTCCAACAGCCAGACCTGGACGCACCACACTTTCGACCTGACGGCCTACAAGGGGCAGACTATCATACTCTACTTCAATGTCTACAATGACGGCGTGGGTTGTCTCAAGACGGCCATGTACCTGGATGATGTGTCGGTGCAGGTATGCTACTGATCGGCTTTCAGGCCGGGCGCTAAATGGCCTTGATTGAGCTTGAGAGCCAACAATGTCTCAAGAAGAAGGGAAGGGTCGCCAGCGAAGTGACCCTTCCCTTTTTGTTTGTAGCGTGGTATAATAGAGAGCAGAGACAAATCAATGTCATTGGTGCGTTGCACCCGGTGAAAGGGGGAGCCATGCGTAAAGCAATCTTTGTGACAAGGCCGGTCGTACAGGTAGTTTTGGTTTTCCTGCTTTTGGTGATGGTGGCGGTAGTATTTACCAGGGCGCAGGACCACTCCTGGGTGGCTCCGTACCCCGTCACCTACAACACTCTCAGGGTCTATGGCCGAGGCAGCGAGGGGCCTGGTGATGGCTCTGTCACCGATCCCGAAACCGGTATCCGACCCGAAGACCCGCCGTATACGGAGCCACTGTCTGTGTTCAATCCTCAACTGTCCCAGGCTCCGAGGAAGGACTCCGTCACCTGGAATCCCCTCTGGATGTACGCCGGGGAAACTCTGGACGAGAATCAGGACAAAGGACTCTACGGGAGGATCATGCGCTCCTCGGACCTGGATGCATCAGAGAAGGTGTGGGTCCGCATGTGGTATGAGCCGCAGCACTGGGACAAGGACCTGGACGCCGACGGTGAATTAGATCGGGATCCGATCACCAGGGAGCCCACTGGCGTTGACGAGTGGTATCCAGCGATAATGCAGGAGTTTACCTACTTGCTCATGGAGCCCAGGCTCCTGGCGGACGAGCCGGAACCAATCGCAGGGGAGGTTGGTTATACCAGCTTTGTCTTCCCGGTGGGCATGAGGTACGAAGACCTTTTTGACTCCTATGGCTACGGCTTGACCAGCCTGGACGCCAACTTTGATGGAACCCCGGACATTGTGCACCTGGAAAGCGAGCTCACCCTCTTCAACAAGACCGACATCGCCGCGGACTTCGACGGGGATGGCTTGATAGACCCGTTGGACACGGACGGGGTACAACTGAGCGGGGACGAACTGGCGGTATTCCGACTAGACAGCATGTCCGTGCCGGTGACGCCAACATTGAACTATATCCAATTCCTGGACCATCTGGTCAGGTTGGACTCTGTGTTCGATGATGGTGTCGCTATCGAGATCTTTTACGCCGGAGACCTGGTACCCAAATCCCTGGGTTTGCTGGCCCTGGGCATAGGGGACATGGCCTTGGCCGGCAGTGCAGGACCACCGCAGCTCATCGAGGCGGTGACCAACGGCGGGCCGGGAACCAACATGTGCGACTTCCCCACGGGCCCCTTCTTCGTCTATCTCAGCAGCGTTGACGCGACTGAGGACACGGCCTTGCTCATGCTGGGCCGCGCCCTGGGCGCTACTTACAGCGGGATGGAGCACCTGCCCGGCTTGACCGACAGGCGGCCTGGGGATCCCTGGTTCCTGAAGCGGTTCTACGTTGACGGCCACCAGTATAATGCGGTGGCCATCAAGACAGATGGATCAGGGCCAATCTATGACTACGATTGCGATCTGGATGACGACGACGATGGTGTGATTGACACATCCCCTGAGGCAGACACTACCGATTTCAAGTTCATCACCATCAGAACCCCCATCCCCAAGGTGCCGGTGCTTATCGAGCAGCACTCGGTGAACCTGCAGGACTATGGCATCGAGGATTGGCTGTCGGTGATGCCGCCCTACAACTACGAGCACTACATCATCGAGGACGTCCAGGCTATCACTGACTTCGACGTAAGTGAGGACACGGTGGATTACCTCGGCAAGCTGGTAGGGCCGGTGCCGCCCATCCTGCAGAAGAATGGCCCCGTTCCCTACGTGGGCCATGGCCCCTACAGTCCCTACGATGATGAGAAGGAGATGTACTTCAGCTACCTCGAGGAGGATAGTAACCCGCAACTCTTGGGCGATCTGAAGGAGAAGTACGGCGAGACTACGGGCGAGACGGAGTTCTGGTACGTGGAGCAGTGGTGGACCTTGCCCTGGCAGTACACTGAGTTCGTGCTGCCGGACATCCGCGAGGATATCACCGGCGTAGACACCCCCGACCTGTACCTGCTGACCAGCGCCTTCACTGCGCCGCAGGCCGAATACGTGCAATGGTTGCAGGATGTGCCCCGTCCGATGACCTACACCGCGACGGTGAACACCATGCCGGCGGGGTGGAGGCCCAGGGTCAAACTCTGGTTCGATCCGGCTAGGGGGGACAAGACATACAAGAACGAGGAAGGGCTGAGGATTTTCAGCATGGAGCGTCCCGCTACGGCGGTCTCGCTGTTCGATTTCTACCCAGGCGCTGGGAGTACGAGTACGGCAGTAGTGGACATGGGAAACGCTGACTATCCGGTGGAAATCCCACCCTACACCGATCCCTGGGCTCCCTTCAATCCCCAGCTCCCCGAGGCGCCGCGCAAGGACTCGCTGACCTTCAATCCCGCTTACATGAATGAGATGAACCAGCCTCACGATGACCTGTACGATCTCTATCGCCAGGTCACCATCGAGGAGCACGACGCCAGAGAAAAGGTTTTCTCCAGGATGTGGTACGAGCCGGAGTATGTGGACAAGGTGCTGGCGGGGACCCCGATTACCTACACTGAGGTCTACACTTTCCCGGCGGTGATGCAGGAGTTCACCTACATGTTCCTGGACACCCTGGACCGGCCCAGCCATGGGCAGCCGAAAACAAGCCGCCTGGCCTTCCCCATCGGCACGACAGCCGACGAATTGCCCCTGCCTCCCATCAGTCCACCCAGTTTTGGCTATGGCCTGACCACCTTCGATGCGAACTTCGATGGCAGCCACGACATCGTCACCATCCACAGCGAGGAGACCATCTCGGAGACCCTGGGCATAGGAGTGGACTTCGATGGCAATGGCGACATTGATCAACTTGACATAGACGGAGTGGAGTTGAGCGGGGACGAGTTGGTGGTCTTTACGGTGGAGAACGTCACGCTGAGTCGTTACGAAAGTGCCATGTTCCTGGATCACATGGTCACTCTGACCAATGTGACGGCCAGCGGTGCTGATTTCGAGATCTGGTACACGGGCGGGGGGCTGCACCCATCGCCCTACTCGCTGCATCCGGACTATGAAGGGGCAGAGAGCCTTGCCCTGAGAGAGATGGCCCTGGTGCACAAGAACTCCATTAAGACGTGCGTCCAGGGTCAGAATACCCTCAACTGGCCGGGCGGGCCGTGGGGCCCCTGGTTCGTTTATCTAAAGGCCACGAACACGATCCAAGAGACGGCGGTGGTGACCATTGGCCGCGCCCTGGGAGCAGCCCACTCGGCCATAGACGACGGCGCGGGGGGGCACGATCTGGTGCCAGGCGATCCCTGGTGGCTCAAGCGGTTCTTCGTGGACGGTCACGAGTACAATGTGGTGGCCATCAAGACCGTCGTGGCTGATATGATCAACCCTGGTGACGAGGCCTTCGAGTTCAAGTACATTACCATCAGGACGCCGGTGTCGAAGATCAACTTCATCAACACCCAGGATTCTCAAAAACTGGAGGGCTATGGGGTGTGCGACACCATCTCGGTCATGCCGCCTTTCAACTTCCACCACACGCGGGTGGAGGACATCCAGGCGCTTCCAGAGGGGCAGTTCGCTGATTCGGGTTTCTATGTGGGCGGCTGCGCGGGGGACGTAGAAGGCAACGTTGATCCTCTCCTGATCCGCATCGTGGATGAGGACACAGACCAGCAGTTCTTCGGGGAGCTGAAGGAGAAATACTGGGAACACGAGGGGGAGGAGATCTGGAGCACGGAGCAGTTCCACACCCTGCCCGACCAGTACACCGACCTGGAGCTGCCGCCGGGCCAACTGTACCTGCTGACCAGCGACTGGCGGTCGGACCAGAGCTGGGTGCACTACTACGGCTGCGATCCCGCTGATGGCTACTTTGACCAAGACGAGCTCAGTGGTTGGCACGCGGACGTCCCCAGCCCCAACACCTCGCTTCCCGGTCTCGCCCCCTTCTTTACCGCTGACATCACAGACACTCTCCGGGTCAAGTTCTGGTACGACCCGCAGGATAGCGACGACATCTACAAAAACCACCGGGAGATCACACCAACGCCGACACCTACGAACACATCCACGCCGACCAACACCCCCACCTCGACCAACACGCCCACGCCCACGGCGACGCCGACCAGTACGCCCACGTTCACCTCGACGCCAACCAATACGCCGACCAATACCCCCACTCCCACGCCAACCTCAACACCTACGTCTACGCCGACTGACACGCCCACGTCCACGCCGACTGATACCCTCACGCCCACTTCGACGCCGACCAACACCCCTACGTTCACCCCGACGCCGACCAACACACCCACGTTCACCCCGACGCCGACCAACACCCCTACGTTCACTTCGACGCCGACCAACACGCCCACTCCCACCTTGACGCCGACCAATACGCCCACGCCCACCGCGACGCCGACCAACACACCCACGCCCACCTCGACGCCGACCCCAACGTCCACGCCTATACCAACGCCGGTGGTAGTGTGCTATTACTCTTCTCCTGGGGATAGCATTTACCGTATTGACGCCTCACTCTTCTCAGGGTACACGACGATATCAGCGGCCAATTCCCCGCTTATTCGCATCGCCTCTCCGCCAGCCCCCTGGGGGTGGAATCAACCGACGTTCGTGCCCGATAGCTCCTGGCAACCTGGCGTTGAGGTTTGGTGGAATTACTGGACCCTTTCCACTTGGTCGCCCTTGCCCCCCGACTCCATGCCCATCGGTCTGCGAGCTGATGGCTACCGAGAAGGTCTGAACGGGACGACTTACCTGTATCGGCGTACTTTGACGCTCTCGCCTCCTCGATCCTGTATGCAGGTGGCAGGAGCTTCCTTGGAGATGTGGAGCGACAACAAGACAGAGTGGTGGTGGCAGGGCACCTCTGTCATGTATGATAAGCAAGGGTATATCGGCTCGGTTGAGCTTTTCCCCGCCCATGTCGGGTTGTACGGTGGAACTTACCTCCTGGCCATCCAGAACAGCAACGACTACGTGTGTCCCAGGGAGGATGACGACGATTGTAATCCTCACGGGACAGCCTGGCGTCTCTGTGTCACCTGGAATGTCGCCGGGCCTTGCCAGCAGGTCTACTTGCCTCTTGTTTTGAAGGTGTATCCATGAGGGGAACGTATTGACGACGTATTGACAATGAAATAAAGGGGAGGGTCGCCAGAGAGCGGCCCTTCCCTTTTTGGTTGTAACGTGATATAATGTCGTGCAAACGGAGGGAGGCAGATAACTTGAACACAGCTTACGTTTATGATCCCGTCTATCTGGAGCACAACCTGCCGGGCCATCCGGAGAGCAAGGAGCGACTCTCGCGGATCATGGAGCTTCTGGAGGAACAGGGCATGCTGGAGAGGTTGGTGGCTGTGGAGGCCACGCCTGTTTCGTTGGAGCGTCTGGTCAGGAACCACAGCCGGCGCTACATTGACACCGTGCGGCAGATGGCCGAGGGAGGCGGCGACCATTTAGACCTCGACACCTACCTGAGCCCCCGTTCCTACGAAGCGGCGCTGATGGCCGCCGGGGGGCTGGTCAACGCGGTGGAAGCGGTGCTGGATGGCAAAGTGGACGCCGCCTTCGCCCTGGTGAGGCCGCCGGGCCACCATGCTGTGGAGTCACAAGGCATGGGCTTTTGCATCTTCAACAACGTGGCCGTGGCCGCTCGCTACGCCCTGCAGGAAAAAGGGCTGGAACGAGTGCTCATCGTTGATTTCGACGTCCACCACGGCAACGGCACCCAGGATGCGTTCTACGACGAGTCCTGCGTCCTCTACTTCTCTACTCATCAGTACCCCTACTATCCCGGCACGGGGCACTGGCGCGAGATCGGACAGGGGGAGGGGGAGGGCTACACAGCCAACGTTCCTCTGCCGGGAGGCGTCGGCGACGAGGGTTACGGGCGCATCTTCGACGAGTTCCTCTATCCTTTGGCCGAGCGCTACCGTCCCCAGCTCATTTTGGTTTCGGCCGGCTACGACGCCCACTGGGCCGACCCCCTGGCCGCTATGCAGCTTTCGATAACGGGCTACGCTGATCTGACGCGAACGCTGAAAGCGATGGCCGACCAGCTCTGCCAGGGCCGGCTCGTCTTCACCCTGGAGGGAGGCTACCAGCTCGAGGTGCTGTCCCACGCCGTGCTGAACACCTTCCGCGTGCTGCTGGGTGATGAGGAGATCGCTGACCCGCTCGGCCCGGCCCGCCGCTCGGAGCGGGATGTCAGCGACCTGGTGGATCAGCTCAAGCGCCTGCACAGGTTGGTGTGAGGGGACCTGCTGATTGGCATTTTAGTCGAAAAGCAGTCAAAACAGATTAAGGAGGATCCAGTGGAACGAACTCTAGTCATCGTCAAGCCCGATGGAGTGCAGCGGGGGCTGGCCGGGGAGATCATCAGCCGCTTCGAGCGCCGGGGGCTGCGCATCGCGGCCCTGAAGCTGATGCAAATCTCGCTGGAGCTGGCTCAGCGGCACTACGCCGTCCACAAGGGCAAGCCCTTCTACGAGCCGCTACTTCAGTACATCACCTCTGGCCCCGTGGTGGTGATGGTGCTGGAGGGGAAGGATGCCATCGAGATCGTGCGGCGAACCATGGGGGCCACCAATCCCGCTAAAGCCGCGCCGGGTACCATTCGCGCCGACTTGGCCCTGGAGACGGGGCGCAATCTGGTGCACGGCTCCGACTCGCCGGAGACCGCCGCATTCGAGATACCGCTCTTTTTCGGCGACGGCGAGATCCTTTCCTATCCTCGTGACACCGATCGCTGGATTTTCGAGTGAAGTTTGGGGACGTGATTCACCGGCGGTGGCTGATGTGAGTAGAAGCCGACTGAAACCCAGTGGAAGCTGGCCCAGGTCGGCTTTTCCTGTTCGGGGAGCAGCGCTGAACAGCCGTGAGGTGTTTGGAAAGTATTAAGTGCGCTCTCGCCATGGCGAGAGCGCACTTAATACTGCCTAGTCATCTTGTCAAGTTAAGCCTCCAGTGGATGATCGGGGTCGGGCACGCAGCAATCCACGGGGCAAACCGAGGCGCACTGGGACTCGTCGAAGAAGCCCACACATTCCGTGCACTTCTCAGGGTCAATCTCGTAGATCTCATCCCCTTCACTGATGGCTTCATTAGGACACTCCGTCTCACAGGCCCCACACAGGATGCACTCATCGGTGATCATATAGGCCACGGTTTTCACCTCCTTCCTTTGACTAGATTGAAAGCCGGCCCTCGCGCATGAATCACTCAGGGCAACGGCCAAATTATATAGGGCTTGTCTGAATTAGGCAAGCGACAGATAATTTACAACGATATGGCGTTTTTGTCAAATCCCGCTTACCAGACCTCGGAGGTCTCCCCAGACCTCCGAGGTCTTTTCTTTTGTAGCGTGCTGTTGCTAGGCTGCCCCTTCTATGGTATAATCAGTCACAAAGGGTGAGTTGGGCTTAGGGCGATGAGATGCCAAGGAGGAGCGGTTGCGGACGATAGCTCTGGTCGTGGTGATGATGATCACACTGATGGGCTTGCTGATGCCCCAAGCTGCCACGGAGAACGTCTATTACGTCTCTCCTGATGGGGACGATGCCCAGCCGGGGAGCTTCGACCAGCCCTGGCGCACCATCCAGCACGCGGTGAATAGCGTCGAGTCAGGTGATACCATCTGGGTGCGCGGCGGCACCTACCACGAGGGGGTGGACATCGAAACCAACGGCCTGCCAGGGCTACCCATCACCCTGATTGGCTACCCAGGCGAGACGGCGATTCTGGACGGCAGCAGGCTGGAGCGGCGCGACGGCATTGACGTCGGCGGGGCCGACTACTGGACTTTCCAGGATTTGGTGATCCGGGACTACAGCCGGGGGGGAGAGCGGGGCTTCGGCTTCGTCTCCTGTTGCCATAGCCAGGGCATCACCCTGCGGAACCTGGAGTTCTCGCTGGTGGGCACGCCCATCGAGTTCCACCTGGGTGGGGAGGAGGTGCTGATCGAGGACGTCTACGGCCACGACTACGACGACGCCGGCTTCGACTGCGGGCCGGACGGGCCCTGCCGTGGCTTCACCCTGCGCCGGGTGACGATGGTGGGCGGTGACACTGCTGCCAGTGGCTTCGTTGTGGAACGGGGGGTCGCCATCGTGGTGGAGGATTGCATCGCCGAGGGGCACGCCGGCGACGGCTTCGACTTCAAGTCGGACCGCACCACCCTGCGGCGGGTCATCTCCCGCCACAATGCCGGCCACAACGTCGAGCTGGGGGGCTTGCACAGCAGCCTGGTCAACAGCCTGTCCCACGACAGCGGGCAAACCAACCTGGTGCTGGCCGAGGGCGGTAGCTACACCGTCATCAACAACACCATCGCCAACCGCGCTAGCGACGGCTACCTGGCCACGCTGGGCGGCTACCAGACCTCCACCCCCACCAGCGTCACTTTGTACAACAACATCTTCTACAACGACAACCCGGAGATGGCCGGCACCACGGTCTACTATCCTGAGGGCGCGATCCTGACCGCCGATCACAACCTCTACTACAACCCCTACCGCACCGACGAAGTGATTTGCTATGGGCCGACCGACCGCTGCTACAGCGCCGACGAGATCAACGACGGCACGTGGTACGTTGAGACGGGCAACGGCCAGCACAGCCTCTACGCCGATCCCCTGTTCGTCAACGCCGCTGACCGCGATTATCATCTGACCGCCTACAGCCCGGCCATAGACGCCGGCACATCGGGGGGAGCGCCCGCTGCTGACCTGGACGGCGTCTCCCGTCCGCAGGGCGAGGGCTACGACATTGGATCCTACGAGTACCTCTTGACCTACGTCGTCAACACCACCGACGATGTCAACGACGGTCTCTGCGACAGCACCCACTGCTCGCTGCGGGAGGCCGTGTTCGCCGCCAACTCCTGCCCCCATCCCAACACCATCGCCTTCGACATCGCCGGCTGCGAGGGTGTCTGCACCATCCGGCCCGATAGCCCCTTGCCCGCCCTGACAGGTGACGGCACAACCGTTGACGGCACCACTCAGACGGTGAATCGGGGGGACTCTAATCCCGCTGGCCCTGAGATCGAGATCGCTGGGGCGAAGGCCGGTATCCTGGCTGGTCTACGTATCGAGTCGGCTAACAACATCATCAGAGGGCTGGTGATAAACCGCTTCGTCGCGCAAGGGATACTGATATCTGGAAGCGGAGCCTTCGGCAACGTCATTTCCGGCAACTACATCGGTACCGATGCGGCGGGCGCTGCGGAGCTGGGAAACGGGCGGGAGGGTATCCAGATCGCGGGCGGCGCCCACGACAACGTCATTGGCGGTACGACCCCTGAGGAGAGGAATGTGATCTCAGGGAATGGCCTCAGCGGCGTGTGGATCAGTGAAGCGCATAATAACCTTGTCATCGGCAACTACATCGGCACCGACGCCAGCGGCGCGGTGGCTCTGGCCAACGGTCGCTCTGGCGTCTTAATCAGCTCGGGCGCTCAGGGCAACGTCGTCGGCGGGACAGCGGGCGGGGAGGGGAACGTCATCTCAGGCAATAGCTCCAAGGGGGTTTACATCTATGCCAGCGGCACCGTGAGCAACACCATCTCCGGCAACCACATCGGCACCGATGCCACAGGAACTGCGGCGTTGGGCAATCAGCAAGGTGGCGTCTACATTGGCGAGCCTATCGGAGGCGCCCAGGGCAACACCGTCGGGCCGGGCAACGTCATCGCCCACAACGTCGGGAGCGGCATCGTGGTGGACGGGCCAGACACCACAGGCAACACTATCACTGCAAACTCTATCACCGACAACGCCAACCTGGGCATCTACAACTTTAACGGCGGCAACGCTGATCTGGCGCCGCCCACCATCACCAGCGCAACCGATGGCTCCGTCTCTGGCGCCGCCTGCCCCAACTGCACGGTGGAGATCTTCTCCGATCCAGGGGACGAAGGCCAGACCTACGAGGGCGCAACCACCGCCGATGGCGAGGGCAACTTCACCTGGACGGGGAGTGTGGTTGGCCCCTACGTCAAGGCCACGCAAACCGACGGGGCTGGTAACACCTCGGAGTTCTCGCTGCCCGTCTCGCCAGCCGGTACAGCGACCCCGACCCCCACCGCCACACCGACCTCAACTGCTACCGCTACTGTCACCATGACACCTACCTCCACTGCCACACCCACGGCTACGCCGACGCCCACTCCCACTGCCACACCTACACCGACCGCCACCCCGACGACGAGGCATTTCATCTACTTGCCGCTTGTCTTGAAGCGCTACCAGGGAGCGGGTCTGTGAGCTGCTCTTGTCCTTTTCGGCAAGTCGTGCTAAAATAACCTGTGAGGATCACTGACAGGTATCCGCTTTAACGTGGGAGGTATATTATGACGGTGATGTCCTATTCAGAAGTGCTCAAGGCAGCCCGACAGTTGCCGCTTGAGGGTCAGGTAGAGGTGGCTGAGGCATTGCTTCGAAACTTACGCTTTGCCTTACGGAGTAAGCGCCCCGAGAGTAGGGGGGAATTGGCCCCCCTGGCCAACATGAACCTTCAGGAGTTGCAGGCGCTGGCTGAGGCGGTTGTGGCTCCGGATCGCCAGCAGCAGCTCGAGGCCTTGTTAGACAAGAACCGGCGTGGCGAGCTGTCTCCTGAAGAGCAAGAGGCCCTTGATGAACTGCTGACTGGGGTGGATCAGGTGGCTTTGCTGAAGGCAAGGGCACGCTATACGATGAGTTTGCAAAAGCTGGATGCGCAGGAAACCGAATGAGTTCCCACATCTCTGCCCAGTTACGCGAACAAGTGATCGCCGATGCAGGTGGTCGTTGTGCCTATTGCCAAAGCAGGACAGAAGTGATAGGACTTACTTCGGTAGGCCGAGCGACTATCAAGGCTCTTCAAATGAACCGACCGGTAATTGTTCAGCTTCGGCGCTATTGGGTAGCGTTGGGTCTGCATCCACCGCGCTGACTCGCTGCCGGACACTTCTTAGACTTGCAAGCGTGGAAAAGTTATGCGCGCTCAACTAGATTTACTCATCGTCATCGTCAACTACAACACTCGCGATCTCCTGCGAGATTGCCTGGCTTCTATCTACGAGAGCCAGGGCGATTTCAGCTATCAGGTGTGCGTGGTGGATAACTGTTCCCGCGACGATAGCGCGGCCATGGTGCGCCAGGAGTTCCCCCAGGCCCAGCTCATCGCCAGCTCCACCAACGGCGGGTATGCCTACGCCAACAACCTGGGACTCACGGCCTTCGGCTTCCAGAACGCTCCTCTGGTCAGGCATCCCTCGCCCCCCGCCCCCCCCAATTTTGGGGGGCCAGGTTCCGCCGTTCCCCCCAAAGTTGGGGGGCCAGGGGGGCTTGTTCCCAGGTACGCCTTGTTGCTCAACCCTGATACCCTGCTTCTTCCCTCGGCACTCCGGGACATGCTGGACTTTATGGAGGCCCATCCTGAGGCAGGTGCGGCGGGGCCCAGAGTGGTCCGCGAGGATGGCAGCCTCGACCTGGCCTGCCGCCGTGGATTCCCCACCCCGAAGGCATTTTTCTATCGTATGCTGGGCCTGAGCAAACTCTTTCCCAAAAGCCGCCGCTTCGGGCGTTACAATCTCACCTACCTCGATCCCGATGAGCTGACCGAGGTGGACTCCGTGATGGGAGCCTTCATGCTGGTGCGGGCCGAAGCCATCTACCAGGTGGGACTGTTGGATGAGAGTTTCTTCTTGTACGGCGAGGACCTCGATTGGGCCTATCGGATCAGGAAAGTTGGGTGGAAGATTTACTACAACCCTCAGGTAACGGTGCTCCACATCAAGGCGGCGTCCACCAGGCACAGCCGCAGGGCTCGCTACGAGTTCTATCGCGCCATGGACATCTTCTATCGCAAGCATTACGCGGCCACGACCCCGTTTTGGCTTCACTGGCTGATCATTGCTGGCATTGTCTTGCAGGGAAGCCTGGCCATGTTGGGCGAGATGATGCAGGGTTCCCCTCAGGCCAAGACTTCTACGGAGGCGACGAGATGAAGAGTAGGGCTAAATTGCTTTTTACCATCTCCCTGGTGATGCTCGACGTTTCGGCCATCGCCTGGGCCTTTTATCTGGCTTACAGGTTGCGCCAATGGATCAAGTGGCCGGCTCCTCCCATGAACATCGGTCCTTTCCGTAGCTATCTGGGGACGATGGTAGTCCAGGTCTTGGCTATGGTGCTGGTCTTTTTCTTTTACCGCCTGTATCATCGCCCCCGCGCCCTCTCCTCCATTGATGAATTGTATTCCCTCTTCGGTGCTGTCTCGGTGGGCACCATCGTGGCCATCGCCCTGAGCTCGTTGCTGTTCAAGAATAGCGTTCTGGAGCTGGATTACTCGCGGGGCATGATCCTCTACGCCTGGGCATTGACCATCGTCCTGGCTGGCGTAGGCCGCTTTGCTCACGGTCGGGTGCAGCAGGCTTTGCAGGCCCGAGGCCTGGGCGGGGCCAGGGTGCTCATCGTGGGCACGGGCGAGGTGGGACAGATGATCCTGCAGAAGATACTCTACCTGACGGGCCTGGGCTACGAGGTGATGGGCTTCGTAGATGGCGGCGACATAGAAAATGTCATGGGAATCCCCGTTTTGGGCCGAACCAGTGATCTCCCCTCTCTCATTGATGAACATTCTATTGACGAGGTCATCATCGCCCTGCCCGAGGCTTCTCACGAGGAGATCCTGACCATTATCTCCCTCTGCGAACGGGGGAAAGTGAGCATCAAGGTTTATCCCGACGTCTTCCAGATCATGGCCGCCCAGGTCAGCATCGGCGACCTGGGGGGACTGCCTCTCCTCACTGTCAGGGATGTCGCCCTCAGGGGCTGGCGGCTGACTCTGAAAAGGGCGGTGGACCTGATCGGCAGCGCCATTGGTCTGGTTGTGCTTTCTCCCCTTATGCTGCTGGTTGCCGCCCTTGTCAAGTTGGACTCGCCGGGCCCCGTCTTCTATGCCCAGGTGCGCATGGGGCTGGACGCCAGGCCTTTTTGGATGATGAAGTTTCGCTCCATGCGGACGGACGCCGAGGCCGAGACGGGCCCTGTTTGGGCCACCGAGGATGATCCACGCCGCACCCGGTTGGGGGGCTTCATTCGTCGCTTCTCCATTGACGAATGGCCCCAGTTTATCAACGTCCTCTTGGGTGAGATGAGCCTGGTGGGGCCGCGGCCTGAGCGCCCCGTCTTCGTCGAGCAGTTCAAGCGGAGCATTCCCCGCTACATGGATAGGCACCGCGAGAAGGCCGGTCTCACCGGCTGGGCCCAGGTCAACGGCCTGCGGGGGGATACCTCCATCGCCGAAAGAACCAAGTACGACCTCTGGTACATCGAGAACTGGTCCCTCTTCCTGGATTTCAAGATCATCCTCAAAACCATCTTCAACGCCTTCACCAGCAAGAACGCTTATTAGTCAGGCCCGACGCCTCTACGGTAGGCTCGCTCGTAGGGGGACGGTGGTGGTGATCGGCGCCGTCGCCCTGGGCACATTGGCGTACGTTACCGCCGGGTTCAACAAGGGCTGGGCCATGCTGATCACAGGTGGCCCTCTTTTGGTGATCGGCCTCCTGTTCCTGGCGAGTTGGCGGAGATCGAGAAGAAGGTAGGGTACAACGAAGCTGAGGACCCCGCCCCGCGAGCGGAGAAAGCGGGGTGGTATGTATTTGTGCAAACGGCTTCTTTGTAGTATAATGTGTGTACGTTAGCAGTACAAAGAAAGGAGATGGCTATGGCTAAGACCGCAGTAATTTCGGCAAGGATTGACCCCGCACTCAAACGCAATGCAGAGCAGATATTTGGAGAGCTTGGGCTGACCACCTCGCAAGCCATCACATTGTTCTATAAGCAGGTTGATCTTCAGCGCGGGTTGCCCTTTAGCGTCAAGATTCCAAATGAACTAACAAGGAAGGCGTTGGAGGATGCTAGGACGCGACGCAATCTCGAAAGTTCTGATGATGTGGAGAGTCTCTTTGAGGGTCTGGAGATCTGAATTCTTCGCCCGCCGGCACCGGCCGAGGTGAAGAAAGCGGGGCGGCTTGCATTTGTGCAAACGCCGCTGTTGGGGTATAATCAGGGCGAGCCACCATCCACGGCAGCACCGATGAAGAGCCCGCGCGGGAAAACCACACGCTGGGATGCTTCGACAAGCTTAGCACAGGTCTGTGCGGGGGTAAAGGGAGTATGTGAAGAAAGGGAATAATCCAATGGCTATGACGTTTGAGCAAGTGATAGAGACGATCAGGCAATTTCCGGCCGAACAGCAAGAGATGCTCATTGATCTGATTCGTGGCTGGCGTACTGAAACTCGACGCCGCGAAATTGCCCGCGATGCCCAGGAATCTTTGGCGGCCTTTCGCAGTGGACAACTCGAGCCACAATCAGCACAGGCGGTGGTTACTGAACTCCGGCAATCGTTGGAAGACCAAGAATGAGACGAGAGCTGGTTTTAACGCCAAAGTTCAAGCGTGCTTTTCGCAAGTTCGTTGGGCGCAATGCAAGGTTGCAGAAACGCATCGAGGATACCTTGAGGCAAATGCAGGAAGACGTTTTTGCGGCATCACTGGGTACGCACAAGTTGAGCGGGACGCTTGAAGGCTTGCGCGCCTGTGGCTGTGGATACGATTGCCGGATTGTGTTTTCGATTGAACGGAATCCCGCCAGTGGTGGCGAAGTCATTGTGTTGCTTGACATTGGTACACACGACGAGGTGTATTAGGCGCATTATGCTTCCGTTGTCACTTGCAGGCGGGGGTCACAGCCGGGCGTCACGGGTTTCGGCGTAAGATCAGCCGAAACGGCAGAGCGTGGCATTGCTTGCCAGTGAAAGCCCGACCAGGGCAAGGCTCAGCACGCCGCCCCGCATTTTTCGCCCACCAGCACCGGTCGAGGTGAAGAAAACGGGGCGGTTTTCCATTGCCTCTCCTCCAATTTGACCTGTGGAGCAGTTTGCGATATACTACGTTGTGAGCAGCCAGCAACGGTTGTCGCATAATACTCCATTCATGCGTGTTATATCCCAAGATTGTCCTGGAATCGATAGTTGGGCTGTCAGTGTTTTGAACAAATGTTCTGTATGTGCTATAATACAACTGTCGTAGGAGCAAGTTGGCTATGGCAATACCTCTCGATCACATGATGGAGGATCTGCATGAGGCATACGCCAGTGCAGTCGTCGCAAGGGCTGGAGCTACATTTACACTCAAAAGGCGTGAATACGGAACAGATGCCTTCATACAGGGTGTAAGAGTGCTTCCCAACGGCACCTATATGCCGATGGGTCAGCCAATCGCTTGTCAGCTGAAGGCAACTACGACCAGTGTACTTGAGCCTGATGATGTGGTCTACGACATGAAAGTTGAGGCTTACAATAAACTCGCTAGATGGGATGGAGCCACTCCCATTATACTCATTCTGTTTCGTCTTCCCGAGGACCCCGGAGAGTGGCTCGCACTGGACGAAGACCAACTATTGCTAAAGAAGTGCTGTTATTGGGCACACATCAATGATCCCCCTTCCGACAATATGAGCAGCGTCAGGATTCGAATCCCACGCACTCAGGCGTTCACGCCTGACGCTGTGATGGAGCTATTAAGGAAGGTTAAGTCCGGGGAGAAGATTTGAGTATGGGCACCCCACTGACTGGCACCCTGATCCGCCCTCTTGAGTTCGGGAGTCTGGTGGAGTACCTCACGCTGACTGGCTGGGAACGTGTTGAGTTACCACCTCGCTGGCTCGTCTTCAGGGGTTCCACAGACATTGATGGTAATCCCCTGGAGCTCGTCTTGCCTGCCGATCCACGTGTGCCCGACATTGGGTATTATCTGTCCGGTGCTGTTGACATTCTATCCGCTGTTGAGAATCTACCGCCCCAGCTTGTCGCGGAGAGAGTAAAGTTCTATGACCGAGATGTACTGAAGATGCGCAATCTCGAAACGGGAGACGAGGATTCCATCACATTGAAGCTGGCCGCGAAACAAGTATCCGAGCTTAAAGGCTTGATAGGCTACGCTGCGTGTTCAGACCAGGATCCTAGGCCCCATTTCGATAATCTGCTCAACATAGGAAAGAAGGTGATCGAGCGCTATCGCTTCGGCCACACGTTTTCGGGGAGCTTCGGCTTCACTATCGAGTCACCCCCCATCGGAAAGCCCACCATCTACACTCAGGCGATGCAACCTCCACTTGATCCGGATTGGGCGGAGGAGCAAGAGATAATGCTCCTGCCGTTTGTCCGGAGGGTTATGGAACGGGTGGTTCGAGGACTCTTGTTCACTCAGGACGCGACTAGGCAGAGTGACGTATCGATCTTGGTCGACCGATACGGGACTGGATTCAACTCCAAGATGTGCGCTTCAATAGTGAGGATGTCCAAACCCAAGGCACTCCCGCTGGAATACCGAGTGCAGTGGTCTCCCAAGATAGAGCCATCGAGCGATGTGATCGACCCTGGAACCATTCGTTTGAGTGCAGTGAGTTATGAGTATTTGGAGCAAGCAGAGCAAATACTGAGGACTCTCGAGCCAAAAGTTGTGGATGTCCAAGGACTAGTGACAAGTCTGAGGTCACAAGACGATCCTCTTGAGGTTGGAAGTGCTCGTTCTATCGTGATGAAGTGGATCAACAGACCAATGGGGGAAAGGCCTGTAGGCATCATAGTTCCACTGAACAGAGATGACTATCTTTCAGCCAGCGAAGCCCACATAAACTGGCAAACTGTGCAGGTAACCGGAATTGCTCAAAAGGTGGGTAATACCTGGCGGCTGTCTGACCCCCGTGGTTTCCGAATACTGCGCTAATCCTGGCTGCAGAGATGACAAGGACACAGCGGGAGGCGGCATAAACACCCGCTGGTGTGCCCTGTAAAGCTGTCGTCTACTAGCCAGTGAAAGTCCGGACATGGTAGCTACCAGGAGGTCACATAGCCTTCGGCCCTAACTCAAGCCGAAAGCTCAGTCGAGTCGTCTGGTGCTTGGGCGGTAAAAGAACCATATACTTCTCCTGCAAAGCAAAGGCCTCGCCCGTGCAAAACACGTGGCGAGGCCTTTTGGTTTGGTGCTGTGCAGGGAAGCGGGGAAAGAGCGCAGCAACGCGGCGCCCCTACTCCACCGGTTCTACTTTCACGGCGCAGACTTTGTACTCCGGAATCTTGGCCGTGGGGTCGAGGGCGGCGATGGTTAGCTTGTTGGCCGCCGCCTCGACGAAGTGCCAGGGCATGAAGACTACGCCTCGCTTGATCTTGTCGCTCACTTCTACCTTGGTCGTGACTTCGCCGCGCCGCGAGGTGAGCTTCATCATCTGCCCGTCGGCGATGCCCAGCTCGGCCGCATCCTCGGTGTTGAGCTCCGCCACCGCTTCTGGATAAATGGCATTCAGCCCCTTCGAGCGACGAGTGAGGACGCCGGTGTGCCAGTGATAGAGCACGCGGGCAGTGGTCAGAATGAAAGGATACTCCTCATCGGGCTCCTCCGTCGGCGGCTGCCACTCCACTCCGCTGAAGTGCCCCAGGCCACGAGAGAACTTGCCCACGTGCAGTATCGGGGTGCCAGGATGATCGGGGGTGGGACAAGGCCACTGCAACCCCTGGGTGCCGAGCCGTTCGTGGGAGATGCCGCCGTAGATGGGGGTCAGCGAAGCGATCTCGTCCATGATTTCGCTGGGAGAGCCGTAGGTGAGCCCCTCGTAGCCCAGCCGCCGAGCCACTTCGCCCACGATCCACCAGTCCTGCCGGGCCTCGCCGGGCGGATCCACCGCCTGGTGCCCCAACTGGATGCGCCGCTCGGAGTTGGTGAAGGTGCCATCCTTCTCCGCCCAGCTCACTCCCGGCAGCACGACGTCGGCCAGTTGGGCCGTCTCGGTGGGGAAGATGTCCTGCACTACCAGGAAGTCGAGGCTCTTCAGGCACTTCTCCACGTGGTTGGCGTCGGGATCGGAGAGCATGGGGTTCTCGCCCATGATGTACATAGCCTTGGTTTCGCCCGTCTCGGCGGCGTTGATCATCTCCACCAATGTGGTGCCGACCTCAGGCGAGAGCTTCACCCCCCAGGCCCTCTCGAACTTCTCCCGCATCGCCGGGTCGGTAACCTGTTGGTAGCCAGGATAGACGTTCACCAGCGCGCCCACGTCGCAGGCGCCCTGGACGTTGTTCTGGCCGCGCAGGGGGTTCACTCCGCCGCCGGGCACACCCATGTTGCCCAGCAGCATCTGCAGGTTGGCGGTGGAGAGGACGTTCTGATGGCCGGTGGTGTGCTGGGTGATGCCCATGGCGTAGAGCAGCGCGCCGGGACGGTTCTTGGCCAGAAGGTGCGCCGCCTCGACGATCTCCGCTGGAGTTATGCCACAGATCTCCGCCACCCGCTCCGGCGGGTACTTGAGCACCGCCTCCTTCAGCTCCTCGAAGTTCTCGGTGCGCTCCGCCACGAAGTCCTCGTCGTAAAGCTCCTCGGTTATCAGCACGTTCATGATGCCGTTGAGCAGCGCGATGTCGGTGCCCGGCTGGTGGCGGATGTGGAGGGTGGCGAACTCGGCGATGGGGATATCGCGCGGGTCGCAGAGGATGAGCCTGGCGCCCCGCTGTTTGACCGCCTGGCGGATGCGCATCCCCAGCACCGGGTGGTTCTCCGTGGTATTGGAGCCGATGATGAAGTAGACCTGGGCATCGTTGGCGATGTCGTCGAAGGAATTGGTCATCGCCCCGGAACCAAATGCTGTGACCAGACCGGTCACGGTCGGGGCGTGTCAGAGACGTGCGCAGTGGTCAACGTTGTTGGTCCCTATCACCGCCCGGGCGAACTTCTGCACGACGTAGTTCTCCTCGTTGGTGCACTTGGCGGAGCTGAGCACCCCGATGGCGTCGCTGCCATGCTTTTCTTTTATCTGACCCAGTTTGCTGGCCACCAGGTGCAGGGCCTCGTCCCAGGTGGCCTCGACGAACTGGCCGTCCTTCTTGATCAGCGGCCTGGTCAGCCGGTCGGGGTGGTGGGTGAAGTCGAGGCCGAAGCGCCCTTTGACACAGGTCCAACCGTGGTTGGACGGCCCGTCCCACACCGATTGCACCTGGACGATGCGATTGTCCTTGATGTTCAGGTCAAGTTGGCAGCCCATGCCGCAGTAGGGGCAGATGGTCTGCACGTGCCTGAACTCCCACTCACGCCCCTGGCCCTGGCGTTCGATGGGGATCAGCGCGCCGGTGGGGCAGACCTCCACGCACATCCCGCAGAACTCGCAGGTCGAATCTTGCAGGCCGGCGTCGAGGGCCGTGCCGATCTTGCTGTCGAAGCCGCGCCAGAGGACGCCGATGGCCTCCACGCCGTTCATGTAGTCGCAGGCCCGCACACACAGGCGGCAGAGGATGCACTTGTTGTAGTCGCGCTCGATGAAGGGGTTCGAGTCGTCAATGGGGTAGGCGTGCCTCACCGCAGGGAAGCGGGTCTCTTTGATCCCCAGCTCGTAGGCCAGGCCCTGGAGCTTGCAATTGCCGTTCATCTCGCAGGTCATGCAATCGAGCGGGTGGTCGGAGAGGAGCAGCTCGACCATAAAGCGGCGTGCCTCTATCACCTGGGGCGAGTGGGTCTTCACCTCCATTCCCTCGGCCGCTTTGAAAACGCACGACGGCTGCAAGGTGCGCTGTCCGCTTACTTCCACCAGGCACACGCGGCAGATACCTTCGGGCGGCAAGGCGGGATGGTAGCACAGCGTTGGGACATCAATTCCATTCTTCTGGCACACCTCGAGGATGGTATCTCCCTGCTCTCCCTTGACTTTTTTCCCATCAAGGGTTAGTGTGATTTCAGCCATGTGATTGTTCTCCTTTTCTACACCAGGCACTTTCTTTCCCTGATGTGGTATTCGTACTCGTCCCTGAAGTGCTTGATACTGCTGGCCACCGGACTAATGGCGGCATCCCCCAGCGGGCAGAAGGTATTGCCAAGCATATTCTCGCAGATGCCCAGTAGCAGCTCGATGTCTCCATCTTTTCCCTCGCCGGCTTCGATCCCCTCCAGGATTTTTAGCATCATGTGGGTACCAATCCGGCAGGGAACGCATTTGCCGCAGGATTCATGAGCGTAGAACCTGGCCATGTGCAGCACGGCATTTACTATGCAGGTGGTCTCGTCCATGACGATGACCGCCCCTGTGCCAAGCATGGAGCCCACCTTCGGCAGGGTCTCGAAAGCCATCGGCACGTCCAGATGCTCTGGGGTGAGCATGGGGGTGGAAGTACCGCCAGGGATAACCGCCTTGAGCTTTCGGCCACCCTTGATCCCCCCGGCGTGCTCGTAGATTATCTCCCGCAGAGTGATCCCCATCGGCAGCTCGTAGTTGCCGGGCTTCTCCACGTGGCCGCTGACGCAAAACAATTTCGGTCCCTTGCTCTTCTCGGTGCCGATTTGAGCGAACCACTCCGCTCCCCTGAGGACGATGTGGGGCACACAGGCCAGGGTCTCCACGTTGTTGATGAGGGTCGGCTGGCCGAAGAGGCCGGCCTGGGTGGGGAAGGGCGGCTTCAGCCTGGGCTCGCCCCTTTTGCCCTCCACCGACTCCATCAGAGCCGTCTCCTCGCCGCAGACGTAGGCCCCTGCCCCGCGGTGCACGGACACGTCCAGACTGAATTCTGTGCCCAGGATGTCATCGCCCAGGAGACCATGCTCATAAGCTTCGGCGATGGCCTTTTCCCAACGCTCTATGCCCAGGGAGAACTCGCCTCGGGTGTAGACGTAGGCTCTCCTCGCGCCGCCGGCGTAAGCAGCGATGATAGCTCCTTCGAGAACCTGATGAGGGTCATTCTCCACCAGGTAGCGGTCTTTGAAAGTGCCCGGCTCGCCCTCGTCGAAGTTGATGCACAGATACCTGGTGATGTCGGGGTCCTTGGGCATAAAGTCCCACTTGAGCCCGGTGGGGAATCCCGCCCCACCCCTGCCCTGCAGGCCCGACTTCTTGACCATCTCGATGAGCTCCTGAGGCTTCAGCTCCAGCAGGGCCTTGCGCGCCGCCTGATAGCCCCCCTGAGCGATGTAAACGTCAATGCGCTGCACATGAGGGATGCCAACGTTCTTCGAAAGCACCTTTTCCATTTTGATTTTTACCCCCTTGCTAACTGGTCGAGGATGGTGTCTACCTTTGCCTCGGTCAGATTGTCGTGGAGTTCGTCGTTTATCCGCATGGCGGGCGAGGTCTCGCAGGCGGCCAGACATTGCACCGTCTCCAGGGTGAACTTCCCGTCGGAGGTGGTCTCGCCCACTTCGATGCCCAGTTTCTTGCGGAGATAATCTACCAGGCGCTCGGCGCCGTCCCCCAGGAAGCAGACCAGGCCCTCGCAGACCTGGATGACGTATTGCCCGGTGGGCTTCAGGTGGTAGAGGGAATAGAAGCTGGCTGTAGAGAAGGTATCCTGGAGCGACAAGCTTAGCTGGTCGGCCACGTGCCGTAGAGCTTCCTCGCTCAGATAGCCGTACTGCTCCTGGGCGGCGTACAACGTATCCAGCATCTTGGAGCGCCTGGCCGGCTCAGCCGGCTGCAACTCCTTGTCAAGCGTTTGAGGTGACATAACCTTTCCTTTCCCTGGCAATTTTTGGCCCCAACCGGGGCTCCTCGCCAGCCCTGTCTTGGGGGCCTGTATTCTTGATATAAAAATGGCGCGTTGGTCGAGCGAGTGACAGGCGCGGTCACTCTATAGTAGGGGCAGGGTTTTTCAGCAGGGGCAAGGTAACCTTGCCTCTACTGCCGATCTTACTTCCTGGGCCTCTGCCAGCGTGCTTCGGGCTAACGCACCACGACCTGGAGTGAGTAAGTCTCCAGCGGTTCCACGCCCTCTTCCCAGGGGCGGTGATAGACCAGCTTAAGAGTCATCGTACCCGCGTTCACCGCCTCGAAGCGGAGGATCTGCACCCCTCCAGCCCCGAGAGCTTCGGATTCCGCCTTGAACTCCGGTTCGCCTGTCAGCCGCAGTACCTGCTCGTCGAGAGGCTCCGCCACCTCCCACGAATAGCCCGTGGTCGGATTGCCCTCCAGGGTGACGACCAGGGTTTGGCCCTTCTTGAGCTGCATCTCGCGGCCATTGTCGTCCATACTTGCCTTGACTTCCTGCTGCTGCGGGCTGCAGGCAGTCGCCACCGTAAAGGCTAGCAGTAGGGTGAGCAGGGCGATAAGACTGAGTCTGTTATTGAGCATTTCAGTTACTCCTTTTCCAGAGATAGAAACCGTCTGTTCCTACCAGAGAAGTCAAACAGTGGCTCAAAGACCAAGGCCAACCCAGTTTCACCCTGTGCAGCTTGCAGCACGACCCAGCCTTCATACTCACCGCCTGGAAACAGTGCCACATCTAAAGCTGGTTCGGGGTCTACAACC
>Ga0315539_1000380_pt1 | contig 33645 bp, 25 predicted proteins | sample SalMarSW160150MG_FD_203097 | JGI IMG/M metagenome (GOLD analysis project Ga0315539, IMG submission 203097) | Salt marsh sediment microbial communities from the Plum Island Ecosystem LTER, Massachusetts, United States - Salt Marsh Sediment SW1601-150 ...
GCTTATATTTTACAAGCTCCTTCTGAATACCTGCCAGTTGAGGATAGGGATTCTCAAATCTTGTGACCTGAGTCAGTCTCCCGTTACGCAGATTCCTGATAAAATAATTAGGTACATCTGTAACTGACTGTCTGCTGGTTAGAATTAATCCTTTTGAAATATCCAGCAGTGTTGAGATAGTCTCATAATACGGAGCCTCAGATCTCCATAGTCTTGAGGTTTTTCCCGAGGAGATTTCATATTTATCTATAAATGGCCTGTCCCCTTCAGGTGAAGCACCAGCACCTGTAAGAAATAATGATCGTCCCCTGTCAGTGAAGAAAAGTACATTTCTGCCGTAATTATTCCGGTCAGTTATAAAACGACCCGGATTGTTATAACGATCATCTGCGTTGTACTCCTGTATTTTCTTCTTCGTATTTTGAGGATCAGCAGGATTAAATGAACTTGTAACCCGCATCCGTGTCCTGCTTAAACCTTCTGAGATCAAAGCATAATCCTCTTTCCCCCAGGTAATTCCACCATATCTCATTTCTGTTGCAATAAATCTTACCGGGTCTTCAGTAAATGGTTCCGATAATAGATACACCTGATCGTGGTACTCCATTTCGTTCTTATAATCACCTCCGTCAAGAGCTTCCACCCAATAAACAGTAGCCGGCTTATCCGGACGCCAGCCGAATGACCTTGGCCAGGGCAGAACAACATCATAACCTCTGGGCAGATTTTCAGTTAATGGTTTATCCAGCAATGTTCTGACAACATTGCCTTTTAAATCAAGAATTTGGATTAAAACAGGAAAATTATGCCATGTAACAATATATGAAAATGGCCGTTTTATCTCAAACACTAACAAGAACCGCCCATCCGGAGAGGGTTCGGCGTCGGTTATCATACCAGGAGATCCTATTGTTTCAGAACTTGTTCCATTCCAAAACATTAGCTGTGACCTGGCAAAATACTCAAATATCATCTCATCAACCGGATCCTTGAGTAGATCCTGGTAGGTGGCTGCCTGGCCTTTTATACCCAGATTTTCCTGCACAACAGGACCTTCAGGCACAGGATTACGTTCAGGCTTCTCTCCTCTCTCAGGATCAGTAACTTTGTAAATAATACTTTTATTGTCAGATAACCAGTATACCGGATTTCCAAAAACCATATTAATGTGATCCGCTATCTTCCATGCTTTCAGTGAACTAACGTCACAAACCCATAACTCGATTGTCGACTGCTTTGTATTGGTAAATGCAAACATTTTACCATCTGCCGCCCAAACAGGGGATCCGAGATGGGGATCCTGTGGCAATCCGCTTATCTCATGACTATTGGTCCCGTCTATATTAATGATCCTCATACCTTTGTTATATGTGCGCCTGCTTGGTCCGCTGTTGGCAGGATTTATCCTGATGCCTGCTATCCTCAGTTCTTCCTCAGAAAGATCACTGATAGTGATAAGACCCGGCCTTTCAATTATTATCATACAAGATTTATCCGGACTCACAGATACTGATGGAGTTGGAGGTGCATCAACAATCTTTACAATTTCGTCCGGCGGAAGCTGGTATTTCAGCGCATCCTGTGCATATACCTTTATGAAGGTAAATAATGTTGCTGTTGAGATTATGAAGAATTTTCTGACCATGATGTAATATTTTTATAGATTAAATAATATCTCCAAAGATATTTATTTATAAATATTGATGTGTGTTTAATAATACTTGCACTTTTTGTTATTTTTTTCCATTTTACAATTATTAAATTTGCCCGGTTATCCAACTGCAAATACCAGAAACATAAACAGGAACCCATGATTAATTTTTTTGATGATAAGATCTCAGACAGACTTGGTGGTGTAAACTTTGGAAAATCAACAGTCATATACAAGTTTGAACTTATTAAAAGAGCAAAGGCAGCAGCAAAAAAAGCACACCCTTATATCAGCCTTATCGATATGGGTGTTGGTGAACCAGACTGGCCTGCTGATAGTCTGGTTGTAAAAGCTTTATCTGAGGAGGCCGGAAAACCAGAAAACAGGCGGTATGCCGATAATGGAATTCCTGAGTTTCAGGAAGCCGCAGCCCGCTATCTTGAAAAGGTATACAGGCTTTCAGATTTAAACCCTTCAGGAAATATAATTCACGGCATAGGATCAAAACCGATACTGGCAATGCTTCCATTATGTTTTATTAATCCTGGTGATATATTACTTACTACAGTTCCGGGTTATCCGGTTTCAGCAACTTATACAAAATACCTTGGAGGCGAAGTATTCAACCTGCCATTATTTGAATCAAACTCATTTTTACCTGACTTAAGTTCAATTCCTCAGTCAATACTAAAGAGAGCCAAGCTTCTTTATCTGAATTATCCAAATAATCCGACCGGTGCTGTTGCGAATATTGAATTCTTTAAACAGGTAGTTGATTTTGCAAGGAAAAATAATTTCATCGTTATTCATGATGCAGCTTATAGTGCACTGACATACGACGGATACAAGCCACTTAGTTTTCTTTCTGCAGAGGGTGCTATGGAAGTTGGTCTGGAAGTCCATTCCTTATCAAAGGCTTTTAATATGACCGGATGGAGGATAGGTTTTATATGTGGTGACAGTAAAGCTGTAAAAGCTTACGCATCAGTAAAAGATAATACTGATTCAGGGCAGTTCAGGGCAATTCAAAAGGCAGCCATTAAGGCACTAAGCAATACAGAAATAACTGACAAAACAATAAGAAAATACTCCAGAAGATTCGATTTGCTTGTAAATGCTCTTAATGATTTAGGATTTGATGCCAAAAAGCCAAAAGGATCATTTTATTGCTATGTAAAGGCCCCTGCTGGTACCAGAAACGGAATAGTGTTTAATACTGCGTCTGAGTTTTCAGAATTTCTGATACGTGAATCATTAATATCCACTGTTCCATGGGATGATGCCGGAAAATTCATTCGATTCTCGGTAACTTTTGAGGCAGATTCAGTTCAAAATGAAATAGAAGTGATCAATGAAATGAAAGAGAGAATGAAAAAACTAAACTTAATATTCTGAAATAAGCACTTAATTTTATTCTTTTAATCCCTTTTCTTATTTCACCCATGGGAGAAATGATAAAAAGATCTTTTACTCCTTCCCCCCTTAGCTTTCGCGAAGCTTCAGTGAAGCAAAGGTGGGAGAAGATTGGGATGAAGGACAAATCATATGATGCCAAAGTTTGAAGAAGATATTAAAGAATCGTTGTCTATCCTGAAGGCAGGTGGTACAATCCTGTATCCTACAGATACAATATGGGGACTTGGATGTGATGCTACCAACAGGGAAGCGGTTGAGAGGATATTCAAAATCAAGCAAAGAAAAGAAAGTAAAAGCTTAATCGTTCTGGTTAACGGGGAATCAATGCTTGAACGTTATGTTAAATATATTCCCGAGATAGTATTTGATATTATTGGTGTTGCCGATAAACCATTGACAATCATTTATCCTGAAGGCAAAAACCTTGCCACCGGCATTTACAGTGAAGATGGTTCGGTGGGGTTAAGGATCTGCAAGGATGATTTCTGCAACCAGCTAATAACCCGGTTCATGAAACCAATTGTCTCAACTTCAGCCAATATCAGTGGATCCCCTCCTCCTGCTAATTTTCCGGAAATAGATGAATCAATCTTAGCATCTGTCGGTTATATTGTAAAACACCGGCAAAAAGACCTGAGTAAATATTCCCCTTCTCAGATTCTTAAAGTGGAAACAAATGGTGTGATTAAAATTATAAGAGAATAATTTATCTTGACCTTATATGTCCTGATCCTGAGACTCTTGCATTAATTCTTGGACTTCCGGTATAAGTTATATTACCACTCCCTGATATTCTTGCATCTAAGGATTCCGAAACATTACAGAAACAATCACCGCTTCCTGAGATGCTTGCCGATAAATCACCCAGTTCTATCGTTTCTCCGGTAAAGTTCCCTGATCCACTGATCGAAATATCTGCATTGTCAGCTTTCCCGTCTCCGTCAATTATAATATCGCCAGAGCCGGATATTCTGCTATTCAGCTCCCTGACCTCAACATCTGCAGTGTATATCTTTCCGCTGCCACTTACATTTAAACTGAGGCTGGTAGTAATTACATCATCCTGTATCTCTGCCCTGCCTGAACCTGAAACACTCAGACCTTCTATTTCGGGCATGGTTACATAAGCTGTTATTCTTTCATTTCTAATCGAGAACCTCCAGCTGGCCATCTTAATAACCAGTCTGCCTTCTGATACTTCCGTTTCGACTTTTTCCAGAAAATCACTGCGTCCCTCAAGAATAACCTTATACTCAGAACCCAGGTTGATGTACAGGTTTCCTGCCACACCGAAACTTACCTTGGTAAAATTCCTTACATTCCTTGTCTCTTTGACCGTTGACTGTCCCAAAGAGAGGCAGGATACCAGTGCAAATAAAATAATAAATGTTAAAAATCTTTCCTTTTTCATTGCTTAAAGGGTATTTGTTATTAATATCTTAAAAGACGTTTTATTTACCTTTTAGTTGCATAAGATGGAAATTCGTTCGGTAAAAGGAAATTTTTATGGCACCGATTGCAACCGAGGAGACCACATAGTGGGATCCGAGCTCGACAAAGTCAAATCCGTGCCTTTTTTCATATAATATTCAGTTGATATCAGTCAATCCTTCGGGCAGGTTCATTATGATAGTTTTTCTTTCCTGATCGACTTCAATTATAAAATCTTCATGCAGAGGAATAAGTATCTCCCTGTTATCATCACCGATAATATTCAGCAGCCACTGTCCGGGATTTCGAATTACCTCCTTAATAAAGCCTATTAATTCCCTTTCAGCAGTAACCACACTAAATTCTGAAATACTCTCCAGATCTTCTGGTATGAGTTCATCATCAGTACCTGCAGCCAGAAATAATCTGCACCCCGTGAATTCACTTACTTTTTCAATTGATTCATATCCGTCAAACATAAGATTGATCTTGCCGGCACCGGTATCTTCCTGCTGAGATACTAAAAAAGGAACAGGTATTCCTTCTATTTCAAGAAAAACCCATTCCATCGCAGGTATATTTTCAGATAAGGTTTTTTCCAGTTTAACTGTTACGGCACCTTCATAACCGTGAATTTTTGTGATCCGACCGAGTAATATTTGCTTTGTATAAGCCATTCCGATCGTTTTCCCTTAAGACTCCTCGTTTATTCAGCCGGTTTATCTTCTTCAGTTTCCGGTTTAGATTCATCTTCCCCTTCAGCAGGAGTCTCTTTATTTTCTTTTGCTGTTTCTGGTTCCTTTGCCGGAACTGATTCTTCAGTTACAGTAGCTTCATCCTTTACCTGTACTGGTTCCTGTTCCTCTGCCGGAACCTGTTCTTCAGCAACGGTAGCTTCATCCTTTACCTGTACTGGTTCCTGTTCCTCTGCCGGAACCTGTTCTTCAGCAACGGTAGCTTCATCCTTTACCTGTACTGGTTCCTGTTCCTCTGCCGGAACCTGTTCTTCAGCAACGGTAGCTTCATCCTTTACCGTTACTGGTTCCTCTGTCTGAGTGGTTCCTTCTTCGGTTTCATCTGCTGTTGTAGCTTGCTTTTCCTTGTCCGCCAGCTCAGCCTGTTTTTTTTCAAGCTTTGCAGCCCTTGCTTCGTTTATCCGCTTTTCAGATGCAAGTCGTTTAACAAGTTCTTCATCTTTCGACTTCTCAAGTCCAGACTTTTTCGCTTCAATTTTAGCTTCATTCTGCTTCATCCATTCTTCAAAACGGCGTGTAGCTTCAGCTTCATCAAAAGCACCCTTTTTAACACCTCCCAGAAGATGTTTTTTAAGCAGAACACCTTTATATGATAAGATAGCTCTACATGTCTCGGTAGGTATTGCGCCATTTTGCAGCCAACCCAGTGCTTTATCGAAATCGATTTCGATTGTTGCAGGATTAGTGATAGGATTATAGAATCCGATCTTTTCAATATATCTGCCATCCCGTGGCGACCTGCTATCTGCAACCACAATGTGGAAGAAGGCTTTTTTCTTACGGCCTTTTCTAGCTAATCTGATTTTAACTGCCATTAATTTTTTACGCTTTTATTTAACCTACTTTTAAAAATTGTGGGTGCAAAGATAATCAAATTTATTCACCAAACAACTGTATAAAAGTAGAGACGCCCAACCTGGGCGCCTCTACGGATAAAACACAATTCATATCATCCTCCTATATACCATGGATTCTGTACCAGGAGATCATTCACCTGCATCTCTCTGAATGGCACAGGAAGAATCAGATTACCTGCATCATAGGGATAGGTCCCTATGTCTAAATGCCATCTTTTAAGATCGTGTAGCCGGTGGCCTTCCCAGCAGAGCTCGAAGTAACGTTCTTCCCTTATCTGATCCTGGGTCACTGGTCCGCTATACGCCGGAGCAAGAGATCTGTCCCTTACAATATTAACATCCTGAGTCGGAGTGTTCGGACCAATAAAAGGAGCACCATTCTCAAAATTGGCTTCTGCTCTGATCAGGTACATCTCAGCCAAACGGATAAGTGGAATATTGGCATAGTAATCGCCCCATTTTGAGGTGTTTATTCCTCCATTATTTAATATTGTCCCAACACCGATATAATACATTTTGTTAATATCCTCAATTGTATAGGAAGGTTCTGTATCATCCTGAAGCATGCCCCTGAGGTCAGCCGGATCAAATTTAGTCAGGAAGCCCGGTTGAATATCATAGTCTCCACGGCCCATGCCGTTCAATGAAGCATACATTACAGTAAGCCAGGCTGTATTTGAGGCAACATTATTCTGAAGAGCAAAGATCACTTCCGGCGAAGTCCCGGTGATATTAAAGGGTTCCAGGGGATGTGAAGTAAGGCTGAAACCACCGTTTTCAATTACATTGTTAGCCTCAGTGGCTGCATTGACAAAATCGCTCTGCTGAAGATACAACCTTGCAAGAACTGCACTGGCTACATAATTGGTTGCATAGACACCATTTGTCTCTGGTAAGAGATTTTTTGCATCAGTAAGATCCGATAATGCCTGATCATAGCACTGCTCAACAGTACTCCTTGCAACGTTTACTGCATCTTCAACATCTTTTGTGGGAGTTAGAACGATCGGAACGCCTGGTTGTGTATTATCAACACCGGGTTCATAAGGCAGACCAAACAGCCTTGCCATCTCAAATAAAACCCAGCCCCTCAGAAACTTGGCTTCACCCTCAACAATATCACGATCCTCTGCATCGAGAATGGAAAGAGTACCTGGATCGAGAAGATTATTGCAAATGTTGATCAGACTGTATGCATCAACCCATGTTTCCTCTACATAATCGTTGGTAACAGTAACCTCCTTCCTTATGAACTCTCTCGGTTGAGCATATGTCCCGATAAATGTCATATCTGTGGTTGCTGCATAGAGTTCACTGAACTCATTAAATTGGCACCCAAAAAGGTTTGCACTTCTAGCTTCAAGGTAAGCCCCGATAAGTGTTGCTTTGATATTTTCAGCAGTAGTAAGGGCCGTACCCGCATCTATCGATTGCTGAGGCTTCAGATCCAGTTTTTCATCACAGGAAAAAAGTAAAAGAAGAACGGGAAGGATCAGCAACCATTTTTTACTTTGAAATAATATTTTTTTCATGATCGTAAAAATTTACAGTTAAAATGTAAGATTGATTCCAAGGGTGTATGTCCTGGCCTGTGGTGCTGTATAGAAATCATACCCCTGAATAATATTGGCATTCTGGGTTGACCGATCGGTACCCGTGTAGTTAACTTCCGGGTCCCACCCTTTGTATTTAGTCAGGATATACAGATTCTGTACGCCGATATATACCCTTAAAGATGAGAGCATTATTTTGTTTACAAGGCTCACCGGGAAATTATACCCAAGATTGACATTTCTTACCCTCAAATACGAAGCGTCAGAAAGATACCTGCTTGAATTATTGGTACCATTACCTTCACCCAGTCTGGCCTGAGGAACATCACTAATGTCGCCAGGATTCTGCCACCTGTTCATCTGGTCAACCGTCTGGTTATCAAACCAGTCGGCAGCAGCAGACTGATACCTTCCTCCTCCGTTGAAAACTTCATTGCCATAAACAAAACTCAGAAGGATATTCAGATCAACACCCTTATACTCCATATAATTATTCAATCCTCCTGTAAAATCAGGATTTGGAGATCCAGCTATTATTTCCTCTGCAAGGTTGTAATCGTTTGTTGTCCCATCACTTGTTGCGTTGAGATAGTAAATAGCATCACCATTATCGGGATCAACCCCGGCATATTTTCTTAATTTGAATACCCCTATGGGCTGACCTTCTATTACGTAGTTAATGCCGTTAGGTGTGATTTCAGGCCCGTTAATATCTATGATCTTATTCCTGTTAAAAGAAATATTGAAATCTGTGGTCCATTTAAATGTTCCCACCAAATTGTTTGACCGGAGGGCAAATTCAAGCCCTTTGTTTTCCAGCTCTCCGACATTGCTCCATACACCTGTAAAGCCTGAGGTAGCCGGCAGGGTTCTGTAAAGAAGCAGATCAGTTGTTTTTTTGTAATAAAGATCTATTTCACCTGTCAGCCTGTTTCTGAAGAATCCGAAATCAAGACCTAAATCTGTCTGGGCTGTATTTTCCCATCCCAGTTCACGACTCTGCAATTGTGTTGGTTGCAGGGCATTCCTCCCTGCATAGTTTTCTCCTGTGTAAAGTGCAAGATGTGCATAATCAGGAATTCCGGAGTTGCCTGTAAAACCATAGCTGGCACGTAATTTAAGATAACTCAGAATATTTTTTATCCCAGCCATAAAATCCTCCTGGGTAATGATCCAGCCTGTTGAAGCAGCCGGAAAGAAACCATATCTGTTATCAACACCAAATCTTGATGATCCGTCAACCCTGCCACTAAGAGTGAAAAGATACCTGTCTTTTAAGGTATAATTAGCTCTTCCGAAATAGGACAGAAAGCTGTGACCGTAATCCCAGCTTGCGAAATCTGTTGCTTCTGCAGCGTTCTCGATATTATGAAAATCATCTGTGGGGAATCCTTTACCCTGGATATCCGATCCGGTTGTTTTTGATTCCTGGTATGAAATACCTGCAACTACATTAACATTGTGGATATCGAACTTTTTTGCATATGTCAGATAATTTTCCCAGTTGTAGTTCACAACCCTTACAGAACGGTTCTGGGCTTCACCTGCAGGCCCTGCCCCGATAGTCAGGCGTCCCCAGAAATTCTTCTCACGCTGATCAATAATGTCTGTTCCGAACTCTGATCTGAAAGTTAGGTCTTTCAGAATATTATAAGCTACATGGGCGTTTGCCAGTGATCTGAATGCAACCTGGTTATTGAATGCATCTCTGAGTGAGATCAGTCCGTTATAATATATTGTTTCTGTATTCAGCTCTCCTGTTTCAGGATCATATACTGGTGTTACAGGAGCCTGTGCCACAAGCTGCAGTGGTGTTGCAAAAGCATTATCATTCTCGACCCTGTCCATTTCTGTTCTGATGAGGTTCATCTGAAGACCAAAAGTCAGTCTTTCACCTGCCTTCTGATCAAGGTTCAGACGGCCGCTAAGCTTTGTCATACTGTTACCACGGAGAATACCAACTGTATTATCGTAACTTAAACCAGCGTAGTAAGTAGTATTTTCAGTACCTCCTGTGGCTGAGACATTGATCCTGTTGACAGATCCTTTCTGAAATGCTTCTTTCTGCCAGTCGGCGTCATAACCTTCGTCCCATCTGGGCACGAACATATTCCATATGTCCTCTTTTGGGAGCCAGCCCCATACATTACCAAACTCGTCAGATACATTATCCATTGCTTCATTAAAAAGCTCCAGATACTGATCTGCATTGAGCCATTCGACAAGATGGCTGGGCTCACTGATACCGGTTGTATAGTCAACATTGAATTTAGTGGCGCCTCGTTGCCCTTTTTTGGTAGTAATAATCACTACTCCATTCGATGCTCTTGAACCATAAATTGCAGCGGCTGAAGCATCCTTGAGTACCTGTATGGATTCAACGTCAGACATGGCAAGATCAGCCAGGGGACTGGTAGGCTGGTTGTTGACATTACTTAAGTTACTGGCAGTTATAGGAACACCGTCAACCACATACAGAGGCTGGTTATCGGCTGACACTGAAGAAGATCCCCTGATCCTCATTTTAACCGACTCGCCTAACTTACCGCTTGCCTGTTCAATGAAAACCCCGGCTGTTTTCCCCTGAATGGCTGATTCAAAACTGACTGTAGGAGTTTCTGCCAGACCCTTGGTATCTACTTTGGTAATAGCCCCGGAAACAGTCCTTTTAATTGCGGTTCCGTATCCGGTTACTACCACTTCATTAACACCAAGAAGTTCGTACTCAAGTATTACATCAATAACATTCGACGTACCAACGGTAACCTCGGTGGTCCCCATACCGACAAAACGGAATTCCAGAACAGATCCCGGCGCTGCAGATATCTGATACTTACCGTCAATATCCGTTGCAGTACCAACCGATGTTCCCTTAACAGTTACGGTAGCTCCTACAATTGGTTCCCCGTCTTCAGCTCCTGTTACCGTACCCGTAATGGTTCTTTGCTGACCATTGGCAGAAAGCAAAAAACCGGAAAGTACAAAAAATAACATAAGAAGTATTTTCATAACTTTTAGTTTAGATAAATAATAAAAAATTTTCGGAATTTGTTAATTCCTTCTACTGTCCATTTTGATGCATGGCATCAGCGAACAAAAATATTAAATTTTTTAAATATAAAGTCTAATATTTGTAAAACATTCTCAAAAGAAATTCAAAAAACTTACAATCGCTCCTAAAGGGTATAATATAAATAGCATTTTGTTCTTTTTTACCTACTTTTGTGTACCGGCCCGGAATAAATTTATATTCATCTTTATGAGCGGATTTACTCATTTACATGTTCATACTCAATACTCTATACTTGACGGAGCTTCAAATATTAATTTGCTGATCGATAAGGTAAAATCGCTGGGGATGGAAGCTGTTGCCATAACCGATCATGGAAATATGTTTGGGGTCAAAGAGTTTCATGTAACGGCAACAAAAAAGGGAATTAAACCAATAATCGGTTGTGAAATATATGTTGCCAGGAGATCCATAAACGAAGTTTCCGAAAAGGAAGATCGCTCAGGCGATCATCTTATACTCCTTGCCAAAAACCTTACTGGTTATAAAAACCTTATCAAGCTTATTTCAACTTCCTGGATTAAAGGATTTTATTATAAACCACGTGTTGATAAGGATTTGCTGGCTCAATACAAAGAAGGTTTAATAGCTTCGTCGGCATGCCTGGCCGGAGAAATACAGGATGCTATACTGAATGGCTCAATGAGCGATGCCGAAGCAGCCCTCAGGAATTACATTGAAATCTTTGGTGATGATTTCTACCTCGAAATTCAAAGACACGAAACCTATGATCCTGAAGCAGACAGAAGTGTGTTCCCTATGCAGCAGAAAGTTATCGGAGTCTTTAAGGAACTATCTGTAAAATATAATGTAAAGATAATCGCTACAAACGATATTCATTTTATTAATGCAGAAGATGCTGAAGCTCACGACCGGCTGATATGCATTAATACTGCAAAGGATATTGACGATCCCGACCGGTTAAGATACACCAAACAGGAGTACCTTAAGAGCGAGGACGAAATGCGGTATATATTCAGTGATATACCGGAAGCAATAGATAATATATCCGAACTGGTATCCAAGATTGAAAAATACAAGCTTGACCATGCTCCTATCATGCCCGATTTTGAGCTTCCTGACGGTTATACTGACAAGAATGAGTACCTGAGGTTTTTAACCTATCAGGGAGCAAAAGAAAGATGGGGAGAACTGACAGAAGAAAAGACCGACAGGATTGATTTTGAGCTTGAGACTATAGCGAAAATGGGCTACCCGGGTTATTTTCTTATTGTCCACGATTTCCTCAGAGCGGCCAGGGATATAGGCGTTTCTATAGGACCGGGAAGAGGTTCTGCTGCCGGCTCAGCTGTAGCTTATTGCCTTAGAATTACTGACATAGATCCCATTAAATATGATCTTCTGTTTGAGCGTTTCCTGAATCCCGACCGGATATCTATGCCCGATATTGACATTGATTTTGATGAAGACGGAAGAGAGTCTGTTCTGAAATACGTCGTCGATAAATATGGTCACGATAAGGTTGCTCATATAATTACTTTCGGCACTATGGCAGCAAAACTGGCTATCAGGGATGTTGCAAGGGTGCAGAAACTGCCTTTGCCAGATGCTGACCGGCTGGCTAAACTTGTCCCTGACAGGCCCGGCGTCACTCTGGCCCAGGCTTACGCAGAAGTACCCGAACTGGCGAAAGAAAAAGATTCCCCGAATAAGCTTATAGCCCAGACCCTCAAATATGCTGAAGTGCTTGAGGGTTCAATAAGGCAGACCGGTGTCCATGCCTGCGGAATAATAATAGGTAAGGATTCGCTCGACAATTATATTCCGCTATGCACAGCAAAAGATACCGACCTGTATGTAACCCAGTATGATGGCACACAGGTCGGATCAGTCGGGTTACTCAAGATGGATTTTCTGGGTCTTAAAACTCTTTCAATAATAAAAGATGCTGTTGAAAATATTAAAAAATCAAAAGGGATTGATATTGACCCCGATAACCTGCCTCTTGATGATAAAAAGACCTTTGAGCTCTTCAGTAACGGTGAAACTACAGGTATCTTCCAGTTTGAATCAACAGGGATGAAGAGATACCTCAGGGAACTTAAACCTACCCGTTTTGAGGACCTGATAGCTATGAATGCCTTGTACCGGCCGGGGCCAATGGAATATATTCCAAAGTTTATCAGGAGGAAACATGGTACTGAACCTATTGAGTACAACCTCCCGGGAATGGAAAATTATCTGGCCGATTCTTACGGGATTGCTGTTTACCAGGAACAGGTAATGCTTCTTTCACAGGAGCTTGCCGGTTTTAGCAAAGGTGAAGCAGATTCCCTCAGAAAAGCAATGGGAAAAAAGAAGAAGTCCATCATGGATGAAATGAAGCTTAAATTCCTCGAAGGCTGCAGAAAAAAAGGATATGACGAAAACATTGTATTCAAAATATGGTCCGACTGGGAAGCTTTTGCCCAGTACGCTTTCAATAAATCTCACTCAACCTGTTATGCCCTTATTGCATTTCAGACCGGGTACCTTAAAGCTCACTGCCCGGCTGAGTATATGGCAGCTGTTTTAAGCCGGAATATCAGCGATATTAAAAAGATCACAATATTCATGGACGAAACCCGCAGAATGGGTATGGAAGTGCTTGGTCCAGATGTAAATGAGAGTAATGTAAAATTCACAGTGAATAAAGATGGAAATATCCGTTTTGGCCTTGGCGCTATTAAAGGAGTAGGTGAAAGTGCTGTTCTGCAGATGATAGAGGAGAGAGAAAAGAATGGACTTTATAAGAATATATATGATCTGGTAGAAAGAGTAAATCTCAATTCACTTAACAAGAAAAACCTTGAAGCAATGGCTGTTGCCGGAGCATTCGACTGTTTCTCCGGAATCAGCAGGCCACAGTATTTCTCTCTTGATACCAGAGGTACATCCTTCATAGAAAGTCTGATACGTTACGGGAATAATGCAAAAGCAATAAGAAACTCAAGCCAGCAGACACTTTTTGGAGAAGCGGGAGGTTTTGACATTATTAAGCCTGAACCTACTCCATGCCCCGACTGGCCTAAACTTGAAAAACTCAACAGGGAGAAAGAGGTAATAGGTATTTATCTCTCATCCCACCCCCTGGATGATTTCAGGCTCGAAATAAACACGTTTACTACAGCCACACTGGCCGATCTGCAAAACATGCACGACTGGCTCGAAAGGGATGTTACTGTAGCAGGTATAGTAACAGATACTAAAAACGGTATCGGGAAAAACGGAAAACCTTATGGCTCTTTCACACTGCAGGACTATTCCGATTCATTCCGGTTCGTGATGTTCGATAAGGAATACCTTGAACACAGTAAATTTTTCATTGTTGGTTATTACCTTCTGGTTAAGGGAAGAGTTCAGAAACGTAAATACAAAGACGATGAACTCGAGTTCCGTATTAAATCAATTAACCTCCTGTCGAGTGTTAAAGATGAACTTATCAAATCGGTTACACTTAAAATTCATCCCGAAAACATCAACAAGGAGATGATCAATGAACTTATGGAACTTGTTAAGGAAAACAGAGGGGAAACAGAACTTAAATTCCTTTTTATTGATGCCGATGATAAGATTTCTCTGCCCATGTTCTCAAGGACTATGCGAGTGAGACTTAATGACGGATTTATTTCTTATCTCGACGATCATCCTGGTATCGATTATAAAGTTAATTAGCTATATTTGCGCCCATCATAAAAACAAACATATGAAAAACGCTGATCTATTATGGAGTTAGAAGTAAATGATAATAACTTTGAAGAGATAGTTCTGAAGTCTGAAAAACCTGTTATTGTTGATTTCTGGGCAGAATGGTGCAGTCCATGCAGAATGATTGTACCAATTATGGAAGATATCTCGACAGAATATTCAGGTAAAGTAGTTGTAGCCAGATGTGATGTTGACAACAATCCGGCTGTCACTGTAAAATTTGGTATCAGAAATATTCCTACAGTCCTCTTCTTTAAAGACGGCAAAGTAGTTGATAAACAAGTTGGGGCAGTCCCAAAAATAAATTTTGTAAATAAACTTAACGCCCTTCTTTGAAAGCTTTTATTAGTTCGTGTTATTGCCGTTAATTGCACTTCCGGCAGACTTTTATTATCATGAAATGAGAATATGTGTTTTCGCTGCTTCAAGCAGCCGGATAGACAGCAAATATGGTGATGCTGCATCCGAGCTTGGTTTATTACTTGCAAAAGCAAAAATCGAAGTTATATACGGAGGTGGCGGAATCGGGCTTATGGGTAAGTTTGCTGATGCCATTCTTGTTAACGGTGGCAGGATAACCGGTGTAATACCTTCATTTATGAATGATGAAGGATGGGGGCATCCCGCTGTTCATGAGATGATTGTCACCACCGATATGGGTGAAAGAAAAAAGAACATGTTTGCAAGAGCAGAAGCAGTTGTTGCATTACCGGGAGGAGTGGGTACACTTGAGGAATTAACTGAAGCCATAACGCTTAAGCAGCTGGGACTTTTCAGAGGACCTGTCATTATACTCAATACGCTCAATTTCTACAAATCGTTTATTGAATTTCTTGATCATATGATTGCGGAACAGTTTCTCAGATATGAACATAAAGAGATCTGGGAAGTGGCTGACACACCTGAAGAAGTTATTATTGCTCTGACAAAAAACAAAAGATGGATTGATGATCCCAGAAGAATTGCCAAGATCTAATTCTCCGGAATCCTGGTCCCTATAAACAATATATCATCAACCTGCGCCAGATCTCCTTTCCATGCCAGTAATACCTGCTCAAGCCTTCCTCTCTGCTCATGTACGGGCAGATGCCAAATCTCTGTCAGGAGTTTTTTCACATTTCCTGTTTTGAATTTCTTCCCAACCACTGATCCGAACTGATCGGCATAACCATCAGAGCAGATATAGAGCATATCACCCGGCTCTATATCAACCTGCTGATTTGAGAATTTTTTCTTCACATCCATTTTTGTCATACCTATTGGAAATCTGTCTCCTCTGTAAACAAATAACTCTCCTTTCCTGACAACATATAAAGGCCTAAATGCCCCGGAATATTCAACAGTAAACTTCTTTCTGTTAAAAACAATAAGGGCAAGATCCATCCCATCGGCTATAGCTTTCTCATCTCTTTGTAAAAGAGCTTTTGTAACCTCAATATTGAGCTGATCCATTATTGCAGAAGGCCTTGTGATACCGTATTCCCTCACCACTTTATTAAGAGAGTTATGTCCGATAATCGACATAAAAGCCCCGGGTACTCCATGGCCTGTACAATCGACAGCAGCGATAAAATGCGAGTCATCGTTGTCGTACATCCAGTAAAAGTCACCGCTTACTATATCTTTAGGCATAAACAGAACAAATGTGTCTCCAAAAATGTCTTCAGGTGGTAACATTGCTCGCTGAATCCGCTCGGCATACCTGATACTTGCAGTAATATCCCTGTTCTTCTCTTCGATCTCCATGCTTTTCTGTACAACCTCGGCAGTCCGTTCTTTTACTTTACTCTCAAGGATCATTTTCTCCTTTATCAGGTTCTTTTCCCTGATTTTAATGTAAACCACCACTCCAATGATTGCAACAACAATGCTTGAGAGAATGAACCACCAGGACCTCCAGAATGGCGGTCTTATCATAAATGAGTATGAGACTGGCTGACTGTTCCATTTGCCTTCACTGTTTCTGGCAGTCACCATAAATGTATACTTGCCGGGCTGGAGTTTAGGATAGTAGGCCCTTGTCTGATCGGCTACCGATCTCCAGTCTTCATCATATCCTTCAAGTTTTACTCTGTATTCAACAACCTCCGGGTTTGTAAGGCAGATACTGTAATAATCGAAAATGAAATCATTGTCTTTATATTTACGCTTAAGCCCTTCACTCATCTCCCTGGATCTGAAATAATCCCTCATTTCTTTAATATGTGTAAGAGGCTCAATTCCACCTATTGTAAGTTTTGAAGGCGTGAGGCGGGTCACTCCGTTTGCCGTTCCAAACCAGATATCACCATTCCTGCAAGTAAAAACTGCATTTGGCCTGGTCTCAATACCCGGAAAACCATTCTTATTTGTGTAGGCAAATATGCTTTTGTTTTCAGGAAAATAACGGTTGAGTCCCATGTTTGTTCCAATGTATATCCAACCGTTAGTTCCGCAGGCAACCAGCTGGATTGTGTTGGAAAGGAGACCGTCCTCCTCTTTTATGATCGATGTGATTGAATCATTTTCAAACGAAACTAATCCCTGGGCCGTACCTATCCACAAAACACCCTTATCATCCATTGTTATCGCAGTAGGAATAATATTTCTGAATACGTCGATAGCAGAAAATTCCATTTTAACCGGATCAAGTCTGAAAAGTCCTGTTTTTTCATCAGTTGCCTGCGTGCCAATCCAAAGCTTCCCTGATCTGTCATAGTAAAGAGCTGTAATGTTTGTTACAGTGATGCTGTCCATCAAGGTTATCCTATCGCCGGTCTTTGTTTCATAATTCCAGTAAGCTAGTCCGTCATCAGTTCCTATCCACAGATTATTTTGATTATCAGTTTCCATGGCCCTTACAATACCGTAGCGACCTAATATTTCCCGATTAAGCGTTACATTATCTTCAAACCTGGAGGTTGATATATCATACACCCGTACACCTCCACCATCGGTTCCAATCCATATATTTCCCTCATTATCCTCACGGAAAAATCTGATTTTTAGTTTTTCATATTCATCTGCTCTGTTAAATATAACCGGAGGTCTCTTTGAATCAGGGTAAAACCTGGAAATACCTGCATTTGTACCAAACCAGATCGCCCCTGAATTATCTTCGTGAATGGCATAAACATTTGCATCAGGCAGTATTTCCGGCTCATCAATTGTAACAAAAGCGTCCCCTTTGAAAATTGTTAGGCCATTACTCTGATCTGCAATAAGTATATTCCCTTCAACATCCTCAATAATTGACTGAATATTCGTCGGGATCAGACCGTTCCTTGAATCAAGGATACGGAGGCTATCCCCCTCAAACATACCAATACCACCTCCCCAGGTGCCAATCCAGATACGTCCTTTACTGTCCTCTGTAAGACAGGAAACAAAATTGCTCCTGATTCCCATTTTTACCAGATCGTAATATTCCATCCTGCTTTCAGACATAACATATTTATAGAGTCCGCCGTGATGGGTTCCGAACCAGATAGACCCGTACTTGTCTTCCAGCAGGGAAGAAACAGTAAAATATGTACCGAGGTGAGGCATCCTATAGATTTCAAATTTCATTTCCTCCGGGACAAAACGTCTTATTCCACCCTCGGTTATACAGAATAAATCTCCTGACCGGTTCTGGTAAGTTCCATAAATCAGATCACTCAGGCCTGCCTGGCCTTTGTACTGTTCAGCCCTGATATTCTCTATGTTGTCCCCGGGCAGATCACAAACAATAGCACCATCGCCTGATGAGGTAAACCAGATTTCTCCCTCTACTCTTTCAGTAATACCCGAAATGTCTCCAACAATGGTTATTGAATCGAAAGAAGCCTGTTCAAAAATCTTCCCGTTAAAACGTGATATTCCTCCGTTATTGTGACCAAACCAGATATTGCCATACGAATCTTCATATATTTTTCTTACACCATACTTTGAAAGTCCGTCCTGATCGGTAAAGTTTTCGAAGTTCCTTCCGTTAAATCGCGACACACCGGTTTCAGTCCCAAGCCAGATAAAATCCTTCGAGTCCTGCAGAAGCGCATAAACCTTTGAAGAACTGAGCTTTTGTTCTTCCTTGTAATTATCAAAATAGTATTTCTGAGCTTTAATTAACGAAGGTGAAGCCGACAAAAAAAGCATAAGCCAGACAAATACTTTTGCCTGGCCTTTATTAGTATCTGATATTGACATAAATATCTCTATTTAGCCATGAAGAAGAATGATCCATTCTCATCCTCAAATCCAAGGATCTTTCCGAACTTTGGTCTTTGCTGATTATAGTTTGCCAAAGTATTTGTGACAGACTTAACAATAGTTTCAATGGGAATACAGGCGTTACGGTTATTAGATAACATATTGGCAAATGTTCGGGTGAATTGTGAAAGATCCGCAGCAAGTTCTGTATTGGCTGAGGTGAAAGCCTGAGCCGATTTAGCTGTCGAGGCCCTCAGATCATCACAGGTAGGTTCTTCATTTACAGCTCGCATTGCAGTAAAAAAACTGGGGCCTGATTCACAGGCGTCCGAAACAACAAGCGTATGAGTCAGCTGGTCAGTATAACTCTGCATACCTGCTTTAAGCTGGTTAATATTAAAGTAGGTGAATTCATCGTCTCTTTTTGCATCCACCGGTATCCAGTAGCCAACGTTATTAATGAATTTACCATGCCCGGCATACCAAATCATCAACGAATTAACCCGGTTGCTTCGGACAGCATCGCGTAGTTCAATATTGAAAAATCTTTCCATCTCATCCTTTGTCATATCCTTCAGATGCCAGGTATAGTCGATCTGGTAATTGGCAAGTGCAGACCGCATCATCTTAATATCATTTATGGGACCATCAAGACTGGCAAATGATTCATAACTCGAGTTTTCAATAAAGACAATCCAGGTCCGGCCCATCGGATTATCCGCAAGAATATTGGCATCCTCCCTGTTCAGGAAAAATTGCGCTGATGATTTGTTCCCATATTTGTCTTCAGCAGTAATAGTGAAGTTATTCTTATTCTGAATATTTAATGTTGCTGTAAACTGGGGATTATTTTCATTGGGATTGTAAGTTGCGGTCATTTCGTCAATAAAAATGGATTTTATTGAACTTTGATCGGTAATTCTGCCCTCAACATAAACTGAAGGGGCACTTGATCCAAGATAGATCTGCCCATTATCAGAAGCAATCGGTGCGATCAGCCTGATAACGGGAGGATCTACTTCTGTCCGGTTAATCATATAATCAATAACTCCGTGATTTTCATATACATCAACAGCCTCTATTCCAATTTTCTCCGTATCCCTGATATCAATGCTGGCAACAAATTCATAAGCATCAGCCTTTTTATCCACATGAATATCCTGACCGTTTATCTCCAAGCTGGCCAGATCGCTTTTATCACTTATTTTACCACTTATGATTATTGTCTCACTCTTACCCGGAACTTCAATATAGTTTTCATATGTTACAGGACTTGAAACAGTGATCAGCGGCTTGTCTGTCTCACGGTTAATCTCATACAGGCGACTTTTGGCATTATCCAGTATTTCGCGTGTTTTCATATCGTATTTCACGAGTTCAGTAACTTTCGTATAATCATCTATCGCCTTTTCAAAGTTCATTATCTCCTCGTAAGACCTTGCTCTTGCAAAATAGGCATTGGGATCGTCAGGTCTGAGATCAATATATTTTGCAAAATCACCTATGGCGTTTGTATGCTGATTAAATTCCTGATAACATTCCCCCCGTGCAAAATAGAAATCAGGATTATCAGGTTCAATGAGTATATTTTTTGAAAGGTCATTAATCGCACTGGGGTAATCAAAATTTGCCTTATAGACTTTGCTCCTCATAAGATAAGCAGCAGTGTTTTTGTTATCAGCTTTCAAAACTTCGTTACACTGACTCATAGCTTCCTCAACGTTGGTATTAAGAAGAAGTTCGGCAAGGGCAAGGCGTGGTTCGACCAGTTTCTTATTTTTTGAGATTGCCTTCTCAAGCTCTTTCTTCCCCATGATATCATTATTGAGCTTTATATACACAAGCCCCCTGTAATAATAGTTCATCGGATTATTCTTAATAAGAATAGCTGTATCCGACACCTTGAGAGCCTGATCGTACCTTTCAAGACCAATAAGTGTGATGACTTTTTCAGGATAAACAAGTGCATTTCGTTTCTCAATAGCTGAAGCCCTGTTAAGATGCTTCAAAGCCATGCTGTAATCCTCCATCTGATTACATACTTTCCCAAGTTCTATTAATGCATCAACATTCTTTGGCTGAAAAACAATAGCTTTTTCCAGATCTGTTCTGGCTTCCTCATACTTGTTAGTCAATTCGTACGCTTTACTCCTGGCTATATAGAATTTCGGATTTGAGGGTTCCAGATTTATGGCTTTTGAATACTGTGAAACAGCATCTTCATATTTCAGGTTTTTAACAAACACATTTCCTGCTTTGTAAAATCTCCTGGCATTCTGCCCTGATGCATGCAGAGCTACCAATGCCATTAACATTATCATAAAGAATATTCGCTTTTTCATAATCCGGAATATTTATTAACAAATTATCAACAATCAAAAGTAGAAATATTTGTTAAAAATATCAACCTCCTTGTTTAATTAAAAATTATTATTCATTAACACTGTAAGAGTACTCTGGCTGAAATTTGTTTTCGCCGACAGCTTCCCGTCTATAGCCGGGGCTCTGATACCATTCCTGAAATCAGAAGAGCCGGTAAAAATACGTGCCTCATCCCATAATCCGCTTGAAATAAAATGTTCAAGCACCTGTGCTCCTCCTTCTATCATTAATGACTGAATACCCAATTTAAACAGGTATTCCGAAATCTGTAAAGCAGCCGGTCTTTCATCATTAAGACTGACAATCACAGCTCCCGGGATCTTTGCTCGTCCATTGCGGGTAAACACAATATTTGATCCAACAATTTCATTTATAGCTAATTTTTTGTCCAGTACTCCTGATCCGCTCAGGATAATTCTTACAGGATTGTTACCTTTCCATTCTCTTACATTAAGCCTGGGATTATCTGAACGGATTGTTCCGGCTCCTACAAGAATGGCCTGTTCTTCAGCCCTCCACTTGTGTACAAGCACTCTTTCAGGCTTTCCAGTAATCCAGTTGGGTTCAATTGTGTAATTTTCGGTACGTATTAAATCGATAAATCCATCAGCACTTTGTGCCCACTTAAGTACAATAAAGGGTCGTCCTTTTTCGTGGAAAGTAAAAAACCGCCTGTTCAGTTCCCTGCATTCTTCTTCAAGTACACCGGTAATAACTTTACAACCTGCATTCTGCAACTTTGCGATACCTCTGCCTGAAACCTGTTCGCTTGTGTCTTCAGTACCAACTACTACACATGGTATCCCGACAGATAGTATAAGGTCAGTACACGGAGGAGTCTTCCCGAAATGTGAACAGGGTTCAAGATTCACGTACAATACTGAAGATCCGAGGAGCTTCTTTTCTTTAACCGATTTTATTGCAATAACTTCTGCATGAGGCCTGCCTGCTTTTACATGAAATCCTTCTCCAATAATTATCCCGTCATTTACGATTACCGAACCAACCATGGGATTCGGCCAGGTCAGACCCTCTGCTTTCGCAGCCAGATCCAGACACCGCCTCATGAATTTTATGTTGTCTTCCCCGGACATTTACCCGAAAGTGTTAATTTTGGATCATGTGCGTTAAGTTACAAACATTAAAAGATATCAGTAACTATCTTGCCAAGGAACTTAAAGAAGTCTATCACGATCAGGAAATAAGTGCCTTCGCGGATATTTTAACTTATACGATTACAGGATTTGAAAAGTTGCATATTCCTGAGGGAAATAACTTCCCCCTTTCGGTGGAAAATGCCAGGAAAATTGTTTCCGTATGCAATGAGTTAAAGAAAGGAAAACCAATCCAGTACATTATCGGCGAAATACTTTTTTATAATTGTAAAATAAAAGTCAATAATGATACATTCATACCAAGGCCGGAAACTGAAGAACTTGTTGATCTGATTATTAAGGAGAACAGCGGTTTCAAAGGCAAAATAATTGATGCAGGGACAGGTTCGGGATGCATCTCCATTGCTCTGGCCAAACATCTTCCTGATGCCTTAATTACTGGGATTGATATATCTGAAGGAGCTATAATAATTGCAAAAGAAAACGCGAAGCTTAATAATGTAAAAGTCAGGTTTGTTAATACAGATCTTTTAAACTGTAATGCTGAAAAGACCGGTAAAGCTGATATTATAGTTAGCAATCCACCATATGTAAGAGAATCTGAGAAACAATTTATGAATAAAAATGTTCTTGATTTTGAGCCACATAGTGCATTGTTCGTATCCGACGACAATCCTCTTGTTTTTTATCACGCAATTCTTGAACTTGCAGATAAGCTTTTATCCCCCGGTGGCAGAATATATTTTGAAATAAATGAAGCAATGGGTATTCCTCTTTTAAGGATGATTGAATCTTATCGTTATTCCGGTGTAATGATCATCAAGGACATTAACGGTAAAGATAGAATTGTAAAAGCAACAAAAGATGTCTGATGACAAAATTTTTAAATCTGCACTTGACAGAGCGATGCGTTACTGCTCGCAGCGTGAATTGTGTATTAGTGATGTTAACGCAAAACTAGAGTCCTGGGGAGTAAGCTCAAAGAACAAAGAGAAAATCATAAATTTTCTTATTGATGAAAAATTCATCGATGAACAACGCTATGCAACTGCCTTTGTAAAAGATAAATTCAATTTCAATAAATGGGGAAAGCTCAAGATTTCAGCTCATCTTAAATCAAAAAATATTCCCGGTGAAATAATAACATCAGCGCTGCATAATATTGATAATGAACTTTATTTCCAGGTACTGAAGGAATTATTATCAGTCCGCAAAAGATCTATTAAAGCAAAAAATAAATATGACCTGAAAGCAAGGTTGCTCCGGTTCGGATTGTCCAGGGGCTTTGAAAGCTCCCTTATATATGAAGTGTTGAATGATACCAGCCTTTAAAATATATTCTCCTCTGCAGGATCCTTAAGGCCCAGCTTCGAATCTGTAACTGAGTGAAATTTTTCAGAACAGGACAATCTCATAGATAATCAGGTTCATATCAACCAAGAATTCCACTGGAAATACTCCTGATAAATGGGAAAAAAGCAATGAGAAAAATAAGCACAGAACCGGCTATGTCAAATATAATCAGCTCCTTGCGTGTGTCAGGGTATTTTAAGTAAAAGAATGAAAAGACAATCCTGATGACAAGTTGTAAAGCAAAAAAAAGAAAAACCCTCATCCCATATATGTTCCATTGATAAGCCTCGGCTATTTTGCCTCTTATAATCAGTGAAAAACTGTGAGATAAACCACAGGACACACAGGGCTCCCCGGTGAGTTTTTCATGAATGCACTTTACAGGATAGTTATCTTTTACAGGAGAAAAAATGCCGGAATAGGCGAAAATAAGCACAATAATTCCGGCTAATACAATATTGATTATAATGTATGGATGATTTCTGATATCTGGTCCCGGTAAAGATCCCTGGTCACTTTTCCGTTTGCAAAGTATCATCCTCCTCAGTGTTAACTTCCTCCAGTTCCTCCAGTTCCTCAAGTTCCTCCAGGAGATCCTTCCTGTTCAGGTGTGTGTTAATCTCCACTTTCTCACCATTGCTTTCAACCTTTATTGAAACACTTGCATCTTCCAGATCTCTGAGCACATCTTCCTGTACTTGCTTTATAACCTCACGTATTTCACCAGACCACTTGTTCTCAGTTTTCTTTACAATCTCTCCGGCTACAAAAATCTGCGATAATGAAATTAACACCGCTACTATTCCTATTATCAGTGCGGCTATTAATACTCCCCGGGGTGACTCATTTCTTGAAGCATGGGATAATCCGACAGATGCCAGTACAATTGCAATGATCCCCGGAATAATGGCTATGATTCCCACACAGGGGATCACCGCAAACACGAATGTTATTATGGCTGTTATCAGAGCTGCAATCCCCAGATTTTGTCCCGTACTATTTGTTTTCTCTTCCATGATACTTACTATTTGTTATTTTTCATTCCTGTCAAGAATATTTAATATATCCTGTTCTAAAGACGTTACAGGATTTTCAATGATGCGTCCGGTCTCAGTATTATTCTTATAAATAATGAAAGTGGGCACCCTTTCTATATTCAGGCTGTCATATCCTCTCACGGAGGAGAGTTTGGCGTTATCCACTCCGATAAAGGTCACCTTATCAACAGGAAATCTCCAGCTATCCAGAATTCGCATGAAACGTGGAACCTCCCTTCGGCTGTCGGGGCACCAGGTGCCAAAAACAACCTTTATTGATAGTTCATCTTTATTTAACTCTGATAATTTGTTAACAATATCCTGGTTAAACTGATAATCATCATAGCCTCTGATGAACCATTCAGAATGAGGAGGACTGCGCATCATAGCCGGATTGACATAACCAAGAAGCCATGTTGACTGGTCCGAAAAATTTACGACAGGAGCATTTGCTTCATTCTGTCTGACTGATGGCTGATTGTAAGCAGCATTTTTTTTTATTTTGCATCCTGCAGAAACAATAAAAAGAAAGATAAACAATATTCGTACGTATTTCATTCGAAAACGACTTTGAATTTTTCAGTATACAAATAACCTGATTTTTTATTCAATCGCATCCAGCAGAATCTTAAGTATTTGTCTGGCAGCTTTTGAAACTGATGTACCAGGACCGAATATTGCTGCAACACCTTCATTATACAGGAACTTATAATCCTGTGGCGGTATAACACCTCCTGCAATCACAAGAATATCTTCTCTTCCCAGTTTTTTCAGTTCATTGATTACCTCCGGAATAAGTGTTTTATGCCCTGCAGCAAGGCTTGATACTCCCAGTATATGAACATCATTCTCAACAGTTTGTCTGGCTGCTTCGGAAGGTGTCTCATAGGTCAGCGTTTCTACATAGTATGAGCCGGCCCATGGATCAATAACCTTGCATATTAATTGAATAACAAATAATATTTTTGCTGAAATTTATCATATTCAGGCTCGAAGTAATCATCGCATTATTTAGTGGCAAATTCCATAAGATACGATTTCATGAACTGGTTCAGATCACCATCGAGAACAGCCTGAACATTTCCAGTCTCATGGTTGGTCCTCAGGTCTTTGACCATTTTATAAGGATGAAGCACATATGATCTTATCTGTGAACCCCATTCAATTTTCTTCTTCTGACTCTCTATTTTTGCCTGTTCTTCCATGCGTTTTCTTAGTTCGAGCTCATACAACTGCGATTTAAGTATCCTCATAGCATTCTCTTTATTATTCAATTGCGAACGGGTTTCCTGGTTTTCAACAACTATGCCTGTCGGGTGATGCCTGAGTCGTACAGCTGTCTCAACCTTATTTACATTTTGTCCCCCGGCACCGCTCGAACGATATGTTTCCCAGGTAATATCGGCAGGATTTACTTCAATCTCAATATTATCGTCGGCAAGCGGAGAAATAAAAACCGAGGCAAATGTTGTCTGTCGTTTTCCCTGGGCATTGAACGGAGAGATTCTCACCAGCCGGTGCACCCCGTTTTCGCTTTTGAGGTAACCATAAGCCCGTTCACCGTCAACCTCGAGTGTGACAGATTTGATACCGACCTCATCCCCGGGCTGATAGTCAAGCTCTTTTACCTTGTAACCGTTTGTTTCTGCCCAGCGCAGATACATTCGCATAAGCATTGCAGCCCAGTCGTTGCTTTCAGTTCCGCCTGCTCCGGAGTTGATCTTCAGTATGGCACCAAGCTGATCTTCCTCCTTTTGCAGCATATTGCGTACCTCAAGATCTTCTATTACTGACAGGCATGCCTTAAACTGATTATCAAGATCCTCTTCGGATGCCTCCCCCTCTCTGAAAAAATCATTAATGACAATAAGATCTTCAACTGCAGTGTTTACCCTGTCAAATTCTTCAATCCAGCTCTTAAGCTGTGAAATGGTTTTGAGAAGCTCTTCGGCCGGTTTGGGATCATCCCAGAAACCTGACTGCCGTGATATGGTCTCCTTTTCTTCGATGAGTTTCAGTTTCCCTTCAATGTCAAAGATACCTCCTTAACGCATCACGGCGTTCGACTAATTCCTTGATTTGTTCGAAAGTTATCATAATTCCAAATAAATTTCAGGCAAATTTAAGGTTTTATTGAAAGCGATTTAAAAATTTCATGAAATTCAGGTTACAAAGTATTTTCCTTAATCAACAAGTCAAAAAGTTATAAATTTAGGTCCTGTTAATAATCCTGTATATGATTCAAATAATTATCAGTCTTCGGCCGGTTGCCAGATATATTCTGATTATCTGGGTTTTAACAATTATTACTCTCTTTATCATTTTGTTTGCTCTTTTTGATGAGACACATCAGATTTGGATTCCCGGAAGAGCATTCAACTACAGGGATATTATCGGTAATTTCACTGGCATTATTGCAGGAATAATATTTTGTGTGGTGGTATTCAGGAAGATAGCATTAACCGTACGGAATAATCCAAAATAAGTATCACAACATGCAGGTAGATGAATTGTGGAAATCAAGAACCTGGTGAGATAAATGCTGTGAATAAACATTTACCTTAGTAACAACTAACAAAAACAGAATTATGATTTTTGTCCCTTTTATCATACTTTTATTACATCCGGGATATAGAAATAACAATACTTCTATCAAATTAACAATTTTTGTTGATAAATATGTTAATAATTCACATAAAAGTTCATCCTGTCGGATTTAGAGACTTTGTTGAAATCTCTTCCTCTGGGACATTTCATTAACGTTATGAATAACTTATTAACAGATAAATGTTAAAATCATACCTTTATTATAATCTTATTGAAGCAGGATGCGATGAAGCAGGAAGAGGATGTCTGGCAGGTCCGGTTGTTGCAGCAGCTGTAATTTTACCAAAAAACTTCAGGCATCCTGTACTTAACGACTCAAAAAAACTAACTGCCAGACAGCGGTTAAACCTGAGAGATGAAATAAGAGACAGGGCAATCTCATGGAAAGTAGCATTTGTAGACAACAAAGAGATTGATGAATTAAATATTCTCAGAGCTTCGGTAAAGGCAATGCATCTGGCAATTGATGGACTGGTAAAAGAACCACAGTTCCTGCTTGTCGATGGAAACAGGTTTTTCCCTTACAGAGAAATTAAACATAAGACAATTGTAAAGGGCGATCAGTTGTTTTTTTCTATTGCTGCTGCATCTGTTCTGGCTAAAACATTTCGCGACGAATATATGGAAAAAATACACGAAGAGTTCCCGGTTTACGGATGGAAGAATAATAAAGGCTATCCAACCTCTCTTCATAAAGCAGCCATTATGAAGTATGGTATCACTTCATATCACAGAAGATCCTTTAACCTGTTCGACACCCAGATAAAAATAGTCTTCTGAATTCTTATATCATATAATTAAAACATATAAAAAGTTATATTTGCCGGATAATTTATAATCAATCCAAATAAGTTAAATAGTATGAAGAAATTATTTTCCACTTTGATCATTTTTGTTCTGATTTTTGGTTTGAAGACCAAAGCTGATGAAGGCATGTGGATCCTTCCACTAATCGAAAAACTCAATATGGGTACGATGACCGAGCTGGGACTAAAGCTGTCAGCAGAAGACATTTACAACCTGAACAGGGCAAGTATCAAAGATGCTGTGGTGATTTTTGGCGGTGGTTGTACAGGCGAGATTGTCTCATCACAGGGGCTGTTGCTCACAAATCATCATTGCGGTTACGGACAGATTCAGGCTCACAGTACCCTCGAACACGATTATCTGACAGATGGTTACTGGGCAATGACAAAAGAGCAGGAATTACCCAATCCGGGGCTTTCTGTAACCTTTCTCCTGAAAATTGAAGATGTAACTGACCAGGTCCTGGCAGGTGTAAAACCCGGCATGAACGAAGCAGAAAGAAATACTGCCATAAACGAAGTCCGTTCAGCTATCGAAAAAAAAGCTGCTGAGGGGACAAACTACAGGGCAGTTGTCTCCTCTTTTTACGGAGGCAATTATTTTTATCTGCTTATTTATGAAAGGTATCTTGATGTAAGATTCGTTGGTGCCCCTCCATCATCGATCGGGAAATTCGGCTTTGATACTGATAACTGGGAATGGCCGCGACACACAGGTGACTTCAGCGTATTCCGTGTTTACACAGCTCCTGATGGAAAGCCTGCTCCCTATTCAGAGGATAATATCCCCCTCAAACCCAAATACTTTCTTCCTGTTTCCATCAAAGAGCTTAATAAAGGCGATTTTGCAATGATAATGGGATACCCCGGCAGAACACAGAGATATGCTACATCATGGGAAGTTGATGAGCTTCTGAAAATAACCCATCCGAACAGGATAAAGATCCGCGGAATCAGACAGGAGATACTGATGGCAGATATGCAGGCCGATGCGAAAATAAATATCCAATACGCATCAAAGTATTCAAGATCATCAAACTACTGGAAATATTCAATCGGACAAAAAGCCGGTCTTGAAAGACTGAATGTAAAAGCAGAAAAAGAACAAATCGAAGACCAGTTCAATAAATGGGTTGCTGCCAGTGCCGATCGAAAAACAAAATATGGAGATGCCCTTAATCTGATAAGAACATCAATTGAAGGAAGAGCCGAGTTTGAAAATGCACAACAATATATCAATGAATGTTTTATTCAGGGATGTGAACTTCTTACTATGAACCAGATAGCATCATCACTTATTAATGCACATGAATCAGACAATACCAGTCGTGTTATAGATCTGATATCAAATATCAGGAACAATATCGGCGATGTTTTCTATAAAGATTATAATCCGCCTACCGATCAGAAAGCAATGAAGGCAATGATAAAGCTTTACAGGGAAGACGTCCCTGAGAAATTCCATCCCGATTTTTATGTAAATATTGTCGATAAGAAGTTTAAAGGGAAGATCGATAAGTTTGTTGACAGAATGTTTGCAAAATCGGTGTTTGCAGATGAATCAAAACTCATGGCATTCCTCGAAAAACCTGATCTTAAAACACTTGAGCGTGACCTGGTATATCTTACTGCAACATCAATAAATAATGTACGTAATGAACTTTCAGAAGAACTCAGCAAGTATGACGCTGATCTGACAGAAGGGCGCAGATTATGGATTGCCGGACTGAAGGAGATGATACCCGATAAGACTCTTTATCCGGATGCCAATTCCACTATGAGGCTTACTTATGGTTCAGTTCTCAGTTACGATCCCAGGGACGCTGTCACCTATAAGTATTATACAACTCTTAAGGGTGTTGTGGATAAATACAAACCCGGTGATTATGAGTTTGACCTTCCACAAAGGCTGATCGATCTTAATAATAAAAAAGAGTTTGGAAGATATGCGTCACACCAGGGCTATATGCCAGTCTGTTTCCTGACAAACAACGACATCACAGGAGGCAACTCCGGAAGTCCGGTCCTTAATGCAAACGGCGAACTTATAGGACTGGCTTTCGATGGAAACTGGGAAGCAATGAGTGGTGATGTGGCATTTGAACCAGAACTGCAGAGGACAATTGCAGTTGATATTCGATATGTTCTCTGGGTCATGGATATTTATGCAGGTGCAAAACATCTGGTGGATGAAATGACTGTGATGCAATAAAGCTCTCCCTGACCAATACCGGAATTGATATGCCATATGGCAAATAAAATTATAATTTATACCGACGGGGCTTCCACCGGTAATCCCGGTCCGGGTGGGTATGGAGTTGTTCTCATATCCGGCGAACACAGGCTTGAAAAATCAGAAGGATTCCGCCTGACTACTAATAACCGGATGGAGCTTATGGCGGTCATTGTTGGTCTTGATGCATTGAAAATACCCTTCAGTGATGTTACTATCTACACTGATTCAAAATATGTTGCCGACTCCGTCGTGAAAGGATGGGTCTTTCAATGGGAATCAAAAGCATTTAAAAAGAAAAAGAACCGTGATCTTTGGATAAGATTTCTAAAAGTCTACCGCAAGCATAATGTAAGGTTCGTGTGGATCAAAGGCCATAGCAGCAATCCTGAAAATGAACTGTGCGACCGTATGGCGGTTGAGGCTTATAAGAAAAAAAATCTCTCCGAAGATACCGGATATGATGCCAGTGAAGAAAACAACTTATTTGATGCAAACCAGAAATGACTCCAGACAAAGGTTTGTAATTAAAAAAAGAATGGTGCACTTTTGAAAAAATCTTCGCCATGAGTGACCTGCATATTGAACCGACCACCTTATCCCCGGAAATTCACTTTTCCCCCGGGGATAATATCTTTGCAATCCGGGGGACATCTGCTCCGGAAGATGTCCGCGCTCTTTATTATCCTGTTAAAGACTGGTTTGAAGATTTTGTTGATGAAATGTTAAAGGAAGAGAAAATCCTTTTCTCTAAGGATAATCCTCTCAGGTTTCAGGTCGATCTTAACTATTTCAATTCCTCTTCAGCTAAATTCATTTATGATATTTTCTTTGAACTCAAAAGGTTAGCTCAAAAAGATATACCATTTGTTGTTGAATGGTATTATGAGCAAGAAGATATTGACATGAAAGAGGCCGGAGAAGATATTTCACTACTGATCGAAATGGATTTTGAGTATATAACAAAACCAAAGCAGGAATGATGAGGGGTCAGCAGGAGCTTTACAGGCTGCTTGAAAAACGGCTTAAGCAGGCTGTTTCCATGCTTCCATCGGTTCGTACTTGCTCATACATGCCCACCTTATACCTCTTTTTTGTATTTCCAGTGCTTCCGGTACATTAAAATCAGCTGCAACGTGTCCCAGGGAAGAATAAAAGACCCGGCCCTTCCCATAGACTTTTTTCCATGCGACTGGCATTACATTTCCATCGATCCAGTCGGCATGGTCTCCATTGAAAGTAGTAGTAGCCAAGACCTTTACATTCGGATCCACGTGCATGTAATATTGTTCAGAATGCATGTCAAAATCAGACAGTCCTTTAGTCACCGGATCATCATGATCAACAATATTTACCCTGTAATCAATTACACCTCCCGGATGAGCCACCCATTGTCCTCCTACCATGAACTGGTATTCGGTATTGTTTCTGAACGAATCTCCCAATCCTCCGTGCCATCCTGCAATGCCTACCCCGCTTTTAACTGCTGACAGCAGCGCCCTCTCCTGGGGATTAGCGATCTGACCCATTGTCCAGGTCTGTACTATCAGGTCATAATCATTCTGCAAATCTGATTCAACATAAATTTCGAGCGTGTCTGATACAGTAACAACCGCCCCTTCCGACTCCATCCACGGAACAAAAATATCACGGCATTTATCGGGTTCATGTCCCATCCATCCACCCCACACAAAAAGGACTTTCTTACCATTCAGCGGTGATCCGTTATTAACTGAAAAACTCCGGCCTAAGGCCCCCGGAGCAATAACTGCAGTTGCTACAGCTGCAGTACCTTTTACAAGAAATGATCGACGTGTTATCATAAGTATGTGATTTCAGGCTAAGATAGTAATTTTTATTTTACCCGGATTTATATTAATAACCATTCTAAATAATAAGAATATTTGCAACAAATTGGATTACTGTTCGTCATTATTCAGAAAACAACAATTATAAGCAACTTATTCATGAAAAGAAGTTCTCTTATCCTGATTATTTTATCGTTTTTATTTGCAGTTACTACCGGACAGACACCTGAAAAGAAAAGTTGCCAGGCAGAGAAGATCACAGTGCCTCCTGTAATAAATGGGATTCTGGATGATGAAACCTGGAGTGAAGGAACATGGATTGACGATTTCACACAACATGAACCACTTAATGGAAGAGAAGCCTCTCAGCGCACAGAATTTAAGATCCTGTTTGATGATGATAACTTATATGTTGCCATTAAGGCGTTTGATACAAGTCCCGACAGTATTATTAACCGTTTGACAAGACGTGATCAGATAGACGGGGATCTGGTTGGTATTATTCTTGACAGTTATCATGATCTGCGTACCGGTTTTTTATTTGCGGTAAGTTCGTCAGGAGTCAAGTTTGATGAGGTTTTTTCCAATGATGGCGATAACGAGGATTCATCCTGGGATCCAAACTGGTGGGTAAAGACTTCCATCAACAGCGAAGGCTGGGTGGCTGAAATGAAAATTCCGTTCAGTCAGGTCAGATTTGAAAAAAACTCCGGTGATATATGGGGTTTAGAGATAGCAAGGGTTTTGTTCAGAAATAATGAGACAGACTTCTGGCAGCATATTCCTGCAGATGCTCCCGGATTAATCCATATGATGGGTGAATTAACAGGTCTTGAGCAGATAAAACCAAGAAAAATATTAGATATTACACCTTACGGGGTTGCAAAAGCGGAGACCTTTAAAGCCAAACCGGGTAATCCGTTCCTCGAAAAAGGAAGATTATCACGCCTGAATGGAGGGCTTGACGCTAAAATTGGCATTACCAATAATATGACCATGGACCTCACAATAAATCCTGACTTTGGCCAGGTTGAGGCAGATCCGTCAGTGGTCAACCTCTCGGCCTATGAGACATTCTTCAGTGAGAAAAGACCCTTCTTTATCGAAGGTAATAATATCACGAACTTTGGGATCGGCCTGGGTGATGGAGATATTGGGAATGATAACCTTTTCTATTCCAGAAGAATAGGCCGGAGACCACAGGGATACCCCAGCCTGGAAGATGGCTGGTATGCAGATATACCTACAGTGACAACCATACTTGGTGCAGCAAAAATTACAGGTAAGACAAAAAATGGTTTATCTCTGGGTTTCATCGAAGCTGTAACAGCTGAGGAAAAAGCTGAAATAGATAATGAAGGGGAAAGAACATTTGAAACAGTTGAGCCATTTACCAACTATTTTGTTGGCAGGATTCAGAGAGATTTCAATGATGGAAAAACCATTATTGGCGGTATTTTTACAGGCACCAACAGAGACCTGGATCAGAACCTCGGTGCTTTTATGCATAAGTCGGCTTATACAGGTGGTATTGATTTTACACAGTACTTCAAGGACAAAAACTGGATGTTCAACCTTAATACAGCTTTCAGCAATGTTACAGGCACAAAAGAGGCTATTGAACTTACACAAAAATCATCAGCCAGATATTTCCAAAGACCTGATAACAGCGCTGCGGAATTCGATCCGGACA
>Ga0315539_1000382_pt1 | contig 33473 bp, 31 predicted proteins | sample SalMarSW160150MG_FD_203097 | JGI IMG/M metagenome (GOLD analysis project Ga0315539, IMG submission 203097) | Salt marsh sediment microbial communities from the Plum Island Ecosystem LTER, Massachusetts, United States - Salt Marsh Sediment SW1601-150 ...
GATCAGATCCGGGCTTTCGCTATAGAACATGTCACCAAAGGGAGTGTGCCCTCTATCGCTGGGTCGGCTCAGCATCGCAAACTTCCCGTTTGGCTTGGAAGGGAAAAGCACACCGTTTCTGTTGTACGGCAAGAAGGCATTCTCCATCTGGTAGAAAGTCTTGAAATCATAGGTGTAACCCACGCCTATGGTGGGCCCGTGGTACCCGTTACACCACGTGACGTAGTATCTGTCCTCGAGCCAACACACACGTGGATCGTACGCGTAGACGAAGTTGCCAATCTCGTCGTCTTCACAGCGGAACTGGATGCGGTTCGGCTCTATCTCCCAGTTGACGCCATCTTTGCTCACCCCTGCATGGAGTTGCATGACTCTGGCCGTGTTATCGCAGCGGAATACGCCCGCAAAACCGTCTTCAAAAGGCACGACGGCGCTGTTGAATATGCTGTTCGCATCTGGCACTGCATCGCGCGTGATGATCGGGTTTCTCTCCGAGCGCCAGACGACTTCATGGCACCCTTGAGGCCGTTTCTCCCAAGGGATGTTGAGCAACTGAGAACCTCCTGGCTCTATGCCTGACATGGTTCACCAGCTCGCGGAATGTGCCATAGTCTGTCCGGAGGCAGAGCGCCCGACATTGAGTTCGCTTCAGACATGACTGTTCTTCCCTAGCACCGGCTGCACGCTACGAAATGACCAGGTTCGGCCTCTACCAGCGGCGGTCTCTCTCTGGCGCACCTTTCATCCTTGACAGCGAGTGGACACCTCTCGTAGTAGACACAGCCGCGGGCGAACTCTGACTCCTTTGCTCTCAGCTCCACATCTACCTCTTCCCACTTCTCATCCAGGCGTGGGACACAAGCCATCAGCATGCTTGTGTAGGGGTGAAGCGGATTGAAGTATACCTTCTCCGTTGACCCCATCTCCACGACCCTTCCCCTGTAGAGGATCACCACTCTTTCACTTATGTAGTAGCCCAGCGAGAGATCGTGCGTGATGAACAGGATGGACAGGCCAGTGGACTTCAGATCTGCCAGCAGGTTGAGGACGTCCATTCGTCTGGATGCATCCAGCATACTGATGATCTCATCAGCCACGAGGAATTCAATGTCCAACAACAGTGCGCGGGCGACGAGAAAACGTTGAAGCTGACCGCCGCTGAGTTGGTGGGGGAACTTGTTCAACACGTCGTCGGGATTCAGACCGACCGCCTTCAACGAGCTGTCTACCTTGTCGGCCCATTCGCGACCCTTGATCCCTGGATAGAACTCCTCCCGGATCATTCCGAATACGCGATCGGCTTTGAAGATCGGGTTGTAGGAACTGAACGGGTCCTGGAACACACCCTGTACTTTCCGGTAATACTCCTTCAGTGCACCCCCTTTGAGGGTGGAGATGTCAACCCCGTCGAACGATATCGACCCCAAGCTTATCGATGTGAGACGTAGTATCATCTTGCCGATAGTGCTCTTTCCGCTTCCGCTTTCGCCAATCAAGGAGACGACCTCTCCATCCTTGACGTCGAAGCTGACGTCGTTCACTGCATGGAGTTCTCTTCCTCCAAAGGTCCCGACCTTGTAGACCTTCGATACCCCGTCTAGCCTAAGCATTCCTTTCGAACTCCTTCCAGCAAGCGACGAAGTGGCCTTTCTCGAGTTCCATGAACGGGGGCTCTTCCAGGCATTTGTCAAACGCGACTGGGCATCGGTCTCTGAAACGACATCCAACTGGAGGATCGAGTAGCTGTGGCGGATTCCCAGGAATCCCTTCCAGCTTCCTCTCGGCATACTTCACTCCCACCTTCGGCAAGGCCGAGATCAACAGCTTCGTATACGGATGCCGGGGCGAGTGTACGATCGCGTCGGTGGGGCCTTTCTCCGCCAGTTGTCCTGCATACATGATCAAGATGCTGTCTGCAATCTGGTACAGTATCGAGATATCATGGGTGATGACGATCAGGCTCTTCACGAATTCGCGATGCCGGAATTCGACGAGCATCTCGGCGACAGCCTTTTGCGTGGACACATCAAGGGCCGAGGTGATCTCATCCGCGATGAGCAGTGAAGGGTTCAGCAGAGTAGACAGGACCATGACCATTCTCTGCTTCATACCGCCTGACATCTCAATCGGGTACATGCTCAGCACGTCGTGTGACAGTTCAACCAGATCGAGTCTTCTCCTTAGCTCAGGTAGAGTAGACTTGAAGTCCACCTTCCTGGATTCAAGGAGCTCTGATGTCATCTTTCCGATTTTTCGCGTCGGATTCATGGCATTCATGGCGTATTGCGGAATGATGGAGATCTTCTTGAACCTGAAGGCATTCATCCTTTCCATGTCCCAGACGGGCAGTTCTTCATCGTCGAGCGCCAGACGCCCCTCGACGAATCTCATGGGGGGAGTCAAGGCGATCAGACTGTGGCCGAGCGTGGTCTTTCCGCAGCCCGATTCGCCAGCCAGGCCCATGATCTCTCCATCCCCGATGGTGAACGTGGCGCCATCCAGTGCCTGGACATCCCCTCTCAGGGTTTGGTAATAGACTCTGAGGTTTTCTACTTGTAGACTCACGCTTTCACATCTCCCTGAGTTTGGGGTTGAAGACCTCGTCCAGTCCAACGTTCGTGACGTACAGCGCTCCGACGATGGCCATGATCGCTACACCCGGTGGAACGAACCACCACCATATACCCAGAAGAAGAGCGCCCCAGAGGACCGCATTGTTCATCATCAGACCAAGCGAAACCGCATTCGTAGGGCCGAGGCCGATGAAATCCAGGGTGGCAGCCGTGAGGATCGCCCCTCCAAACTGAAGAATGAAGACCAGCAACAGATAGGACATCATGTTCGGCGCGATCTGGGTGAAAATGATCTTCCAGGGCTTCATTCCGCTCAGCCGCGCCAGATCGACGAAACTCCTGGAGCGCAACGAAAACGTCTGTGCCCGGATGGCTCTTGCCGCCCAGGGCCAAGCCGTACATCCGATGAACACACTTTCCGCGAGAACGCCCCTGACTGTAAGATACGCTGCTATGATCAGAAGGATAGCCAGGGTTGGGATGACAAGGACGATGTTTGTGAGCATGTTGAGCACTTCATCGACGATACCACCTCGATAGCCGGCACTGAAACCAACCAGTACTCCTATCAGGGTCGCGAGTCCTCCACCGACAATCCCCACCAGGAACGTTGCCTGGAGGCCGAGTATGAACTGTGAAAAGACGTCCTGACCGAATGTCGTGGTCCCAAACCAATATTCGGCTGATGGCGGTTGATAAGGTGGCCCCACGTAGTCGTAGGGTGCGTAGTCTGTGAGCAGCGGGCCAACCAGAGTAAGGACGACAAAAACGAGAAGGACAGCCAAACCAAGCTTCAGTTTGTTGTTCTTTAGTGCAAAGTAGAGGATTTCGTTCCGCTTCTTCGGTTTCGTCATGCTGCTTCACCCATCATCCCTGTTCGCGTTCTCGGATCCACGAGGACGTAAGCGACATCAATGATGAAATTGGCGAGCAACACGCCCAGGATGATGAAGAGAAAGCATCCCTGGATAAGGAAGTAGTCCTTGTTCTGAATAGCCCCCAGGAGCAGGTAGCCGATTCCGGGGTATGAAAACACGATCTCTGTGGCGAGAGCACCCGCAACGATGACACCAAGGTCCAGGGCCAGCCCGGTGATCTGGGGAAGTATCGCGTTTCTGAACGCGTATTGTCTCACCAGCCTCCTCGGCGCCCCAAGGGCCTCGAGATAATGAGAGTAGTCCGCCTCGAGTTCGTAGATGATCATGTTCCTCATCCCAATTGCCCAACCACCAAATTTCACCAGGAAGAGGGATGCGAAGGGCAAGAACCAATGCCTTAGCAGGCTCCCGATGAAGGTCCATGAGAGATGAGGCCGCAACGCGAAGCTGTACCCCCCTGAAATCGGGAATATGTCCAGGACTATTCCAAACACCCAGGCCAGCAAGATACCCAGCCACATATAGGGCGTCGCGGTGAGCATATACCCCAGCGGCGATATGGTGTTGTCAAGCCACTTCGATCGCGCCGCGAAAGCGCCGAACCAGTTCCCCGCAAACCAACTCAGGAGTATCGCCGGCACAAGAAGAAAGAGGTCATAGGGCAAGGCGTTCATGATGACCTTTGTCACCGGCAGCGGAAACAGAAGCACGCTTATTCCCAGGTCACCGCGGAGAAGGGCCTTCCAGAAATTGAGATACTGTTGCCAGACCGGTAAGTCCAGTCCAAACAAGCCTGCATAGTAGTCATAAATCCGCTCATAGGCCCCCGCGTGCAGCGAGGCCCTGGAGAGCATGGTCTGAACAGGATTGCCAGGCATGAAGCGCGGGATCAACCAGTCGATGGTCACCGCCAGGAAAAACGTCAGGAAGTAAATGAGTACTTTTCTTCCGAAATACCGTTTCACGCCATTTCCTCCCTACAGCAAGGCTGCAAGAACACCGCCCCTCCCGCAGGCTGAGAAGGAGGGGCGGTGCTTGAACAGTCTTACTGTGCCAACTCCAACTGACCTACTCTGTCTCTACCAGCTCCAACTCCGCGAGCATGAGTATGGCAGTCATGTTCCAGTATTGGTTCCAGGTAGCAGGCAGGTAGTGGTTGGCATCTTCTCCCGACCCCGGCCAGTTGGTCCAGACCGCGCTGGACCACTGAGCCCACATACCGTTGTACCACAACGGAATGATAGGCAGATCCGTGAGGTGGATCCTCTGGAGCTGCGAGGTGATCGCCTTCATACCCTCGACGTCATCCGTCGGGGTCCTGTCCAGCTCTTGCACGAGAGCCCAGGCGTCCTCGTTCTCGTACCTTCCGAAGTTGGTGGTGGTCTGCGACTCCAGGACGGGCAAGCGGAACAGATAGTCATAGTACGTCCACGGGGTGCTGCTGATCTGCTTATCGTTGTTGATCAGCATGTCAAAGCTCCCGCTGTTGCGCGCATCCACCAACGCACCGTAGTCCGGGAAGTCAGGAGTCAAGTTGATGCCCACGGCCTGGGCGCTTTCAGCGATGACCCTGATGGACTCCATCCAGTCCGTCCAGCCGTTGGGGACGATGATGGACAGCTCGATCTTGGAGCCGTCGGGCATTTCCACGAATCCGTCGCCATCCACATCCGTGTATCCAGCCCCGGCCAGAATCGCCTTCGCTTCATCTGGATCGTAGTAGAACCCCAATTCGTCCACCACAGCCTGGTCGATGTACTTGTCCCAGTTGGGAAGCAAGCCGGTTGGACTGGCTTTCTTCACGATGTTCGCATAGACCACGTTGACGATCTTGTCCACGTCGATGGAGAAGGCCAGCGCTTTGCGGAACGCCGGATCGTCCATCGGCGGCTTCGTCAGGTTCAAGACCAGCCAAGCCGTGTTGCCAGACAGCATGTACGGGGTCTCCGGGAAATACGTCTGAATACCATAGCCCCTTCCTGGATCTCTCAGCGATGCCACACCTGGGAGGAAGTTGTTGCTGAGATCGATACCGCCTTGGAGCACCATACCGAGAGAAACGTTGTTGCTGCTGTTGGCGATATCGACGATCCTCTTGGGAGCGAACGACAGTCCAAGCAGGTCTTTCCCCCACCAGTTGTCGTTTCTAACCCATACCATCCTATCTTCGCTATGTGTCTCATACAGGTATGGACCCGAGCCCACAGGGTTCTCATTGGCTCCGGTGGCGACCTCCTCCTCCGTCCTCCCTTCCCACAGGTGCTGGGGCACTATTCCCGTCTGGTACAGCAAGAAGTCCCATTCCTGATAGTTGGGCTCGGAGAAGGTGAACTTCACGCCGTAGTCACCAACCGCCTCGACACTCTCCAACCAGTTCCACAGTGTAGTGTAGGGAACTGTAGGGAAGTTGCCAAGCTCATAGGTGAACACGACATCTTCAGCCGTGAGCGGTTCGCCATCGGTCCAGTTGATGCCCTCGCGGAGCGTCACCTCATACACAGTGTCGCTCGTCCACTCCCCACTCTCCGCGAGCCAGGGTATGAATTCGTCGGCGAGGGGGTCATACAGGAACAGAGTCTCATAGCAGAACGAGACTGTCCCCATGGCATAGGCCCAGGTCATCACCGGGTTCCAGTTCGACGGCGGGCCCCACTGCTTTCCAGTGGTGTACAGGGTTTCGTTCCTTTCGTACGTAACAACCGTAGGCTCCTCTGTGGGCTCTGGCTCTGCTGCCATGGTGGGAGTGGGTGCCGTGGGCTCTTCTGTGGCCACCTCCGTGGGCACCGCCCCACCACCACAGGCAGTCAGAAGGAGACTGCTGATCACAAACACACTCAGCAACACCGACAGTAGCTTACGCATTTCTCTCTCCTCCTAGATACTACCCAAGAACGTGCAAACGGACCAACCAACACACACATCCGGCGTCAATCTCAAGGATTCACCACCTCCTTCTTAGAGCATGATTCGCGGATCACCAACTCGGTCGGTAGAACGATCCGCCGAGGCCCGGATCCAGGAGCCTCGATCAAGTCGAGCAGAGTCTCCACAGCCAGCGCAGCCATCCGCCCAATAGGCTGACGTACGGTCGTGAGCGGCGGCTCGGTCGCCGAGGCCATGGGGATGTCATCGAAGCTGGTCAGAGAGATGTCCTCAGGAACCCGCAGACCAGCCTGTCGCAAGGCTCTCAGTGCGCCAACCGCCATCATGTCGCTGGCCACAAAAACAGCACTGGGCTCGGCTCGCAGCAGGCGCTGCATCCCAGCCATCCCGCTACTCTCCGTGAAGTCCCCCTCAACGATCAGATCCTCGTCCACTGCGATTCCGTGGGACCCCAACGCCCGGCGGTAGCCCTCCAGCCGATCTTGCCCGGCGGTCATATCCGGACGGCCGGCGATCGTGCCAATGCGCCGATGCCCGAGGCGGATCAGATGACCCATCGCCATCTGTGTCCCCCCTACGCTGTCTACGTCCACAGAATGCACCCGTTCAATGGGAGAGCGTCCCACGGACACGAAGGGCACTCCATCTCGCAGCAAATCGGAGATGAGCGGATCCTCTACCGCAGCAGAAGCCACGATCACGCCATCCAGGTAGGCGTTACGCACCAAGCCCTGATAGATCTCCTGCCGGTCCGCCGAAGAAGAGAACAACGACAACATGAGCTGATACCCGTGTTCGTTGCACGCCTCCGTCGCCCCGCGCAGTAGTATGGGGAAGAAGGGGTCGGTGAAGAGGTTGGTCACTACTTCCGGGATCACCATCCCGACAATCTGCGTCCGCTTGGTAACCAAGCTACGCGCGACAGCGTGCGGCCGGTACCCCGACCCGCGGATGGCCTCCCACACGAGCTCCCTGGTTTCGGCCCTAACGTTGGGGTGGTCGTTGATCACACGAGAGACAGTGGAACGAGATACCCCTGCCAGTCGGGCTACTTCCTCCAGTGTGCGCGCCACAGCGTCTCCCTGGGAGCGCTCCCATAGCCCTCTAAAAAAACCCGCGTTGTGCCCCGCTCAATTCCATCCAAGCAGCCAACCGTTGGGAGCGCTCTCATCCCATTATACCGCATTCGCGACTACTTGTCAAGTACCTCTTCCGTCTGTTGGGACGACATGGCAACGCTCCACCGCAGAATCCATCGTTCGGCGACAAGTGTACTGCAATGCCACCTGTTGCTGCCCCACTTGCGGCTGAGGTGTGGCTCCTCGAAATCCGTGGCAGTCTCGTGTTGCCCGCGTTCTCGCGGTCCGCAGGACTCTCCCTGGAAGCAGAAAGGGCTCTCCCGTGTTGGGAGAGCCCGATACTACCGAGCAACAGCACGTCCAGCGATTGGGCCGCTACCGCCCGAATCCCAGCTAGCTGCTCTCCGCGCATTCCTCCAGCGTCTCAAGCAGACTGTCCGAATCCTGAGGATGGGCGATAGCTACCAGCACCGAACGGTGGCGAGCCAAGGATTCGAAGGGGACGATGTTGTGCTGCTGACGCACCGCCTGAACCTCGAAAAGGCCCTCTTCGTCGGCCAACCGCACGAAACCTTTGACCCTCAGTACGTCGCCAGGCAAGTTGCTGGCCAGTCCTCAAAGCCTTTGCGGCTCAGGGGTCTGTCCGCGACGAAGGCCAGACTGCGGTAGTTGTCAGTGCTGGGCGGCATCGCCGATGGGTATTCAGCCACGCTCTCGCCAGCCATGATCTCAGCCGGCGCCACATCGCAGTGGACCGTACGGTACAGAGGCACGTCGGGCTTGACTTGGGCCACCTGCCTGACGGCGATCTCAACTTCCTCCGGGCTGACCGTATCGCAGCGATTGATGAGGATGACATCGGCCATCAGAAGCTGCCGCTGGGCCGTATACTGGTTCTCCTGGAGCGCCTCGCCTAGGCTGGCGTCGTAGACGAGCAACAGCTTCTTGACCATGATCTTGCCCTTCATGGCCACCGGGGCTATGGCCTCGAGCACTCCGGCCGGGTCAGCGACACCCGTTGTTTCCAGGTAGATGCGGGCACCGGGCGAGCTCCGGGCCAGCTCTTCAAGAGTCGCTGTAAGTGCCAATCTCATGTCACAGCAGATGCAGCCACCGGAGAGCCGTCTTATCTCGATCTGACCGTCGCCAATGAGACGGCTGTCGATGTCCAGTTGGCCGAATTCGTTCATGATCACGACCGGTTTGATCCCTTGAGCGATCTCCCAGTCCAGTAGTCTTTTCAAGAGCGTCGTCTTGCCGCTCCCCAGAAACCCTCCGATGAGTACGATCTCAAGCGGATGATTCTCTTGCACCGTTGCTTCCTTTCGTGCTTCCTGACAGTTGTGACCAACTCCACACAACCCAAGCATGTGGAACTCAATCGAAACGCCGATCCCTCCGCCTATCCGGTCGCTTCGCAAGTCCGCAGCGCTTCTGAATGCAAGGGAAGAGCTCTCCTGGCAGCGGAGAGCTCGTTCGCCAGATGTTGTCGATAGATTCGGCAACGGACGCTTCTTGTCCGAAGTAGGGCGGGTGGGATTCGAACCCACACGGAGTATCACTCCAGCGGATTTTAAGTCCGCAGCGTCTACCGTTCCGCCACCGCCCCTCCACAGGCATTGTACTCCCGCCTACGCAGCCCGTGCAAGCCCGGCATCCGGCCGGATGAGCGCTACGGCGTCTTCATCCACGAGAAGAAGACCGCGAACAAGATACTCCCTACCAGGCAGGTCACGATCATCACCGGCAGCCCGGCCCGCATCCAGATCTTGGAGGTGATCGGTGTGTGTGTCTTCTCGCTGAGCGTCACGGTGACCACGTTCGATGCGGAACCGATGATCGTGCCATTGCCCCCGAACCCCGCGCCAAGAGCCAGGGCCCACCAAAGTGGTGACGTTGCCACGCCGAGAGTGCCCAGGCGCTGGATCACCGGAATCAGAGCAATGGTGAAGGGTATATTGTCCACCACCGCCGAAACAACGGCGGCGATGAGCAGCAAGGCGACGCTGGCCAGCAGCAGGTTGGCCTGCGCCAGTCCCGCCACCCCGCAAGCCAGCAGGTCCAACACGCCCGCCGCCGCCAAGCCACCAACGGTGACGAACAGAGCTGCGAAGAAGACCAGTATGCTCCAGTCGATGCGTTGCAGCGTCTCCTCCACGCTGGGTCGGATCCACAGGAAGGCGGCCGCCGCGCCGCCGAGAGCGATGAACGCGGGAGTCAGCCCCAGATCGCTTTGCAGAAAGAAGAGTACAATCACCGCGCCCAGCACCAGCAAGGTCTTCCTCATGCTGGCGGGATCGGTGAGAGCTTCGTTCTCGTCCAGACTCATCAAGGCCGCTACGTTGCTAGGCGCCTTCCCGAACTCTGAGCGGAATACGATGCGCAAGATGATCAGAGCCGCCAACCAGGCCACGACCACCAGCGGCGCCGTGTGGGTGAGGAAATCGTTGAAGGAGAAGCCAGCAGCGGAAGCGATCATCACGTTGGGCGGATCCCCTACCAGCGTCGCCACACCGCCAGTGTCAGAGAGAAGGGCCTCCCCGATGAGGAGAGGGACGGGGCTGATGCCAGAGATCTCCGCGATGAGGATCGTCACCGGCGCAATGAGGACGATGATCGTCACGTTGGGCAGAACCGTCGAGAGCAAAGTTGTGGTGGTGCCCAGCACGACGAGTAGCAGCCACGGGCTGCCGTGCGAGAGCTTGCCCGCCAGGATGGCTGCGTACTGAAAGAAGCCGGTCTGCTCGAGCAATACTGCCAGGATCATGGTGCCCAGCAGCAACCCCAGTGTGTTGAAGTCAATTGCCCCCAGCGCCTGCTCCTGCGAGTAGAACCCCGTCAGCGTGCCAGCGGCCACCATGGCCGCTCCGCCCGCCATGGCTACGATGGTTCGATCCACGCGATCGGAGAGGACCAGCACGAAGGTACCGGCGAAAACCAGACTGGCTACGACCTGTTCCGCAGTCACCCTCTCGCCTCCTCTGCCATCCAGGCAGCTAAGAAGGCCACAGCGATATCCACCCTAGAGGCGATCCCCACCAGCCGGCCTGTATTGTCCACGATAGGCAGATCCTGAATCTGGTGTTTGAGGATGGTGGCTAACGCATGCATCAGGCCGGATTCCTCCTCCACCGCCACCGGCGGACCCGCCAATTCACCCATGGTCAGCCCCCCGACCTCGACCCTGACCTTGGCCTCTGCCTGCTCGAGAGCGCCGAAGTCGCGCACGAAGTCTATGTTGTCCAGCAGGGCGACAAAGTCCGGCATGAAGACACCCACCAGGTCGTGCAGGCGCACCACACCGGTGAGTTTGCCCTCTTCGTCCACCACCGGCAGTGTGCCGATGTGCTGATCCACAACCAGGCGAGCAGCCTCTTGAAACGTGGTTTCCGCAGTGACGGTTATGACGCGGCGTTTCATACAGTCTCTCATGCACAGACCGGTGATCATCATGTCCTCCCCCCTGGAGTTCTCCGCACACGCGGCTTGTCAAAGCAGGGTGATCAGAGATAGCGACATCGCCCTGCCCGCCGGAATCCTATCAGAACCAAAAGGCCGACAGCGCTGTCTACGGCTATCGGCCTGGAGATGACGATATGGGGCTAGCAGGAGCGCCGGCTGCTCGGAGCACCACTGCCCGTGGTCTCAAGTCCCCCTCGTCGACCCTCACACCAACTCCCCACCTACACGACAGGTGGCCGATAGCCCCTGGTACCACTATCAGCCACCAGCCCATCAGAGGTGACGGCCGGATTCGAACCGGCGATCGGGGTTTTGCAGACCCCTGCCTTGCCACTTGGCCACGTCACCAGCTATGGAGCGGAAGACGAGATTCGAACTCGCGACCCTCTCCTTGGCAAGGAGATGCTCTACCACTGAGCCACTTCCGCTTGTCCGAAGGTGCCGAGGAGCAGAATCGAACTGCTGACACCATGATTTTCAGTCATGTGCTCTACCAACTGAGCTACCTCGGCCAGTCGCCCACATTCTACACTATCTCCTGTCGCCTGTCAAGCAGACACGGCCCTTAGAGTGTACACAGCGAACCCGTCAGCCGCCGCCGGATCACCGCCCTTTGAACGATCCCCGGCCAAGCTTCGATACGACTCAAGGTCTACTCGGGATATGTCCGGCAGCGCGAGGTACTCGAATGCTATCGCAGGTATGCCAGACAGGCTCTTTCACACCCCCCAGAACCGGCAGGCACAAAAAGAGGCAGGGAGCGCTGGGGTCCCCGCCTCTCAAAGTACCTGTCTTAGCTTTGCTTGACCTCGATCTTGACGGCCTCCGGCTGCGGTTCCTCCGCCACCGGCACGGTTACGGTGAGAACGCCGTCCTCGAAAGCGGCCTCGGCCTTGTCCCCCTCCGCCTCTGCCGGCAGGGCCAGCGATCGGCAGAAGGAACCGTAGCGGCGCTCGCGGCGGACGTAGTCCTCCTCCTTCACCTCTTCTTCGGACTTGGTCTCGCCAGAGATGGTCAGCAGGTTGTCCTTGACTGAGATGTCGATGTCCTCCAAGGCGACCCCCGGTACCTCGGCCTTGATGACCAGATGGCCATCCTCTCTGTAGACGTCGAGGGGCAACGACTCCGTCCACGACGGTACTAGCCACGTGCGATTCGGACGATAGAACCAGTCGTCGAAGAAACGATCCAACGGTTCCCCAAGGGGAAGCGTGTTTCTACGAGGTCTCCACAGTGTGATAGCGCTCATCAATTTCACCTTCTTTCTTTGTGGTCTCTCTTGAACATATTATAACACAGTTGCGCAGAATTGTCAAATCCACCTATCAGCACTCTTGATAATCACTCTATCAGCTCTGGCAAGGTCCTGTCTCTTTTTGCTCCGCCACTGTGCCGTGTGGTATAATCCACGCGCTACTGAAGCTGAAACGCCAGCGTCCGGAGACTAGGGCATGGCTCTCGGAGGCCGGGAAACGGACGAGATTGAAAGAGCTAGCGCCTGTGAACAGAGGCACCCACCGTCGCCGCCAACTCCTATCGACTAGGACCAAGCGCACGAGAGTGTAGGGAGGAGTGCAAAGATGAGTCTGAAAGCCAAGGATATACCGGCCCCTCTGGACATCCCCGAGGAGGCGAGGGAAACGTACGAGGAGAACTACGTCGCCATCACCAGGGGCAGCGGACACCTCATGCTCTTCGCCGGCGACCAGAAGGTCGAGCACCTCAACGATGACTTCTACGGCGAGGGTATCGCCCAGGACGACGCTGACCCTGAGCACTTGTTCAGGATCGCCTCGCAGGCGGAGATCGGCGTCTTTGCCACCCAGTTGGGCCTCATCGCCCGCTACGGTGACGACTATCGCTCGGTTCCCTATCTGGCCAAGCTGAACTCCAAGACCAGTCTGATCAAGACAGAGCAGATGGATCCCTTCAGCCAGCAATGGTACGACGTGGAGCAGGTGGTGGACTTCGCCTTCCACTCCGGGCTCAGGATACTGGGCGTAGGGTACACCATCTACCTGGGGAGCGAGTGGGAACACGAGATGCTGTACCAGGCCGCCCAGATCGTCCATCAGGCCCACCAGTATGGCCTGATCACAGTCCTCTGGATCTACCCCAGAGGTCAGGCGGTCATTGACGAGAGGGACCCACACCTCATCGCCGGGGCCACCGGTGTCGCCGCCTGCCTGGGGAGCGACTTCGTCAAGGTCAACTACCCCCAAAAAGAGGGTGCCGACCCCCAGGAGACGTTCAAGGAGGCCATCAACGCCGCCGGGCGCACCAAGGTCGTGTGCGCTGGCGGGTCCACCGTTGACGTGCGACTGTTCCTCCAGCAGCTTCACGACCAGATCTTCGTCAGTGGCGCTGCTGGGAACGCCACGGGCAGGAACATCCACCAGAAGCCCCTGGACGAAGCAGTGCGCATGTGCAACGCCATCTCGGCCATCACCATCAAGGGCTGGAGCGTGGACGACGCTCTGGCCGTCTACGAGGGGCGGAAGGAGTTGGTGATCTAGTTGCCCATGGCGCAGCCTGAACCTCGGATTCACCTACTGACCATCCCCACCCCCTTCCCGGTGGGACCCGTCAACGTCTACCTGCTGGAGGGGGAACCGCTGACTCTCGTGGACGCGGGACCCCTCACTGACGAAGCCCTGGAAGCGTTGAGAGCGGGACTGCGAGAACTGGGCTACTCCCTCTCGGACATCGCGCAACTGGTCATCACCCACGCCCATCACGACCACTTCGGCTTGGCCCGAGAGGTGGTGGCGGCCTCGGGCGCGAAGCTGCTTTCCTTTCACCTGAACAGCTACCCCCTGGAACACTTCCACACCTGGTGGGACCAGCGGGTATCCTACGTTGCAGATCTGGCGGTCAAGGAGGGTGCACCTCAAGAATCCATCCAGGAGGTGGAGTCCATCCGAGGGTTCCAGCAGTTTGCCGCGCCCGTGCCGGCGGTTCACCCCCTCGACGACCAAGCTGAGGTCCGGATGGGCGACACAACCTGGCAAGCTCTGCATACACCAGGCCACGCCCTCGGCCACCTGTGCTTCTACCAGCGGGAGAGCAAGCTGCTCCTCTCCGGCGACCACTTGCTGAGGGACATTACCTCCAATCCCGTCGTGGAGACACCACGGCTGGGTATGGCCGACCGGCCCCGCAGCCTGCCCGACTACGTACGATCCCTGCGCCAGACAAGGGAACTGGACGTGCGCAAGGTGCTGCCCGGGCACGGCGAGCCGGTCTACGACCACCGGGCACTGGTGGACGAGATCCTCCTGCACCACGAAGAACGAGGCCGGCTGGTGCTCCGGCTCTTGCAAGAAAAGGACAGGACGGTATACGAGCTGGGCGTAGCTCTCTTCGGAGGCCAACTCCCAGGAGTGCAGTTGTTCCTGGTCATGTCGGAGATTATCGGCCATCTGGACATCCTGGAGCTGGCAGGCAAGGTCCAGCGGGAGGAAAGGGACGGACATGGGATCTGGGCAGCGGTCCGCCCTCAGTGAGTGTCTACCTTGGCTGCCCACCGCGAGAGGTAAAGAATGAGCATCACGATCATCGGTCTGGGGCCCGGCGATCCTTCCCTCCTCACCCAAGAAGCCCTGGAGGTTCTCGAGAGTGCGGGGGAGGTCTATCTTCGTACGAGCCGCCATCCCACCGTTCCTTCCCTACCCTCCCACCTCAACTTGCACTCCTTCGATTGCCTCTACGACTCGGAGGAGGAGTTCTCCAGCGTCTACGAGAAGATCGCCAACCGCATCCTGGAGCTTGCCCAACGGTCTGAAGGCGTTTTCTACGCCGTGCCGGGCCATCCCCTGGTTGGTGAGGAGACGGTGTTGCGGATACTAACGCTGGCGGAGCAGAAGGGCTATGAGGTTCGTCTGGTGCCCGGCCTGAGCTTCATCGAGGCCGCCCTGGCACCTATGCGCATAGACCCCCTGAACGGATTGCAGATCGTGGATGCCACCATCCTGGCGGAGCATCTCCATCCGCCTTTGGACCCAGATCTGCCGGCGCTGGTGGGCCAGTTGTACAGCCGAAGAGTGGCGGCCGAGGTCAAACTCACTCTCCTGAACCTGTACCCGGCCGAGCACATGGTGACCCTGCTCCGTTCGCTGGGAACTCTCGAGGCAGCAACTGAGGCCCTTCCCCTACACGAACTGGACCACTCCCAGGACATCGATCACTTGACGTCGTTGTTCGTGCCCCCTCTCTCCAAGGCCAGCTCTGTCTCCAGCTTCCACGACATCGTGGCCAGGCTGCGGGCCCCAGGAGGGTGCCCCTGGGATCGCGAACAGACCCATCAGAGCCTGAGACCCCACCTCCTGGAGGAGACCTACGAGGTCCTCCAGGCCCTGGACGAAGAGGATGACGACGCACTGCGGGAGGAGCTAGGCGATCTCCTGCTTCAGATCATCCTGCACACGCAGATCGCCGTGGAGGAGGGTTCCTTCACCCTGGCCCAGGTGCTGGAGACCATCATCGAGAAGATCATCCGGCGCCACCCCCACGTCTTCGCCGGTTTGGAGGTGGCCGATGCCGACGAAGTCCTCCGCAACTGGCAGGCTATCAAGCGGGAGGAGAAGGAAGAAAAGGAGGACAAGCTGCTGTGGGGCATGCCCCTGAACCTACCCGCGCTGACGCTGGCCCGGAGGGCCCAGGAAAGAGCCAAGAGGGAAGAGTTGCTGTCAAGCACCAGGGAGCAACTGCTTTCCGAGGCCCAGGGCGGGCTGGAACGGCTGCAGGAGATCGATGACCAGGCGGAAGCGGAAGCCGAGCTGGGTCGGCTGCTGTTCACCCTGGCCAATCTGGGCCGACAACTGGGCGTCGATGCCGAGAGCGCCCTGCGCACCGCCACCAAAGACTTCTGGAAGGAGCTGGCCTCCGCCCGCTCGCAGGGCCGCAGCATCGAGGGTTAGGCCCATCCTACCCCAAGATGGTTCGCTCCGGCGGCTCATCCTGCGCGAAGTGCTTGTCCAACCAACCTGACCTCACGCCTTCCCTGTGGTCGAAGTGCTCCACGTATGGTTTTATGTCAGGCAATGGCGTGCCGTCCAGCATGTCCACCTCGCTGAAGTAGACCCTGCTGCCCTCGATCCGCTGCAGCCTGACGATCGACAGTCCCAGGTGGTTGGGTCGGTGGGGGCTCCTGATGGCGAAGATGCCGTGGGTCTCTTCTTCCAAGAACGGCCGGCCCTGGAGCTCCTCCCTATCCGAGCGGTGGAAGTAGTAGATCAGGATCAGGTGGCTGAACCCATCCAGGTCCTTGAGGGCCGGCACGTACTTCTCCTCGAGGTCGATCCAACCCTCGACGTCCTCCTTGAAGCGCCCCTGGATAGGCATCTCCTTGGCTTCCCCGTAGGGCGTGCGGATAATGCCAATGGGCGTCAGCTCGATCTTGTCCATGAGAGGCATGCTCCCCCAGCCGTCAAATACCAAGCCTGTCTTCCCTTCGATGCTCCAGCATACCCCAAACCTGGGACTAGGGCGACCACCCCTCCCCAGTGCGAAGAGGGCCGCCCCTGTGGGCAGCGGACACGTATGTCAAGTTCTTTGCACGGTGTGATCCATGCAGTTCCACCGTACCGTCATCAGGCTCATACCAGTGGTGGGACAGGCTCAGCGTTCCATGGGCACGTCCAACAGGATGGGCTCTGTCCGGTCCAGTGCTTCGCGCAGAGACTCGCTCAGTTCCTCAGGTTCGGTCACCCTGTGCGCCTCCACGCCAAACGAACGCGCCAGGCCCACGAAGTCAACCTCCGGCCCCACGAGGTCCATGCCTGGGAACTGGCTCTCCGCCATCTGGGACAACTGCATCTCGGCCCCAACGATCTTGAGGATCTTGTATTGAGCGTTGTTGGCGATGACGAAGACCACCGGGACGTGGTGACGAGCAGCGGTCCACAGCCCTTGAATGCCGTAGAGCGACGCGCCATCCCCCAACAGAGCCATCACCGGTCGGTCGGGCCAGGCCAGCTTCACGCCCACAGCGCAGCCCACCCCCCACCCCAAAGCCCAACCTCGATGCCCGAAGTATCCGGTGGGATCGGCAAACACACCCAGTGTCTCTAGCAGGTTGCCGTGTGTAGTGACCGCTTCCTCCACCACCGCGGCGTGGGGTGGCAACACGCGGCACAGCGCTCCCATGAAGGCCATGGGGGTCATGGGCCGCTGGTCCCACTGCGCGTCGATGTCAGCCAGCAGCGCCTGGCGCTCGGCAGCACGGCGCGCAGAGTGCTCTGCGATACGCTGCTCGGCCCGCCGGGCTTGTTCAGTCGACTGAATCTCCGATAGACGCTGGGCAAGCTCGGCCAAGCCCGCCTTGGGGTCGCCCAGCAAGCCAACCTCCACAGGGTAGTTCTTCCCAATCTCCCAGGGGTCCGCGTCCAGATGGATCAACCGGATGTGTTCCGGGATCGCGCGGGCCGGCTCATGGTAGAGGAAGAGGCGCAACAGGTTCATGCCCACCGCCAGGATCACGTCGAACGCATCGAGGCGCTGGCGAACATCCGGCGACCACAGCGGCAAGGTCCCTGCGTAGAGAGGGTGATCGGCAGGCATGGGTAGCCGCCCGTGCGAGGTCTGCTGCTCCGCCAGCACGGGCGCGCCCAGCCGCTCTGCCAGAGTGACCAGCTCCGCCACCGCGTTGGCCTCGGTCACCCGGCTGCCCGCCAGGATGGCCGGGTTTTGGGCTTGGGCCAGGAGTTCTGCCGCCTCAGAAACAGCCTCGAGTGGAGGGCGAACCCGCCGATTGGGAATGTGGGGGGGGAAGAGGTGGAGCCCCTCTGTCTCCTCGAGCTGGATGTCCACAGGCAGCGACAGAAAGACCGGACCGGTAGGCGGGGTCAAAGCGGTCTGGACCAGACGGCGGGCCACCGTCGGCACGTCCTCCACGCGCTGCACTTCTGCCGACCACTTGGTCCACGGGCGAGCCACGGACACCATGTCGCCCTCCAGCGCCGGCTCGCCGAGCCGCAGCCGCCGGTCCTGCTGGCCCGCCAGAAGCAAGAGCGGCGTCCCCGCACGGTAGGCGTTGTAGAGCATGCCCATGGCGTTGCCCAGCCCGCAGGTGATGTGCACGCAGACCACACCCAGTCCCCCGGAGGCCATGGCATAGCCGTCGGCCATGGCCGTGACCGGCAGCTCGTGCAGGCCAAGGATGTACTTGAAACGAGAATCGTTCACCAAGACCTCGTTCAAAGGCAATTCGGTGGAGCCCGGATTGCCGAAGATGTGGGTCACGCCGGAAGCGGCGAGGATCTCCAGCAAGGCTTCAATCCCTAACATGACTGTCCTCCTGATACACTCTCACGGTGTCTTTGACGAGCGATGGGCCTGGGCGGCTTCCTGCGGGGACGCAACCAGGCGCAAGCCGTTTCCTCCGACAGCACAACCTTGTGCCTACAATCGTGCCAGAGTATAGTTCACGGATGTCCCCAGGTCAACCCCTGGGCAATGCCAGCCTTCGTGCCCGCGTAGCGCCGGACAAGGAGCCAGGAAACCGGGAGAAAAGGGGCCAACGACAGCGTACAACCTCTGCACCCAAAGGCGGCGCCGGCAACAACGGACGATACTGGTACTGCCAATATGCACCGTCCTGTTGAGGGTCATCCTGCTTGTATGGTCTTGCAGAAAGTGGTACAATGGGCATATACGGTTACTTGCTATGCGAACCGACCGCCGGACCAGGAGATAGGCGATGCAGGTGAGGATCTCGGGCGAGGAACGGAGACAACAGATCCTGGAGGTCACGCTAGGCGCGTGCGCCGAGAAGGGCTTCTCGGGCACCACCCTGGACGACATTGCCGAGGGAGCGGGCGTCAGCCGGACCCTGGTGTTGCAGCACTTCGGGAGCAAGGAAGGTCTATACCAGGCACTGTCCGAGGCAGTGGGGCGTGCCCACCCGTTGGATGAGGATCTTGAGGTTCAGCGGAGGATGCGGGACAGAGACGATTATGGCGTCTTCCGCGCCTGCGCAGCGCACGTGTTCGAGAACAACTTGCGGGCAGCAAGGCGGTCCAACCTCCGCCTGACAGCCTTCAGCATGTTGGAGTACCCCGAGTTGTTCGAGAAGTTCCGCCAGTTCCGAGACCAGGCTTGGGAGAGCATTGTTCTCTACGTCGAGACCAGACAGAGCGAGGGCGCTTTCAGAGCGGTGGACCCCCGATACCTGGTGGAGGGTTTCAAGAGCACCGTGGTGCACCTGGCCAACGAGATCATCCACAAGGAAGAGCCTGCACAGAGGGAGCGTTTCTACGAGGTCATCGACACCATGATCCGCCTCATGCTGGCCGGGCTGAAGGCGTAGACTGCCTCCACCGCGCTTCTCGCCTGAGGCCTCCCTAGGACAGCCGAGAGCTTGCGCAGCCTTCTGATACATCCGACTCCTGAACAGTAGGGCCTTCTGTCGTTCGCAAGAACGTGTGTTGCGCTCTTTTCACCGTTGTGATACAATCCACTGACTTCGATTCCCCTGCTTCATCGATCTGCTAACACGGCTCGTCGCAAGCGAATGTTGCCTAGCCTCTTCAGCCCGGAAAGAAGGAGCAAACCCGATGAAGTCGTTAGCAGTCATCGCATTCTCACTGAGCCTGCTGGCTGCCCTCACCCTATCCTGCCTCACTCCCTCTACACCAGTCGCGCCAACCGGGACCGTTGAGCCACCGCCTTCGCCTGAGCCTCCTAGCCCAACGCTTTCGACCACCGAGTCCCCAGTAGTTGAGGAGGAGTCACCGTCACCGGAGCAGACCGGGCGAGTGCAAGCTCGTGTCGTCAAGGTGATCGACGGAGACACCATCGACGTAGAAATAGACGGTCAGGTGTACACTGTGCGCTACTTGGGGGTCGACTGTCCGGAAACGGACTGTGACATGGGCCGTGTAGCCACCGACATCAACAAAGCATTCGTGGAAGGGAAGACGGTCGAGCTAGAGAAGGACGTATCAGAGACCGACAAGTACGATAGGCTCCTTCGGTATGTCTACGTGGGCGGCGTCTTTGTGAATGCTGAGCTAATCCGCCTGGGCTATGCCCATGCCGTCACACTCCCTCCTGACCTAGTCCATGCAGACGAGTTACTTCAGCTAGAGCAGGACGCACGCCTCGAAGGTGCAGGGATCTGGGATCAGGGTGAGTCGCCAACACCGGTTCCACCTACGCCGCAGTCCGCTACAGCGAGTGCCGTGCCGCCGTCTCCTACCCTTGTGCCACCGACTTCCACACCCATTCCACCGACAGCTACTGCGCCGCCAGCCGCACCTGCCAACGTAGCGGTTAATCCTGACTGTTGTCAGTTCGACTCGCCAGGCAATGACAATTATAGCAAAGAGGAGGAGTATGTATGCCTGACCAATAGGGGCGGTCAGACCGCCGACATGACCGGATGGTACCTGCGTGATGACTACGGCTGGGGGTACACCTTCCCTCAGTTCACATTGGCCTCTGGGGCAACCGTTCGTGTTCGCACAGGGTGTGGGACGAACAGCGCCACTGACCTATACTGGTGCAAGGATGGGACATCAATCTGGAACAACGACGGAGACACGGTCTTCCTGTTCGACGCCGGGGGCAATTCGGTGGCGCAGTACACCTACTGACAGCGACCCAGGGAGGCTGAGCCGAACCATGACACCCAAACCCAACGCCGAAGAACTAGCCCTCCTAGCTCAAGAGATAGGCGCAGAGGTCATGCGACTGCGTGTGCGGCATCCGCGCAACACAGTCGCTAGAGGCCAATGACTGATTTCAACGCACAAGTTGAGAGGAATCTCAGAGGTATCGAACTGGAGAAATCCGGACGAGAGGACGAAGCTGTTCGGTTGTATGAAGAGAACGTCAAAGAGAACTCCGTCGGAAACCACCCTTACGACAGGCTGGCGATAATATATCGAAAGAGAATGCAGGTAGATGAGGAGATCAGAGTACTGGAGAAGGCCATTTGGGTCTTTGATGTCCTGTACCAAGGCCGAGGCGATGGGCTGCCAAAGCTGGGGAAGTTCAAACGGAGGCTAGAAAAGGCGAAGGCACTGAAGGCCAAAGTCCCTGAAGTGCCAGAACCCAGCGGCGCGGTCTGTCCATACTGCAAGCAGATTCTAGACAAGACGCCGAAGCGGAAGAAGAAGTGTCCTCACTGCGGCAAGTACATCTATTTGCGAAGCCTGCCCACTGGCGACCACCAGAAAGTCCTAGTCACAGAAGATCGGGCAAAGGAGATCGAGAAGGAATGGGAAACAGTCCAGTTCAGGAAGAAGTGGATGCAATCGTTGCAAGGCTACGGCCTATCAGCCCAGGATTTCGACACGCACAGGGAGATGCTGCGAGAGAGATTCGGCCAAGAGCCTGGTGACGGCGACATCATCTGGTCAATGTTCAACGACGTTGTGCACAAGTCCATCGCTGATGCAAAGTCAACGGAACTCAAGCTGCCGTATTTCGAGATGGCACTGTTTCTCTATCAGGAAGGTCGAGGTTTTGTCCATCTGCTTGAGCAGTCACACAGAATGGAGTTGACGGCGTATAAGCGAGATGGAATCTTGCACAAAGTATTCATAATCACGGCGGGTGACGCCTCCTGCGAAGCGTGTCAGAAGCTAGAAGGCAAGGTCTTCACGGTTGACGAAGCCTTGGAACAGATGCCATTGCCCTGCAAAGACTGCACCTTCGACTTTGCAGGCACTGGTCAGCGGGGTTGGTGCAGGTGCCTATACGGTGCTGTTGTTGACTAGGGTATAGGGAGTTGAGGTGGCAAGTACCGCCGAGCCGTACGGGGATTCGTACAAGGTTAGCAGCCGGCAGTGGTCGGTGACTACTCTCTGATGGGGGACGTGAATGGGGAAGAATCGGAGCAAAGAGAATGTCATAAAGCACGGGGATCTGGCAGGATTCCTAGCCGAGTTTCAAAAAGAAAGCGATAGGGCAGCCTCCGTTCTTGGGGCTGCCTACCTCGATGAATCTCTGGGACAACTCCTAGCTGCCTCGTTGATAGAAGACTCACGAGAGGTCGCAGCCTTGGTGGAGACGGGCACGCCGCTCGGCAGCTTCTCGTCCAGGATGCGTGCGGCATACTGCATGGGACTGATCAGCAGGGACGAATACGATGATCTCACCCGCATAGGCGCCATTCGCAACCGGTTCGCCCACGACCTCCAGGGATTGAATTTCTCTGATGATTGGGCAGTCAAGGTGTGCGACGCACTTCAGCAACCCGAGGAAGCTCTCAAGCTGCTGGAAACGTTGCCGGGTGTACGGAATCGGTTCAACGTGGCAGTAGCGATCCTGGTAATGGCGCTGGGTCTGAGAATCGACATGCGGAGGAACAAGAAGCGCCCTAGCGTAGCCCAAGGATTCACACTGGTGGAAACGGTCAAGTAGGCCAATACTTGCGCTCGCTGTGGTCTAAAAGGAGACCACCGCGGCAGATCCTGCATTGCGTTCCCCACGAATTGGGGCTAGATGCTGACAAGCTAGACCCAGCCCCGGTAACGGAGAAGCCGACTACCGCCAGCGATAGGACTTCGGGGGTCACACGGATAAGCAGTAAGGAGCCAGTAGGACACTCGCGCAAAGCCACGGCATCCGGCTATGTAGGGGCTACTCCGACAAGAAGAGGTCGGGGCGAGAGGATTTGAACCTCCGACCTCACGGACCCGAACCGTGCGCGCTAACCGAACTGCGCTACGCCCCGAACAACCACATTATACTCGCTCTCCTGCGGCTTTACAAGGCCGCAGGTGTGCGCTATAATGGGGACACGTACTGTGCCCCTATAGCTCAGTCAGGAAAGAGCAGCGGTTTCCTAAACCGTGTGTCGCAGGTTCGAATCCTGCTAGGGGTACCACCCTCAAGTAAAGGAGCCCGACCAACGTCGGGCTCTACTCTCTCTCGAAGATGGTTTGTCTAGCGTCCCCTGTGGCCGGGCTAGACCGGCCTCCAGGATAACGCCTCTTGTGGACAGAGTGAGGGAAAGGAGATCAGCTCTCCTTCTCTTCTTCCTTCTTCTCTGTCTTGGCCTCGGCTTCCTTCTTCTCTTCTCCCTCCAGGCCCTGCGAAGCGGTGCGGAACTCCCTGATCCCCTTGCCCAGCGCCCCACCGATCTCCGGCAGCTTGCCCACGCCGAAGACGATGATGATGATCACCAGGACGATCAGAAGCTCTGGCATACCTATGGAACCCAACCCAGGCATCGTGTCCTCCTTTGATAGCAGCTCTCTATGACATTATACCACAAAACGCCCGTGAAAACAAAATCCACCACGCACGGCGGGGTGCAACCAGAACACACGTCCTCAGCTTCACGCTCTGGCAGACCAGCGCTGCCCTGAGTCCAGCGCGGAGTGGACCCACGCCCCTCAGTCCTGGATGGACTCGCGGAGCACCTCCACCACCTCGAAGGGGTCGCTGAAGATCACGCTGGATGCATAGAGCTCCATGGCGGCCATGTCCACCGTCCTGTTGAAGGGATCCCCACGATCCACGATCCGCACCACGTAGGGAAACCCGCTCCAGTCCTCCTCCGTGGGTCCCAGGGGAGGCATGAGGATAGCCACGTTGAAGCTGCTCACGTGGAGACGTCTGACGTAACAGTCCAGCACCCAATAGACAGAATCTTTGAGGCCGTCGTCCAGAGTTGAGGAGAAGAGCAGCACCTCCTTGTCCTTGACCGGCGCCAAATAGACCAGGATCCGCGTCCCTCCCGACTCAATGGCCAGCCCCAGGCTCTTATGCGCCTCATACAGGTCGTCGAAGTAGTTCTCGCCGGTGGTCTCCCTGTAGGCCAGGGCTGCCCTGCGCAGGCCTTCTACCTTGGCGTAGTGTTTGTCCTTGGCCAGTATTATCTGGGCGTGGCCGTGTACGATGGACGCGCCGGCCCTCCACAGGCAGTTCCACAGCCAGAAGGGATACTTGGCCTGCTGGTCGGTCTCGTGGGCCTTCTCCAGCCAGGCCATACCCGTGTCGATGTAGTCCGCGATCTGCTCCCTGGTGAAGGTGAGGGGGTTGTGTTCGCCGAAGACCACCACCCCGGCGAAGCCATCGAACTTGGCGATGTTGCTGGCGGTCACCGAGTACTTCCCCTCGATGCGTCCAAAGGTGTCCTCCGGCGTGCGCTCCAGAGGTTTGCAGAAAGCGCCGCCGTGTTCCTGCTGGATGATGGCCTCCAGCTCTCGTGGCTTCTCGCGCACGACCGGGCGCTTGGCCCGCAACTCGTTGAACAACGCGCCCTCCATGGTCACCAGGTTGGTCACCCGTACGATCCTCTGCTCGCGGACCGCGTCCACCGAACCGAAAGACTCCTCGATCCACTCCAGCATCGCCGGAGTGGGATTCAGCCTGCCGATGGACGCGTCAACGTGGAAGATACGCTCGAAGCACTCCCTGTCCGCCGGTGACAGCGCTGCCACCATGTCCAGCAGCTCGGTAATGCCCCTCTCTGGATCCATACGCCCTCTTTCTCGCCGTCTGCCGGACACGCCCCCTCGCACAAGGCACCGTCCCCATCTCGAGGACGGCGCCAGCAACGAGTTCTCGGTGCACGTGGGCCGACCGTGACGTGTACAATCTACCCTACCCACCGCCAGAAGGCAAGCATGGGCTGTCTGGGCAACTGAGACAGGTTCGCCAGGCGCGGTTGCCCTGCAGTGGGCGCACACCGATTTGTAGCCGCACGGCATGCCGTGCGGCTACGGGTATGCCCCTGCGCACCTGGTGGCACGCGGCGGTGGAACCACCGGGATCCACACAACCGAGCACGGTCCTACTAACGTATCGCTGGACTTCGATCCGGGGCGAGTACCGCTGGCGTGCTCTCGAACTCGGGGCAGAGTGTGGACGCGCGGCTAGAAAACAAAGGAGGGCCAAGACCATGGCGGCCTCGGCCCCCCTTCTCGAAAGGAGGAGGAAGATCTCTTCTAGGTCTATTATACTGGTGTGCCAGAGGTTGTTCAGTAAGCACGCCTACATTCGCCCCTGAGGGTGCCGGGGCGCTAGTCATGATCCTCGGTTTGGCGTATAATGGCAAACGAGAGATTCTGGCGGACGAGACGGGATGCACACCATCGGACTGCTCTATCACCCCAAGATCGACGAGTCGCTTCGATTGGCCAAGGACCTGGATGACCTCTTGAGATCGAGGGGCCTGTCCACGTGGGTGGGGTCAGCCTGGCAGGACGACGAAGTCAGAGAACGTGTCCCCAATCTAGATCTGATCGTCACGCTGGGAGGCGACGGCACAATCCTGAGAGCTGCCAGAATGGCCGTGCTCGACGGCACACCCATTCTCAGTGTCAACCTGGGCCGTTTCGGCTTTCTGGCTGAGGTCCAGCCGGACGAAGCGGTGCGGGTCATGGATACGGTCCTATCGGGCGAGTACTGGCTCGAGGAGCGGATCATGCTCCATGCCGAGCTTCACCGCCGTGGCTCGATCGAAGAGTCGCGCGAAGCCCTCAACGACGTCGTCGTGGGACACGGCACCATCTCGCGAGTGGTGCGCCTGGCAGCCTACGTCGATGGCGAGGACTTTTCCGACTACGTGGCCGACGGGCTCATCGTAGCCACGCCCACAGGCTCGACCGCCTACTCCCTGGCCGCCGGAGGCCCTATCCTCCACCCTCGGCTGAGTGACATCCTGCTCACACCCATCGCTCCTCACAGAGCCCTCGGGCGGTCACTGGTCCTCCCTCCAGAGTCTGCCATCGAGATCCGTCTGTCCACCGAGTATCCAGCCGTCCTCACCATCGATGGCCAGATCGAAACGGAGCTGGAAGACGGAGATCGGGTACTGGTCACCTTGAGCCCTCACCGGTGCAGACTGGTCAGGACGCAGCCCACCAACTACTTCGGGCACAACTTACTGGAGAGACTGAAGCAGTAGTCATGCCTGAGTCCATGTATTGCGTCAATCACCCCAACCGGGAGACCTTGCTGCGTTGTGGCAAGTGCGGCCAGCCCATCTGCGCCGAATGTGCGGTGCGCCACCCTGTAGGGTTGCGCTGTCCACAGTGTGCCCAACTGAAGAAGGTGCCCACCTATGACGTCCCGGCCACCTACTACTTGCGAGCGCTGGGTGCCGGCACCGGGGTTTCTCTGCTGTGCGCGGTGGTCGCGGAGATCCTTCCCCTATTCGTTCCTGTGATGTTCCTGTCATTCTTGCTGGCTATGGCGGCCGGAGCCATCATCGGCGAGGCCATCGGCCGGGCAGCGGACTACAAGAGGGGTAGGGGCTTGCAGGTCATCGCCGCTCTGTCCGTTCTCGTAGGCTCCATCGGGGGCACACTGTGCGTGGCCGCCTTCAGGTACGGCGGGATAGCGCTGCTCCTGATGCCGGGCTTTCTGCTCAACCCCTTCTACTGGTTATACCCGATCGTCGCCGCAGCGGTGGCCGTGACACGCCTGCGCTGAGCCGGCGGCTCCTGGGGGGACGCTTGCTCGCCTATTTGACCGTTGGCAACTTCGCTATCATCGAACGCCTGGAGCTCCGCCTCTCAGCGGGCTTCAATGCCCTTACCGGCGAAACGGGAGCTGGCAAGTCGATCATCATCGATGCCGTGAGCACCCTGCTCGGCGGCAGGGCCGAAACGGACTATATCCGAGCCGGCGCCGAACAAGCGGTCATCGAAGGCTCCTTCTCACCACCGCAAACCCTGTACCAGCAGCGTCTGCTTCCGCTGCTACAGGAGCACGGGCTGGACGAACAGGAGCAGGATGCTCTCATCCTGACCCGGGAGATCAACCGCAAAGGCCGCAACGTCTGCCGTGTCAACGGACGGCTGGTCACCCTTGGCCTACTGAGGGACGTCGGCCAGAGACTGGTGGACATCCACAACCAGGGAGAGCATCTCTCGCTCCTGCGCGTGCACCAGCACGTGGACTTTCTGGACCGGTACGCCGGGACGTTGGCCCTGCGCAGGCAGGTGGCGGACAGAGTGCATGCCCTCCAAGGAGTCCGCACGGAGCTGAAGGCGCTCCAACAGGACGAGCGAGAACTGGCACGCAGGACCGACCTGCTCCAGTTCCAGGTAGAGGAGATCCAGGCGGCGAAGCTTCAGCCAGGAGAAGAAGCGGAACTGTCTGCTGAGCTCACCATTCTGAGCAACGCTGAGCGGCTGATCAGCCAAGCCGACTCGATCTACAAGACCCTCAGCGAGGGTGACGGGCTGGAGGACTCCGTCCTCGATCACCTCGGGGAAGTCGCCGAAGACCTGGCCGAACTCGCCGGGCTGGACCCAAGACTGAAGGAACACCGAACCAGCGTAGAAGAAATCACCGACCAGTTGGGCGAAATCGCGACGGCGCTGCGCTCCTACGCCGAGGAGATAGAGTACGATCCCAGCCGGCAGGAGATGGTCGAGGAACGCCTTGGTCTCTTGCACAACATGAAGCGTAAGTATGGTGACTCCGCAGCAGAGATCCTCGCCTTCGCAGAGTCGGCAACGCAGGAGTTGGAGGGACTATCCCACAGTGAAGAGCGCGTGGCCGAACTGAGCGCTCGCGAAGGGGCGTTGCTCACCGAGATCGGTGAACTCGCCGGCCAGCTCTCCGGGGTCCGCCAACGCACCTCCGAAGCGCTCGCCCAGGCCATGGAAGAGGAGTTGAAGGAACTGGGCATGGAGAAGGCCCATTTCCAAGTATCCCTGACGCGGAGAGAACGCGACAGAGGGGTCGAGGTAGGCGGAAAGCACTACGCCTTCGATTCCACAGGGATTGACCAGGTGGAGTTCTTGATCTCGCCCAACGTGGGAGAGCCCCTCAAGCCCTTGGCCAAGATTGCCTCAGGGGGCGAGACAGCGCGACTGATGCTGGCCATGAAGACTGTCCTGTCCGCCGCGGACGAAGTACCGGTCCTCATCTTTGACGAGATAGACGCGGGTCTGGGGGGCCGGGCCGGCAACGTGGTGGGGCGCAAGCTCTGGGCCTTGGCCAGAGATCACCAGGTTCTGTGTGTCACCCATCTACCCCAGATCGCCGCCTTCGGTGACACTCACTATCGGGTCGCCAAGGCCGTCCGATCCGGCCGCACCATCACCTCACTGGAAGAACTTGACCCCGACGCACGGACCGAGGAGCTGGCCGAGATGCTAGGGACCAAGAGTGAGGCCACTCACCGCAGCGCTCAGGAGATGCAGGGCGAGGTCGAGAGATGGAAAGCTGCGGTCGAAGGTACATCGTCGAGTCCGTCGCTGGCCACCAGCGAACCGGAGCGGAGTGTATAGCAATCGGCGGGCGATGTTGACGCCCACCGACGGTTTCTATCCTCCAAGAGCCGCGACACAACTCACGGCACACGTCCAGCGGGCCGCCCCAATAGGCCAAGGCAAAGCCACACCCGCAGTGCCAGACAGATCACTGCCGCAGCGATCTATGCACGTCCGAGCAGATGCTGGCGATGAAGCAACTGGTCAGAGGCTAGTAGGTGACCTTCGGAGGCAGCCTCTTGGCCTGCTGGACCCAATCCCGTACCATCTCCAGAGTGGGGAGCCTGCGTACCAGGCTCTTGGCCTCGTTGGTCCTGACCAACGCCTCGTAGAGATGCTCGGGCACACGATTGCGCAACTCCCTGACCGTGTCTACGCCCGCTTCCTCCAACAGATCTGAGTACTCCTCGCCGATCCCCTTGATGCGCATCAGATCAGCCAGGTTCACCCACTCCAGGATCAAAGCGTGGCCGATGCCCGCCCTCTCCTCTATCTGCTGGCGGCCTCCTGGCGTCGCCCCCTGGGCCAGCAACGCCTCCACGGTGGCGACTCCAGCCTTCCTCAACTGCTTGGCATACACAGGTCCGATGCCCTCTATGGTCTCCAGCTTCGTCATCACTACCTCCCTGCTCTCTCATCCCACTCCAAAGCGAGATGGTGTCATTCCATAGCGGCGGACAACAGCTTCGTCAACTCCTCCACCACTTCAACATGCCCCACCTCGTAGTACTCCTCCACGAGATGGTTGACCATCCCCATCAACCGCCGCACCTTGCTCACGCCCTCTGAGACGTACCTGTCGGCCTGGTCGTCCGCCATGTCGCCGGTGGCAAAGGCGCACTTGTCCACCCGAGACAATGCCCAATGCAGCAGCGCCTCAGCCGCGTCATCTCCCAGTGCCGGAGTTACGATCCCGCCCTCCAAGATCATTCGCGCAGCTCGCTGTCTGCGCCCCTCCAGTTCTGCCTCCGAGACCATTCTCCTTCCTCCTTGCCCTGCTGTTCCAGATTATAGCAGATCACCCCGTAGGCCGCCACGGCAATTGGAAAGGTGTCAGACTGCGGCCACGAGACTCACCGCGCGGTTGAGGCCTACGGCGAGGGGTGGTATGATAAACACGGCGCACAGCACCCAAGGTCAGGACGACGGGGAGGAGCCCTCAGCATGATACCTCTCAAGTTGAGCATGCGAAACTTCATGTGCTACGGCGAGCAGGTCTCTTCGCTGGATTTCTCCGGCATCCATCTAGCCTGTCTCGCCGGCGACAACGGCCACGGCAAGTCGGCCATCATCGACGCCATGACCTGGGCGCTCTGGGGAAAGGCGCGTGCCCACCGAGACGACGACCTGATCCACCTGGGGGCAGCAGACATGGAAGTGGAGCTCGAGTTCCTCCTCGCGGACAATCACTTTCGAGTGCTGCGCCAGCGACAGAAGAACGGGACCAAGGGTCGGACGACACTCGAGTTCCAGATTCTGGACGACGGACAGTCCCGCTCGCTGACGGGCAACACCGTCCGTCAGAGTCAGGCCGCCATCACCGAGACGCTGCACATGGAGTATGAGACCTTCATCAACTCCGCCTTTCTCCTGCAAGGTCGCGCCGATGAGTTCACGGCGCACCCCCCCGCTGAGCGGAAGCGCATACTGGGGGAGATACTAGACCTCAGCCAGTACGACAGACTGGAACAGAGGTCCAAGGAGCGAGCCAGGGGACTGGAGCTTAAACTGTCTCAGGTCCGGGCTAGTCTTGCGGAGATAGAGCGAGAACTGGCTCACAGAACGGAGTACAAGTCGGAACTGAAAGAAGCGGAGGGGGTCGCTCACGGCGTAGGCGCTAGCCTGAGGACCCAAGAGGACCGCCTCCGAACCCTCCGCGAACAAGGAAAGGAACTCGAGCTCAGGAGGGACCAGCTTCGGCAAGTGGAAGACGAGCAGGAGCGCAAGCACTCCCAACTGAAGCGTGTGAACGCCGAGCTGGACCAGACAAGAGAAAGGATATCCGATTATCAAAGCATCATCTCGGAGGCGGCCGGCATCGAAGACGGCTATAGCTCTCTCCTGGCCGCCCGACAGATCAATGAGCAGCTCTCTCGCAAGCTGAGCCAGCACATGAGTCTCAACGAACAGAAAGCCGAGCTGCGCAGGGCCGTCGAGGGAGCCCGAAGCAAGCTTCTCGTCGAGCGAGAGCGACACTCGAGCAGCGCTCGCAGTCTGGAGGACAAAGTCAACCGTGCAGAAGCGGTGGAGGCCAGGCTGGAAGTAGTCCGCATCGAGCTGGCACAACTGACCTCGAGGGAGGAAGAGCGGGAGAGCCTGCTCCTTTCTGAGCAGCGGTTATCGAACGAGATAGCTACCCTGCGCGCCCAGAACGAACAACTGAAGTCTGAGATGGACCTCCTCAAGGAGAAGCTGAATCTGCTCCAGGAGGCGGAAGCCTCTTGTCCCCTGTGCGGGTCGGAGCTTCAAGAAGAGGAAAGAAAGCACATCGAGGACAACTATGCCGGGGCGGGCAGGGAAAAGGGGGACTCCTACCGGCTCAACGCCACCTCTATCCGACGTCTGAGCGAGTCTCTTGAGGACACCCGCCACGCCAGAGAGGCATGTGACGCAGAGCTGGCGACCCTCGCATCGCTACGGGGTGAGAAAAGCGCGTTGGCCCAGAGGCTGGAGGAGACACTGGCGGCCAAGCACGAACTCGAGCAGGCCAGAGCCAGACTGGCCTTCCTGGACGAGCAGTTGGAGAGGGAAGAATTCGCACCCGAGGAGAGGGAGAGCCTTTCAGAACTGGAGCGACAGCTCGCCTCCCTGGGCTACGACGTACAGGAGCACGAGAAGATACGCCAGACGTTGGCCGAGACAGCTCGATTCGAGCAGGCCAAGAAAGAGCTCGACGCCGCCGGAGAGCGCTTGAAGGCGGAGACGCTCAGGCTGGATGAGCGCGAGCAACAAGCCAAGGGCCTCGATCAGGAGCTTGAGGACCTCAGAACCAAGAAGAGCGCCTTGAACGCACAGGTAGCCGATCTGGAGGTCACCACACGCGACCTTGACGAGCAGGCACGCCTCGTGGAGCAGCTCCAGTTGCAGGACGCCGATGCACAACTCCGCCTTGGTGCGGTCAGGCAGAAACTGGCCCACCTCTCCTATCTCGACAAGGAGAAGGAGGAAAGGTCCCGGGAGGAGCGACAAGCGCAAGAGGAAAAGGGCGTCTACGATGAACTACGAGTCGCCTTCGGCAAGAAGGGCGTCCAGGCCATGATCATCGAAGCCACCATACCGGAGATCGAGGAGGAGGCCAATCGCCTCCTGGCTCGAATGACCGACGGCAGGCTGCACGTCCGGCTGATGAGCCAGCGCGAAACCCTCAAGGGCAAGACGGTGGAGACCCTGGACATAGAGGTGGCGGACGAACTCGGTCCCCGCAGCTACGACCTCTTCTCCGGTGGCGAGGCCTTCCGCATCAACTTCGCGATCCGCGTGGCGCTGGCCAAGCTACTGGCGCGGCGCGCCGGAGCGAGGCTCCAGACGCTCATCGTGGACGAGGGCTTCGGCACCCAGGACGCCCAGGGCCGGGAGCGGCTAGTAGAGGCCATCGGCTCGATACAGGACGACTTCGAGCGTATCCTGGTGATCACCCACATCGAGGAACTGAAGGACTCCTTCCCTGTGCGCATCGACGTGTTCAAGACACCACAGGGCTCTCAGATTGTGGTAGCCTAGTGCGCACCAACGTGCCAGCGCCCGACTTCGCCTTCTATAGTCGTCTCTCGGACTCCCCCTTGCGAATCCTCCAGCGAATCATGGCTTCCTCTATCTGACTTCGCAGCGCCCGGTGATCCTCTACCAGCAAGACGAGGGCGCTCCTGAGGAGCATTCGGCTATCCATCCACAGCCTCAACTGCTGTCTCGACTTCGGCAGCAGCTCCACGTGCACCACCAGCGCAGGCGTCTGCCAAAGAGGCCTGAGGAAGTTGCGCGAAGAGAAAGGCTGCCTTGATGGGGGATACAGCGTGGCCAGGGAGGCAGTGCGAGTCTGAACGATGGAGTCATAGAGCACATGGAAACGATACAACGGCAGGTGGATAAGCATCCCATCCTCGCCGCACTGAACGTAGGCCAGCCTACTCATGACGAAGGTCAGGAGAAGCAGGATCACGGATAGGAGGAGAGTCATCACCACGGGCAATCGCAGTACCCGGAGCAAAGGGTGATCCCAGACCAACAGGACCACCGAAACCAGCAGCAGCCAAAGGCAGGGGCCCCGATAGTAGCTCACTAGCCGCCGGTACAGCAACAGCGCATGTCTTGTCCTGATCTGACCTTGTTCCTTCTTCATCGCCCTTTGTGCAAGTAGTCACAAAGTCGAGCAATCACGCAGACATCGCAACCTGGTCGCTGGGCGTGGCACACCCGCCGACCGTGGGCCACCATGTTCACGTGAAAGTCGTACACCGCACCGTCAGAGACCATACCACCGAGTATCTCGTGGGCCTTCTCGGCCGAGGTACCGGATTCAATAAGCCCCACTCGTCGGCTGACCCTCAGCACGTGCGTATCTACGGGAAGCACCGGCCTGCCCAGCGAGAACAAGAGCACGCAGGCCGCTGTCTTGGGCCCGACACCCTCCAGAGACTCCAACCATGCCTTCGCCTCGTGGACGTCCATCTCCTGGAGAAAGCTCAGGTCGAGATCACCCCTTTCCCCCAGGATTGCCTCCAGCGCCCCCTTGATACGCGGCGCCTTGATGCGCCCCAACCCTCCGGACCTTATAGCCTCGATCGTCTCCTCCAAGTCACCACGCAGCACGTCCTCCCAGGCAGGAAACCTGTCCCGCAAGCGAGAGAAAGCTCGATTGCTGTTTACGTCCGAGGTGCTCTGCGAGAGAATAGTACGCACCAGTTCACTCAACGGGTCCCGATGCGGTTTCCACGGGTGATGTCCATACTCACCAATGAGGAGTTCGTGGACGTCCTTCACCTTCTCCGATGAGCGCGCCTGGTTGTCTTTCTCTCGCAAACGACCTCCGCAGCGCAGCCTGCTACTCGGCCGCATGGCGCACCGGGCGATGACCCATCAGATTGCCGGCGGTCTGATGGTCACGACCTGCTGTAGCCCACAGCACAAAGGCCACACGTACCGCTCGTTTGTCCCAAGTTGGGAGACGAGGCAAACGAACCCCGCCATGAAGTGCAAGAGGCGGGACATCTGGTGGCCCGCCTCCTGGAATATACTAGATGTTGCTGTGTCAGGCAACTTCACACAGCTTTGGTCCTACCCACAATCGCCAACTATCGCCTGCTTTTCGCCAGCTTCGGGTCTAGTATGTCCCTGAACGCATCCCCGATCAGATTCCATCCCAGCACGAACAGCAGTATCGCTATCCCTGGATACACGATGATGTACCAGTAGTCG
>Ga0315539_1000385_pt1 | contig 33384 bp, 26 predicted proteins | sample SalMarSW160150MG_FD_203097 | JGI IMG/M metagenome (GOLD analysis project Ga0315539, IMG submission 203097) | Salt marsh sediment microbial communities from the Plum Island Ecosystem LTER, Massachusetts, United States - Salt Marsh Sediment SW1601-150 ...
AATCCACTGGCTTATAGCTCCCCGCCAGGTATAGTTTGGTTGGGAGTCCGGTAGTATATCCTTCTTCACTTTCAACAAAATCGAAAGTGGTAAGCAGTGAATCACCGAATTCCTCTACTATCTGGTCAAACTCTTTATCCCCTTCAATGGCTTCCGAAATGTCGAATCCGTCAAAGGTAAAATCGTTGGTGGCTGTGAAGGTATAAGACTCTCTTCCCCACCTGATAAACCCTAAATCAATTATACTGGCCGATAACTGAAGGTTATCCATCAGCATGTATTCAGCACCAAGATCAACACCCAGTCCGAAATTTTTAAAACTGGGACCAACTTCTCCGAAACCGATATCTTCCCTGAAGAGGATATCTTCAATAAATCCGTCATCATTGAGGGTGACATCAAAAGGTCCGTTCAGTTTTAGTGCCACCTCCGTGTCCAGTGATTGTGAATAGTCATTATTAACCTTCAATTCAAGCTTATCAGCAATAATTGAAGCACTTAATGCTCCCTGCATTAGTTTCAGGCGGCCACCAACACGAAGGCGGTCGGTAATATTCCTTGACAGTCCTGCATATGTCTCGAGGTAGGCCTGTGCATGCACCCCTGTTCCTGACAGATCAGCTGATGATCCTATGAAGCCTTCATTGCCCTCCAGGGCCAGTGTAAACAGGTCAGCAGGTAACCTGCCCCTTGCCATTCCTTTAACTGATATGCCAAGATCAACCCACCATACATCAGCGACCAAAAACCCAACGTTGAGGAGAGGTACATTAACCTCGGTTGAAATAAAACCCTTGTTCCCTATACTCCTGAAGAAACTATCCCTGTCGTAATCGGGATGCAGGATGGTGATTAATGAATCAGCACCAGGCATTGGCTGAATCAGCTTGCTAACGTTAAACAGGTTATTACTCATCCCAAAGTAGGTACCCGATAAAACGGGTATGCCAATAAAGACATTTGCATCTGGCCTGTAAGCAGGATTTAACTGTGATGATTGCGGAATATTGAGAAAATATTGTGTCTGTAAATATTGCGCAAATACACCGGATGACACAAGCAGCATCACTGCTATTATACTCGCTGTTTTTATTCTCGTCTTCATAATCATTCGTCTTCAGAATTAAAATTAAGATTTATGCCGGCCTTTAATTTAACACCGACGCTGAATACTATCCTGTAATCGGAATATATCTTGACATCCTTTGTACCATTATCAGTGGTATTGAGAGTGAAAGTAAAGATTATCTGATCAGCCAGCTTTGCTTCATCAATGAAAGCTGGTGTAAATTCTATCTGTACCGGTGGACCGATACTGGGCTGTGTCACCCTGCCATTCAAATCCACGGGTGCCGCTGAAAACAGGTTGCCGGTACTTAATGTTTCCAGTACTGTCATTGATGTTGAGTCATATAATTCTATCATCACCGATAATTCCAGGGGGAAGCCATTCTCAACGTAAAGATCCAGCTTGAATTCCTCCAGCATATCAATGGGATCATCTTCTTCAGGATCATCACTAATAAGGAAATTTTCTGTTGTGTCCGATAATTGCAGGTTTGCCAGCCTGAACTCCAGGGGTACCTCAACTTCCATATCTGCAATAAACCGGCTGTTACCAAATATGATATTATCCTCCATTGTTTCGCCATCAGGATTAATTGATGCTGAGCCAAAGTATTCAATCTCGTAAGGTAGCATTGATATCAGCTCCGGCAGGCTTGAATTGGTTTTATCAATGGTAAAGGATGAGCTGACCTCCCTGTTATCAAGCGAAGTAGGATAATCAAGGTCAATGGGATCCCTGTCAAGTGATATCTCTTCTTCATCATTCATACCTTTAACCTGGGTATCTATCCTCATGGGTAATCCGAAAGAATTTTTATAATTCACTGTTATGCTCGGGCTGGTAAGATATATTGATCCCGTGAGCCTGGAAAAGAAATCCTCCATCCCCAGGTCCAGGGTATCTCTCTCCGATTCCTCGGCATGATAACCAAAATAACCTGTTGCATAATCAAAGTCTGGTTCCTCTATCTCGAATACAACTTTTATACTGTCTGAGGGTCCAAAAACCGGAGAACCAGACAATACACTAATATCATACTCAAATGGCACCAGGTTATACGGCTGATCCTGGTCAGTATCAAAATTGATAAGTACATCATCCAGGTCAATAGTACCATTAACCACCAAACCGGCAGCGACATCTTCTGACAAAGTAAGTGGTGCACCTCCATCTTCAATGCCTGGTGCCAGCATATCTATACTGACGTCGAACGAACACCATGACGTAAGCGTATAGCTTGCCTGTCCTGTTAATACTTTCATCTTTTTGATCTTTATATCATCGCCCGGATCAATCTCGATAGTGTCACGAACATCAGTCACCAATATGCTGGTTACCAGCGTGGTGCCTTCAAATGTTGCCGGTGCAAATGAAGTATAAAAATCATCCAGATTATATTCAAAAACCGAATCTTCCCTGAATACAAATTTTAATAACTCATTATCAAAAACCAGGGTATCGTTTGGTTCCACAACATCACTCAGCGTAACGTCTCCCTTAACAGCCTTAACGACCAGACCAGGGCTGAGAGCTACTTCCCCCGATAACTTGTCCATATCATATGTCTCTTTGATACATGACGACAGTAAAAGGAAGGAAAGTAAAACTATAAATACTGTTTTGCTTTTCATGTGTTTATTAATTTATCTTGTTATCTCATAATTATATAAAAAACTATCACGCCCACCTATAATAAGGTTATAACTACTTCCCCTGTTAAGTTTTCCTACCGAGAAAGAAGTTGTGCCGTTCAGCGGGAACCCCTTAAGGTTCTTTCCCCTCTCATCAACCACATATACCCTGTTTGCACCTGCGTCTGTAAATCCAATCTTTTTATCATTTGACGAAAACTCAAGCCCGTACGGACCGATAATATCATCCGAACTGAGTGTAATGCTGAACATCCTGTTCCTGTTATTATCATATGCATATACCTTGTTCCCGTCAATAAAGATATATTCTCCCAGTCCATCAGCGTCAAGGTCAAAATACTCAAAAACAGGATCTTTCGAGAATTCATTTACGCTGTATGTCTGTACCTCACCGTTAAAATTTATCATCTTTATTGAGCCATCTTCCGCGGCCAGTACCATCTGTGGGCTCGTTCCCGTGGTGAGCCTTAACATTGAACGGTCTGACCTTGAGACCTGTTCTTTCATCTCAACCCTCACATTGCCCCTCCTGTCAAGAATATACATATTGTCATTATCATTCGCCACCAGGTAATCTTTCCCTGATACCCTGAAGAATTCAATGTCGCTGGTAACGGTACTGGTCGTAGTGAACTGTTTCCATCCTCTGACCGTATTGCCAGTTTTATCATACGCGTAAACCTTCCTGTCGGCACCACAGATAAACAACCTGTAATCTTTATTGTTCTCGTAATCAAATAAAGCCAGTCCGTTGGTGGAGTGGGACCTTAATTGAACGGGATACCTCTCAACATTATTGCCGTTGCGGTCAATAAGATACAGGTAGTTAGTTGTGGCAAAAAGTATCTGTAGCTTACCATTCTTATAATAATCTATCATATAGGCATCCCCCTTGATAGCCTCACTGAACGGCCTCTTCCATAATATTCTTCCTGCCGAATTAATCAGGTACAGGTTATTATTCATGTCCTGTATGAAAATTTCATTACCACCGGTATAATGATTGGTAAAGAAAAGAGGTTTGGAGAGAGCAATGGTGTCCAGCAGGCTCTCCCAGACAGCCTTTGCCTCTTCCCTTACATTTGGTTTGTACATTACTGACAATGTATTATAGATCATATCATTGCTCGAAACAAACTGGTATCCCAGGGCCTGCAGCTTGCGCAATGATTCTGTATTTTTTTCTAATCCTTTCACAATATCTTCTTTTAGCACACCGGTCAGCAGTGGGATTATCCTTGAGGGCACACAATAAAAGTAATACCCTGCTCTGCTGGGCATTGTGCTTTCAAATTCCCGGTATGAAAGATCATTTGCCAGGGTCCTGTTCAGAATATTATCATAGATAAACTTTGACAGGGTCCCCGATGCACTACTTAAGACTAATACATCATTATAAAAGGTTGCATAGCCTGACTTAACATAGTCCCCGAAACGGCCTCCCAGTTCATACCCGAGCTTATCCCCTGGCAACCTGTATATCGTATATTCTGTTTCGGCATCAGGCATATACTTTATTATGTACTCATTAACTGAGACCCCTTTTCTCTTGTAATACTGTTCCAGTTCCTCTGCAAACGCTTCTTCTGTTGCATTGCTGCCTCTGAGGTCGAAAAGCACCATTTTATTCATTTCTGTATCCTGTCCCTTGACATTAAGATAAACCCTGGCCACCTCTCCGGCAAGCTGGCTTTTCAGTATGTCAGATATATACCTGGTCTCACCGCCGGTGACAGCTACGGGCTTGCCGGCAGGCTTTGTCATTACTTCAAACAAGGCAGCACCCGCAGGGATATACCTGTAAATATCATATGATCCTGGTTCCTGGAAGCGGTAATTATATAATATCTGGCTTGAGTCGCGTGTTTCAATATACCCGCTGAAAACAAAACCCGATCCTTTAATGTAGAGGTCCGTTTCCATGCACGATGCCAGATCGGGAATATAAGAAGCTATCCCTTCATCCGTTTTACCGCTCAACAGCGATATAAATTTTCCCACGTTATTAAATAACAGGTATACCTTGTTTTCATTTTTACCGGCTGCTGCCGACACCGCCCTGAATCCCGGCAGGTCTCTTATATCCATCTCCTGCTCAACCTGCCTTATGCCTGCCTCAACAAGTATATGTGAAGGGCTGATAATAATCACTCCTCTTACTAATGATATGAATAAAGATGATTCACCGGTTGATCCCTTCACCAGTTCATAAACATTACTGCCCTGGTACTCCTTCACAGTATATCTGTACCCCGGTATATCTTCAAGTAATGATCTTATGTGTTTATCGCGTATTTCCGGCGTGGCAGCAAAGGAAAAAAAAGGCGTAAGCCTGTTCTTGCCAAGCAGGTGAATTGATATAAGAACAGGGTTGTTGCCGGCTATTTGACTGTAACCCCTCTTATGTGTAAGAGAATCAATAGTGTTGACAGCACTTGTGAAACGCTTCAGCTCAGGTATTTCTGACATACCCTCAATCATTTCATTATCGGCAGCCAGCGACTCAAAAAGGCCGGGCATATCAACTGCTTCAATAATAATGCCCGCATCAATGGGTATACTGCCGTATGGACTCGCTGCATAAGCCCTCTTCTTTTGCTGCAGGAAATATGCCAGTGTAGCCATCCCTGCAAATAATACAACTATAATTATTATTGTCCAGTTCCTCGACACTCTTATGCTCTTTATGTTTATTCTACATTTATCCAAAAGTAATAAATTATTGATGACTTAAAACATTAATTTAATGTCGTATAAAGTATATGCTATCTTCTTCGACAGAATCAATCACTCATTAAATTATCTGTCTGAAAAATGGAATAATGGAATAATGGAATAATGGAACCGAGGAGCCTGAGTTTGCATAGCAAACTCATGCTGTTCGGTTCATAATTCATCTCCCCCTGCTCCCTGCTGTATAATATACTCTCAATCAAAAACAATGGTACAGTTTTTGAGATTCCCACACCGTAGACTAAATTCCCGGGAATATGAAAAACTTGCTTTTTTCGCTTGTTATAAGTATATGTACTTCCAGCCTGTTATCTGCGCAAACCATTAAAGTAATTGATTCTGAAGACAGGAAACCCATAAAGGATGTGGCTGTTTTCAACCAGTCAAAGACCAGGTTCGGGTACACTGACCTGGCCGGTGAGTTCAGGATAAATGCTTTCCGCGAATCGGATCGCCTGCATTTTCAGCATCCCTCCTATGAAAATATTGACATATCGATGGAACAGCTAAGGGAAATGGATTATACGGTTATCCTGCAATACAAAACATTCGAGATAGATGAATTTGTTGTTTCGGCTAACAGGTGGGAGCAGAATAAGGATGAGGTACCAAACAAAATTACTCCTATCAGGATGGCACAGATCGAATTTGCTAATCCGCAAACAGCTGCCGACCTGCTGGGCACTTCCGGTGAAGTGTATGTGCAAAAAAGCCAGCTTGGAGGGGGAAGCCCGATGATCAGGGGATTTGCTACACACAGGGTGTTGCTTGTTATTGATGGAGTGCGCATGAACAATGCCATCTTCAGGGAAGGGAACCTGCAGAATGTAATAGTCCTTGACCCAAATATCATCGAGAACAGCGAAATAATATTCGGGCCGGGAGCCGTGGTCTACGGCAGTGATGCAATAGGGGGCGTAATGGATTTCCACTCAAAGAAAGCCCACCTGTCAACAAGTGATAAAATGAACCTTAAAGTAAATGCCCTGGCCAGGACATCCACTGCCAACAGGGAAAAAACAGCACATGTCGATTTCAACCTTGGTGGCCAAAAAATAGCCTTTATGTCAGGTTACACATTCTCAGGATATGATGACCTGGAAATGGGCAGCATAGGTAACGAGAGCTACCGCAGGCCTGAGTACCAGGAATGGCAGGGTAACAATGATATTGTTATCCCTAACACTGATCCTGATATTCAGGTGGAATCAGGTTATTCACAGCATAATCTCACGGCTAAACTGAGATTTCAACCTACTGAACAATTAAATATACAGTTCATTAATCACACCAGCATATCGTCCAATTTGCCCCGCTATGACAGGCTGGTAGAGTACCGTAGCGGTAACCTCCGTTACGGCGACTGGTATTACGGTCCGCAAAAATGGATGATGAATAATGCCACCATTGAATGGAAACCGGATAACAGGCTTTTTGATGCCATGAAGATAGTGGCAGCACGGCAGGATTTCACCGAAAGCCGCCACGACAGGAAATTTAACGACAGCGTGATAAGAGAGAGATATGAAGAAGTCATAGCCTATTCACTGAGTGCCGATTTCGAAAAGGAATTTGACAGCAGGATTATTTTTTACGGACTTGAAGCAATAACAAATGATGTTAATTCAACAGGTGAAGGCAGGGATATCATAACAGGAGAAACATTCCCCGAATCAAGCCGTTATCCTGACGGAGATAACCGTTATAACTCATTCTCTGCATATGCAGGAGTTAAATACCCGTTGTCAGAATCTGTTTTCCTGAACGGTGGACTGAGATATAACTATACCACCCTGCACTCTACTTTTATTGATAACAGTTTCTATAATTTCCCCTTTGACGAGATAGACATAAAAAACGGGGCACTGACAGGATCGGTGGGAGCAGTGTGGCAGATAGATGAAAAAACAAAGGTCAATATTAACGGTTCAACCGGCTTCAGGGCCCCCAATGTTGATGATGCCGGCAAGGTCTTCGACTCAGAACCCGGAGCAGTGATTGTACCCAACCCCGACCTCAAATCCGAATATGCCTACAACCTCGACCTTGGCTTATCCCGTGACCTCTTCGATATCCTGCGATTGGAGCTTACAGGCTACCTGACCTGGCTTGACAATGCTATGGTCCGCCGCGAGTTTTCATTTAACGGTGCCGACTCAATAATTTACCAGGCTGAGATGAGCCAGGTGCTGGCTATTGTTAATGCCGGCAGTGCAACCATATATGGTGGTCATTTAAGCCTCCAGTTAGCTCCCGCCAGGAACCTCAGGATCAAATCAAACCTTAACCTGACAAAAGGTACGGATAACGAAGGCGTTCCTTTCAGGCATGTGCCTCCAGCCTATGGATCAACACATTTTATCTATGAGAACAAAAAGATTAAGGTAGACCTGTATTCCAATTATAATGGTGAGATGTCGTATGAAGATATGGCGCCATCTGAAGCAGAAAAACCACATATGTATGCTGAAGATGATAATGGCAATCCATATTCACCCTCATGGTACACTTTAAACCTGAAAGCTTCCTACCAGCTGGGTAACATGGCACTTATAAATGCAGGTATTGAAAATATACTCGATCATCGTTATCGCCCCTATGCTTCCGGCATAGTCGCCCCCGGCCGCAACTTTATCATAGCACTCAGGCTGAAAATATAGGATCTTCCTTTGAACTTTCGATGGTGTGGGGTTGTACCCCACGCCAATCTACTGCAGACAAATAAAAAGACGCACCATGGTGCGTCTCTACGTTGAATACATTGTCATCTTTCGAAATTACTTTTTATTTTTGCTTCTTTTATATTAAATCTCAACCTATGAAAAATTTATATCTTATCCTGTTTGCATTTACATTATCGGCTTTAATAATTTATTCCTGCACTGAAACCGGTACAACTAAATCAGAGATCATTGATACTTCCCTCACCCACGGACCCGAAAACGGTTCGCTTGTTATTGTTGGAGGTGCGATGCACGATACTATTATTGTCGACCGGTTCATTGAACTGGCAGGAGGCATTGATGCTCCTATAGTTGTTATCCCTACTGCATCGGGAGCAGAGGAGATCAACCACGAAAGAATAACACGATTTCTTACAGCGCGTGGGGCAACTGATGTCACAGTGGTTCATACATACGATTCGCTTGAAGCAGATACACCGGAATTCACAGAACAAATAAAAAGGGCATCGGGATTATGGTTTGCCGGCGGAAGACAATGGCGTATTGTTGATGCCTATGGAGGAACCATAACCGAACAAGAGATAAGAAAAATCCTTGACCGTGGAGGCGTGATAGGAGGATCATCAGCCGGGGCAACAATACAGGGGAGCTACCTTGTCAGGGGAGATACAAAGGCAAATACAATTATGATGGGTGATCATGAAAGAGGCTTCAACTACCTTACTGCATCGGCTATCGATCAGCACCTGCTGATACGTAACCGCCAGCACGACCTTGTCGAAGTTATTGAGGCACACCCCCACCTTCTGGGTATAGGCCTGGATGAAAATACCGCTATAATCGTACAGGGTGATGAATTTGAAGTTATCGGGAAAAGTTTCGTGGCAATATATGACTATAGCCTGTGGAATGAAGGTGATAACAGTGAATCACCTTTATCTAACGGCGGAAAATTTTTCCTCCTGAGAGCCGGCGACAGGTATAATGTATATGAACGCCAAGTAACTGAATGGTCAGGTGGCGAAAACCGTGACATATTTGCAGAACCCGATTCAACACTTGTGTCTGGTAATTGATACATGCCGACTGAGGACTGTCCCGAAAAAGATCTGCTTTTTCGAGGATCCTCGAATCGAAGATTCGGGACCAATTAAGGACCGACAATGATCTTTATCACCATGATAATATGATGCAAATTACCATTAGCCATGAGGAACATCACTGTGAGAATTTGTCCGTCACATAATATACAAGTACCTTTATTTCAGGAAAAAAAGCCTGCCCCAAGACATGCAGGCATGGGATGTCCAAAAAAAGGTCCGGTCATCCCAACCAAAAAATGGACGAAAGGCGGTCAATGGTTCTTTACAAAGAGTTAGGTTTATTTCTACATGGATTCATTTCCATTTCCATTTTCATTTCCATTCGACAGTCTGGTTGTTAGGGTTTGCGACCGCCTTTCTTTCTTTAAAAAGTAATTTATAGAAGATAGGGTAAATAATTTAAAAGAAGCAAATAGGGTTTTGGCATACTATTTGCTTCTTATTTTGTACACAGGCAATCTCCAATATATACCTCGAATTTAGGGCAGCCAGGTAAACAAGATCTTACCTGGCTTTTACTTTGTATACCGAGTTTATTATTTCCTGGTTACAGCTCTTAGCCAGGTTATGAATATCGAATATCGAACAATGAATTATGAAGTGATAAATTTTATATTCGTTATTCGATATTCTGCATTCTAACATTTCATAAGTAAACCCAGCTGATAATGTCAGATATTTCTTAAATTAGAACAAATGTTTCGCTGTAAATAATTCATCCTATGAAAAAATATGATCTAGAGGAAAGACTTATCGATTATGCTGTTTTGTCGATTGAGATAGTAAAGCTTCTTCCAAATAATGTCGAGGGACGGCATCTGGGAAATCAGCTGGTGAAGTCTGGAACTTCTCCATCACTTAATTATGGTGAGGCCCAGAGTGCTGAGTCAAGAAAAGACTTCATACATAAGGTCAGTATTATCTTAAAAGAACTTCGAGAAAGTCTTGTGTGTATGAAAATATTAAAGAAATCAAATCTGGTGGCTGATTCAGCGCTTCTTGAGGAGGGAATAAAAGAGAGTAACGAACTAATCTCAATTTTTGTAAAAAGCGTAAAAACCGCTCAGGGAAATATGTTGAAGCTAAAGTCCTAATTACCTATTCATTGTACTGGTAATAGCAGGGTTTTGAATAACGAATATCGAATAATGATCAATGAATGCAGAATTTATTCATCATTCATAATTCGTCATTCGATATTCTATATTCCCACCCTGTCAAAAATCCTCTAAAATTCTTTATATCCAATTATCTCCCTTACATCCCGGATCGTCTTCCCCGCGCTCTCCCTGGCTTTCTCCGCTCCTTCCCTGACAACCTTTGACAGGTAGGCATTATCTGCAGTTATTTCATTTATCCTCTTGCGTATGGGAGTGGTAAAATTAATTATGTCCTCGGCAAGCTGCTTCTTCATGTCGCCATAGCGTATCTCGCAGGAAGCATGCTTTTCCCTGAAAAATTCCACCGTGGAAGGATCAGACATCACCTCCATCAGTGTAAACAGGTTTTTTATGGGATCCGACGGTTCCTGGTTGGGTTTCTCCGGGCCGGTATCGGTAACAGCCCTCATAACTTTTTTTCGTATGGTCTTCGGGTCATCCACCAGCAAAATGCCATTACCCTCGCTCTTGCCCATCTTACCGGTACCATCAAGTCCGGGTATCTTTATCAGCTCTTCACCAAAATTATATGCATCAGGCTCAGGGAAATAATCAACATTATACATGGTATTAAAGCGGCGGGCAAATTTACGGGTCATCTCCAGGTGCTGCTCCTGGTCCTTTCCCACAGGGACCTTGTTGGCCCTGTGAATAATTATATCGGCTGCCATGAGCACAGGATAGGTAAGCAGTCCGGCATTCACGTTCCCCGGCTGCCTCCTCACCTTCTCCTTGAATGATGTGGTGCGCTCAAGCTCACCAACATAGGCATTCATATTGAGCAGCAGGTACAGCTCGCATACCTCCGGCACATCACTCTGGATAAACAGTGTGGCTATGTCAGGATCAATACCGCAAGCCAGATATTCGGTCATTACCTGCCGTATATTCCAATGCAGGTCGGTGGGGTTGGGATGTGTGGTAAGCGAATGATAATCTGCAATAAAGAAATAACACTTGTTCTCGTGCTGCATCTTTAACGCATTGCTTACCATGCCGAAATAATTACCTAGGTGCAGATTGCCTGTTGACCTGATGCCGCTTACTACCGTATCCATCTCTGAAGAATTAAATTTCAACGCAAACCTACTTTATTTTTAATAAATAACCAATATAAGATTCCAGGCCCGTTAAGCTTTTACTATCTTTGCAGAAATCAGCATGCTTATGGAATCAACACGACAGAAGAAAGTAGCGAGATTATTGCAGAAAGAGCTGGCTGAGATACTCAGACAAAAAACCACAGAACTGGCCAGGGGCAAAATGTTAACGGTAACAACCGTAAGGGTAAGCCCTGACCTCAGCCTGGCTAAAATATACCTCAGCATATTCCCTTCTGATAACAGTGAAACTGCACTGGGGCGTATAACTGACAATACACCCAGGATAAGAAACGAACTGGGAAACAAAATACGTAAACAGCTGAGGATAATACCCGAAATAGCATTCTATCTTGACAACAGCCTTGATTATATCGATAATATTGACTCCATCCTGAACAAGGACTAATACTGACATAATGAAATATGATCCGGTAAAAAGCCGTATTGGTAAGATAGTCAACAGGTCGGTATTGCTCAGGAAAATATTCTACACCGTACTGGATATCCTGCTGCTGCGTACATGGCATGTGAAAAGAATCCTCAGGCAGTACGCTGCACAAAATGCCGGGGCTGAAAATATACTGGATGCCGGATCAGGATTCGGTCAGTACACATGGAGGATGTGGAAGATAAATAAGAACTGGAATATCCTTGGCCTCGACATCAAGGAGGAACAGATAAACGACTGCAATAAATTTATAAGCAATACAAAAGCTGCCGGCAAAGTGTCATTCAGGCTTGCTGACCTCACCACCTATAAAGAAGATGAAAAATATAACCTGGTATTGTCTGTGGATGTTATGGAACATATTGAAGATGACAGGACGGTATTCCGCAATTTCTTCAGCTCACTGAGTAGAAACGGGTGGCTCATAATATCAACACCATCCGATAAAGGCGGATCTGATGTGCATAATGAAGATGACCATTCATTTATTGAAGAACATGTGAGGGACGGCTACGGCAGGGATGAGATAACGGAAAAACTGCAGTCGGCAGGGTTCAGTAATGTAGAAACCATCTATACCTACGGACGCCCGGGTAAAATATCATGGAAGATATCAATGAAATACCCGATACTCATGCTTAATACTTCAATAATCCTTGCCATTATACTGCCGTTTTATTATATTTTAGCAATGCCCTTTGCTCTTATACTTAATTATTTGGATGTGCGTTTAAAACACAGTGAGGGCACAGGCCTGCTGGTTATTGCAAAAAAATAAGACAATTGAAACTGTCGTTATACATAGCAAAAAGGTACCTGTTCGCGAAAAAATCGCGTAATGCAATAAATGTTATTTCTGGTATCTCGGCAGCTGGTGTAACCATAGGTACCATGGTACTTATAATAGTACTCTCAGTCTTTAACGGACTGGAAGATATGGTTAATACCCTCTTCTCAACCTTCGATCCCGACCTCGAGGTAAAAATAAGCAGGGGTAAGGTATTTGTTCCCGGGACTGATCAACTCAAAGCCCTGGATGAGATGGAGGGAATAGCTGATTACTCACTCGTGCTCGAAGAAAATGCTCTCCTCCACTACGACGAAAAGCAATATATTGCCACTGTGAAAGGGGTGAACGATAACTATCCTGATATTACCGGCCTCGACAGCGCGATGTGGGATGGATCATTTCTCCTGAAAGCAGACAATGGCAGACCATATGCAGTGGTAGGACTGGGTGTGGCTAACAACCTCGGCATAGGTCTCAGCTTTATTACTCCATTGATAATCTATGTCCCTGAACGGGTGGGTAACGTGACTAATCCAGCCAATGCCTTTGTCAGAAAAGTAATATTCCCCTCGGGCATATTCTGCGTTGAACAGGAATACGATTCGCGTTTTATCTATGTGCCAATAGATGTAATGAGGGAATTACTGATGTACAATGATGAAGTATCATCCCTCGAGATAAAATTCACGGAGGGGACAGCAGCAGAGGACGTTCAGCCAGCAGTTGAGAAATTATTCGGCCACGGGTATACCGTCAGGAATAAATATCAGCAACAGGAGATATTCTATAAAGTAATGAAATCGGAACGGCTGGCCATATTTTTTATACTTACCTTCATACTTATTATTGCTTCATTCAATATTATCGGATCACTTACAATGTTGATAATTGAGAAAGAAAGGGATATAGGTATATTACGTAACCTGGGAGCCGATAATAAACTCATTAAGAGAATATTCATAATCGAAGGATGGATGATATCAGTTATAGGTGCAGTAAGTGGCCTGTTGCTCGGATTGCTTATATGCTGGCTGCAACAGGAATTCGGGGTGGTAAAACTGCAGGGGGAAACACTTCTATTGGATGCATACCCTGTTACAATGAAGCTGGCTGATTTCTTTGCCGTGCTTGGAACTGTACTGTTGATAGGATATATTGCAGCGTGGTACCCTGCTCATTATATGTCAAAAAAATATCTGAAGCATGAAAATGGTAATTAGAAATACAGGCCTTCTGATCATCCTGTTACTGTTAATAGTACAGTCATGCAACAAAACCACTAAATCAGGTATTAAACGGTCGGAGGTCATTCCTGAAAAAGAAATGGTTGAAATACTGAGCGAGCTTTATCTGGTTGATGGCCTGCTTAACTATCCTCCAATAAGAAGCGAATTTTCCGGGAAAGACTCTACTGAGAATTATAGTGACGTCATCCGTGAGCATGGCTACACAAAAGAAAAAGTAGATAATAGCATGAAGTACTACTTTATCGATAAACCAAAAATATATGAGGCAATTTACGATAGGGTGATAGAAAAGTTGTCAGGTATGGAAGCTGATGTGATAGCGCATTTATCACAGAGTACTGATCCCAACCTGAACCTGTGGGAAGGTGAAAGAAGCTATAGCCTCCCTGATGTGGGTGTAACTGATCCGATTGAATTCAGCGTACGTACCAGAGGATTGGGCGAATATGTTATTAAAGCACGGATAATGCTTTATGAAGATGACCAGAGTATCGACCCGCATTCAGAGGTATGGTTCTGGTATGATGACGGAACGGAAGAAGGAATGAAAATACCATGGGAAAGAATAAACCTGGCAAAAAGCGGTAGACCCGAAGTAATAACAATGAAAAAGGAACTGGAAAATCCTCGAGTTACACATATAAAGGGAAAATTTCTTAACCATACCGCTCAGCCGGGCCACTGGGAAAAACATGCAATGGTGACAAACATAACTATTACAAGGAATACCAGGGATACTGACTAAAACCAACCGGATGAGAAGATTCTCGGCACAATATATTATTACCGGTACCGGCAAAATACTCAAAAGAGGTATAATAACAACTGGCGACCAGGGACGTATCACCGGGATTATTGATACAGGAGGCGATCCTCCTGAATTATCAAAAACTGAATTCTATAACGGGATCATCATTCCCGGTTTCGTGAATTGCCATTGCCACCTCGAACTATCGGGAATGCATAAAAAGTTAAATGCCCATACGGGCCTGGGTGCCTTTATAAAAAATGTAAGGGAAACACGGCCACAGGAAAACACTGAAAACGCAAAATTAATTGCTGAGGCCGACACCATGATGTATAATACAGGTATCTCTGCCTGCGGTGATATATGCAACAGCAGCATCAGCTTCAGAATAAAAGAGGAAAGCCCCGTAAAATATATTAACTTCCTTGAAGTATTTGGCATAGACCCAGTGAAAGCCGGTAAAAGGATCAGCGAGGTGAAGGAGCTCAAAAAGGAAGCAGATAAATATTCTTCAGCCTCGTATATAGTCCCTCACTCTTTTTACTCAATGTCAGCAACACTGATGAAAAAGATCAAAGAGCTGACATCAGCCAATGAGATTACCACAGTGCATTTTAAGGAGTCGGAGCAGGAGATTAAACTGTTGAAAAATGCCGGGGGTGAGCTTATTGAATCATACAGGGCAATGGGTATAAGCCCGGGTATGCTGCATGACCGTATACCTGATCATATTACCGGTATCAGGGAATATATTACCGGTAATGGTAACCTTATACTTGTTCATAATACATTTGCAGGTGAAGAAGATATTGAAGCAGCCGCTGAAAGAGGTAATTGCTTCTTCTGCCTGTGCCCCCGGTCAAACATGTATATTGAAAATGCACTGCCATCCGTAAATAGACTTATTGACCGGCGATCAGCAATAGTGATTGGTACCGACAGCCTTGCATCAAATATAAGCCTGAACATGCTTGAGGAAATAAAGATCATCAGCAGTCACTTCCCTGCCGTACCACTGGAAGAACTTGTAGCCTGGTCTACCATCAACGGGGCCAGGGCACTTAAGATAGATGGTGATTACGGTAGTATAGAAACCGGGAAAACACCCGGGCTGGTACTGATTGAAAATGCTGACCTCGCAAATATGAGGCTTACAGCTGAGAGCAGGTCTATACGGTTGATATAAAGCTAATCCCTGGTGCCTGAAATATAATCTACGGCATTCCTGTCATCAACCATCATATGATCATCAAACCATCTCTCGAGGTAAAAATACATATCGTCACATACATCATCATCACCCCTCTCGTACCCTTCCCTGAAAGCCAGTATATGGTCAATAAACTCCTTATGCGATTTCCTGTGATTTTCCAGATTATTATAATTAAGCTCCTTCATATTTATTTCCTCCCTGATCATGTATTGCTCATAATAATAAGTGAGCTGGAAGAAAATATCTGATATATCGCGATCCTTAACACCCCCTGCGATAATTCTTTTCATCTGGTTGATGATTTCAAGGAATTTCTTAGCCTGTTCATCATACAGCTCATTATGCAACTCATACTCCTTCTTCCAGGTATATGGATCAGGACTAATTGATTTTTCCATGAGATATATTTTAATAATTCTTGCCTTGTCCTTCAGGATGTAAATATACAACACGGTAATGCTAATAAAATGACAATAATCATGGCTGCAATTGAATTCTGTACATCTTTCAAATTATACTATTTTTGTTAGTAATTATCACCTGTATATTTACCGTCCACAGTTCTGTCACCAGCTGTCTCATGAAAAACAATAAAAGAAAAAACATCCTTATCTGTCCACTTAACTGGGGAGCCGGTCATGCAACAAGGGTACAGGTGATAGCATGGGAATTAAGAAAAAGAGGCTATAAGATATACATTGCAGCACCCCGGAGTCTTCATGAAACATTTGATAAAGCCGTGTATGATGAGCTTATAACCTTAAGATCGCCATCAGTGTATTATCCGGGATTCACCCCCCTGTATATTGCAGTGATGTTCCAGATGCCTGTGCTCCTGGTGGCATTCTTTGCCGACCGGTTACGTCTGCCGGGTATAATACGCAAATATGGTATCGACCTTGTTATCAGCGATAACCGTTTTGGCTTGTGGAGCAGGGGAGCATACAGTATATATATCACTCATCAGTTGAGGGTGGCGCTTCCCCGCGGTCTTGGATTTGTCGAAACGCTCGTTTCTGCCGTCCACCGTTCTGTTGCCGGCAGGTATGATGAATGTTGGGTACCCGACTTCCCCGGTGAGAATAACCTCAGCGGCATGCTTTCGCATGATTGCAGGATGCCCTCCAATACAAAGTATATAGGCCCTCTCAGCCGCTTTTATAAGCTTGATGTTCCTATCAAGAATAGACCTTTGGGAGGTGGTGTGCATGACTTTGGGTTTCTACCATCTCAATTCACCCTTGCTCTCCTATCCGGCCCCGAACCACAGCGCACCATCTTTGAGAATATTATTACCCTGCAAAAGGATAAATTACCGGGTAAGCTGATTATTGTTGCCGGCACACCGGGAGATAATAAGCAAACTGCTGATGATGACATACTGAGATACTCCTGGCTTGATGGCGCAGCTCTGAAGCAGCTGATGGAACAGGCGGACCTTATTATTTGCCGCTCGGGCTACAGCACAATAATGGACCTTTTTTATACAGGGAAAACTTCACTCCTGGTACCCACACCCGGGCAACCGGAACAGGAATACCTGGCCTGTTACCTGGCTGAGAGATATAATTTCACCACTATTACACAAAGGCAGCTGGCCCGGCATGGTGATATACCTGCTGTCAATGATAACATACAATGGCCAGGAATAGATAAAAACCTCCTGGATAAAGCTCTGGATCAGCTCCTTAGAAAACTACCATAACAAGCCAGATGGTAAGGAAGCCAAGTGCAAAACCGGCGTATATTTGCGACGGGTTATGAGAATTAAGGTATAACCTTGAAGCCATTACAAGGCCCGAAATCAGTATCAGGGGTATCCATATTGCCGCCAGGTTGGCATACATCCTCACCGACAGGGCCATGACAGTGGCCAGCAGGCTTCCCAGGCCGGCAGAATGAATCGAGATTTTCCACCTGAAGGTTATTACCAGTATAAGTACAGACAATATGGTTGTGGCAAGTATAAACGACTTTATGATCCCGGGTATCTGGAATGAATAAAATATTATGGTCGTAACCAGGTACATCAGGCTGCCGATAGCCATTGGTACGATCCTGTCAGACCTTGTGTTCATGTTGTATGATGATATGATGTTCCTGTATTTCAGCAGGGGCATGAGGGCTACAGGAACAACGGTCATATTAACAAATGCCAGTAACAGGATAATACCTTTCAGGCTTCCGTACCTTGCTGCCAGCTCATAGGCAAATAAGGTTGGGGCATTGAATATTATCAGTAATCCGTATACCGGTAAAAATCCCGGGAAAAATATTACAGACAGTATCTGTGAACTCAGCTTTAGCGATGTATTATCCGAAAAATTTTTCATTATGCTTCCTTCCTTAATCTCGCGACAGGTATATTCAGCTGCTCACGGTACTTGGCCACCGTGCGCCTGGCAATCTGATATCCTTTCGATTGTAATATTTCTGTTAACTTCTCATCGGTCAATGGCCTTTTTTTCTCCTCGTTCTTAATACATTCCTGCAGTATACTTTTTATCTCGCGGGTCGATACCTCTTCACCGCTATCGGTTTGCAATCCCTCAGAGAAGAAATATTTCAGGGGGAGGATGCCAAAATGAGTCTGTATATACTTGCTGTTTGCCACCCTTGATACTGTCGAGATATCAAGTCCCGTCATGTCGGCAATATCTTTAAGGATCATTGGCTTGAGCTTTGTCTCATCACCCTCTATAAAATATTCGTTTTGAAAATCAAGTATTGCATTCATGGTAAGCAGCAGGGTATTATGTCTCTGCCTCATAGCGTCGATAAACCATTTGGCAGAATCCAGTTTCTGCTTGACAAATGATACTGCTTCTTTCTGTGTTTTGGTTTTTTCCTTACTTCTCGAATAGGCTTCGAGCATTTCTGCATATGTCCTGTTGATCCTCAGCTCAGGCACGTTGCGGCTGTTAAGGCTTATCTCCAGCCCGTCTTCGTTATATTCAAGCATAAAATCAGGTATTATATGATAGCTGTCTTTATGCAGCGGGTCGCTGAATGACCCTCCTGGTTTCGGGTTCAGTTTGAGTACTATATCCAGGGCATCCTTTAACTCCTCATCACTTAATCCAAGCCTTGTTTTTATCTTTTCATAATGCTTCCTTGTGAACTCATCAAAATACTTATCCAGTATAACAACAGCATTTTTTATTTCAGGGTCATCATGGTCTTTCCTTGCCATCTGCAGCATCAGGCATTCACGCAGGTCCCTGGCTCCCACACCGGCAGGTTCAAGGTCCTGTACAATCTCCAGTATCTCCAGAAGCTCTTCCTCTGTGGTTGTAATATTCTGTGAAAAAGCAAGGTCGTCAACAATATTCTCAATCTCCCTTCTCAGGTATCCGTCATCATCTATATTACCCAGGATATAATCAACCAGTATCTCCTGTTTCTCATCGAGCGAACGCAGGCCTACCTGGCTGGCAAGGAATTCATGGAACGATGTTCCTATCGAGAATGGTATCTCCTGTTTCTGCTCTTCTCCACTGCTGTAATTTCTTGATTCCAGCCTGTAATCAGGTATATCTTCGTCCTCAAGGTAATCATCCAGTGAAAATTCATCCTGTTCATTATCACTCAGATTATCATCATCATCCTGAGTTACTTCATTCTCATCTTCCTCATCACCTTCCTCCAGTGCCGGGTTTTCCTCTATCTCCTTCTTAATCCTCTGCTCCAGCTGCATGGTTGGTATCTCCAGCAGCTTGATCATTTGTATCTGCTGCGGCGACAGTTTCTGTAAAAGCTTTTGTGTTAATTTCTGTTTTAACATCTTCTCCTCATCTCGAAACTAAAATTCAGCATTCCTTGGCGTACGGGGGAAAGGGATCACGTCCCTTATATTCTTCATGCCCGTAACAAACAGCATCAGTCTTTCAAAACCCAGCCCGAAACCGCTATGCGGGGCAGTACCAAATTTGCGTGTCTCCAGGAACCACCACAGTTCCTTTTCGGGTATACCCAGTTCTTTTATCCTGCCCTCCAGCTTATCATATTCTTCCTCCCTCTGTGACCCGCCTATTATTTCCCCTATCAGCGGGAACAGAACATCCAATGCCCTCACTGTCTTGCCGTCATCATTCTGCTTCATATAAAAAGCCTTGATATCCATGGGATAATCAGTCACCATTACCGGCCGTTTGTAATGCTGCTCAACAAGGTATCTCTCATGCTCAGCCTGCAGGTCCTTGCCCCAGCCAACGGGAAATTCCCAGTCCTTACCGGCTTTGGAGAGAACATTAATGGCCTCGGTATAGGTTATCCGGGCATAATCATTTGCGAGCACAAAATTCAGCCTCTCTATCAACCCCTTATCTGTCATAGCATTGAGAAACTCAAGATCATCACCGCAATTATCCAGCACATACCTTATCAGGTATTTTGTTAATTCCTCTGCCAGGTCCATGTTATCATTAATATCATAAAAGGCCATCTCCGGTTCTATCATCCAGAATTCAGCAAGGTGCCTGGGAGTATTCGAGTTTTCTGCCCTGAAGGTCGGGCCAAAGGTGTATATCTCGCCCAGCGAGAGTGCCCCCAGCTCACCTTCAAGCTGGCCTGATACGGTCAGGTTTGTTTCCTTACCGAAAAAATCCCTGCTAAAGTCAACTTTACCATTCCCGTCCTTTGGTGCATCATTCAGGTCAAATGTTGTAACCCTGAACATCTCGCCTGCACCCTCTGCATCTGAACCTGTAATGATTGGTGTGTGCAGGTAATAGAATCCCTTATCATTGAAATATTTATGAACGGCATAGGCCAGGGCATGCCTTATCCTGAATACCGCGCCGAATGTGTTGGTCCTGAACCGCAGGTGTGCTATCTCGCGCAGGAACTCCATCGAGTGGCCCTTTTTCTGCAGGGGATATTTCTCCGGATCGGCAGGTCCGTATATTTCTATCTTCTTTGCCTGTATCTCAAGATGCTGACCCTTGCCTTCTGACCGGACAAGTTTTCCTTCAACGGCCAGGCAGGCTCCCGTTGTTATAAGCTTGAGCTTATCTTCATCAAAGGCCTGCATATCGACTACCACCTGGATATTATGTATAGTCGAACCGTCATTCATGGCAATAAAGGAAACCTGCCTGCTTCCCCTCCTTGTTCTTACCCATCCTTTAACCAGAACATCCCTGCCGGGCTCAGAACTTAATACCTGCTTTATTTTCTCTCTACGCATAAAAATCCTGCTTTTGTCATTTATAAGTTATGACAAAAATAAAAACTAATATTTAATTTAGCATGATTTTTGTAGGTAAACCCCACTCAATTAGCGATAATTTGCCCAACATCCCCCTTGGGGCTGTCTCAAAAGTAATTTTAACCACCCCGCTGATTTATAACACTATAACTTTCTCCTCCTCTTTAGAGGAGGAGTACCCCGAGTACTCGGGGGGAGGTGGTGTACTTTTGGGACAGCCCCATTCCCCGTTCAAAGGGGGAGCCGTTCGCGATAATCAGCATCAACCGTACATGAACTGAGCCTTTGAAGCAAAACTTGCTCTCGGATTCACACAGCATACGGGTATTTTTGAGCTGTTAGCAATGATCTGTTGTTCCTGTGCTCCGAGCATATAATCAGCAACGGTGATATTTTTTGTTGTCATTATCAATATCAGGTCTGCATTAATGCTCTCTGCAAAGGTGATGGTCTGCTGTGCCAGGTGGCCCTTTTTCATCTCATGTATCTCGTACTCGATATTATTCTGTATAAGATATTTAATTGCAAAATTCAGGTTTATATTGGTCTTTTTTAACAGGCTCTTATCAGAGATAACTGTCTTTATGATATGAACTTTAGAGTCAAAATATTTACCCATGAAGATGGTCATCTTGAGTTTTTCCTTATTCTCCGCCCTGAAATCAACAGGGAAAACAATATTCTGGTATTTCTCCATATCCTTTGGCATATCCTGGACCACGATAAAAGGCACCTTTGATCCTACCAGCACCTTCAGAGCCCAGCTTCCCGTTAACTTCTGCATACCTTTCATGCCATGTGTTCCCATAACAACTAGGCTGGCCCCTTCTTCATTCACAAACTCGGCGATAGCTGTAAAGATAGTCCCCGGGATAAGGGCTGTATTTATCTCTATATCATAAAGCTCCATCCCATTATTAGCCACCTTGCCCAGTTTGGCTTCTATCTTTTTATATTCCCCGGTTTTTATTTTTCTCTCGACAATATGAAGCATGTGAATACGGGCATTTATCATCTTGGATATCTTGGCTGCATGTGCAAGTGCACATTCAGCTTTTACTGTAAAATCCCATGGGACAACAATAATTTCCTTTTCCTTTTCCATGATTTATGTAGTATTATATCTAAGGTAAAGTTAAACTCTTTTCGTAAATAATCAAACCATTTCATTCGCTAATGCAGGTTAATTGAACGGTTGATGCTTATTGCCGTTTTTTGGGCACAAGGTATGTGCAGCTCACCGCCACGAATAACGCCACAAGGAATGTCAGCAGGCGTGCCGGGATGCCTTTTTCAACCTTGCGGCTTCCGGTCCTTCCGTTTTGAGAAGGTTTTCTGACAACTCGGTAGCTGACAGGATAAGCAATGAATCAGCCGTTGATATCATGGCTGCTATAGCCCCCGTGATCAGCACCGCTGCGAGAGCAGGCGGGCATCGATATTAAACATTGTATGTAATGTCTTGCCCCCTCCAAGGAATTGTGCCCCCACGTAGAAAAAGAAGAAGAACACTATTGTAAGACTTCCCACTATCTGTACCTGGTGTTCCATAGTCCACCGGTTTTTTAATCCACTAATTTAATCAGATAGGTGAAAAATCACAACGGCGTGTTTTTAAAGTTAAAGAAATTGGAAAATTTGTTTGAACCGTTTGAGCGCCTGCCTGACGGCAGACAGGTTTGAATGTTTGAGCTTTTGATCCGGTTCTGTATGCTTTCAAACCTTTCAAACTTTCAAACATTCAAACCATAATTATATCTCAAGTGAATTTTTAGGTATAACATCCCATCAGTGGTACATACTTTTCTGCTGCTTGTACAGCTTACTGTAAGTACCACCTGCCTTTAGCAGCTCAGTATGCGAGCCCGTTTCAATCACCCCTCCCCTGTCAATCACGATTATCCTGTCGGCAATACTCACGTTGGCCAGCCTGTGACTTATCAGTATGCAGGTGCGTCCTGCTGCCAGTTCACTGAAGCGGGTAAATATCTCATATTCTGCGTTTGCATCCAGTGCACTTGTCGGCTCATCCAGTATGAGTATCTCTGAATCCCTGTACAGGGCACGTGCAAGGGCTATCTTTTGCCACTCACCCCAGCTCAGCTCCCTGCTGTCGTCAAACAACCTTCCTATAACTGTGTCATATTTTCTGGGTAAGCCGTTCAGCAGGTCATGAATCCCAGCCTTTACAGCCGATTGATGCATCCTCTCCTTATCCTTCTCCGAGAATATATCCCCTGCCCTGATATTATCACCTGCGCTGAGATTGTAAAGCATAAAATCCTGGAATACCACTGAGAAGAACCTGCGGTACTTCTCCGGGTCAATATTCCTTATATCATTACCATCTATCAGTATTTTCCCTGCCTGCGGGTCATACAGCCTGCACAGGAGTCTCACCAGTGTTGTTTTGCCTGCACCGTTAGCTCCAACAAGTGCCACCGTTTCCCCTTTATTGATCTTTATATCAATCCCTCTTAATACATCATTACCGGAGGAAGGATACCTGAAATAAAGGTTTTCTATTCTTATATTGCTCCTGAACCTGTCAACATCTATTATTGGCGGCATCACAACTACCTTTTCCTTCAGGTCAAGAAACTCAAATACATCACTTATGAAAAGGCTGTCTTCGTATAATCCCGCCGTGGCGCCCAGTATTTGTTTTATATATGTCATGCCCATCCTGAAAGCCAGCAGGAACATAGCCAGGTCACCCAGGCCAATATCCGAGCTGATGGTATGCATAACAATATAATAAAGGGTTATCATTACGGCAGCAGCCTTGAAGATACCCGAAATCAGTTCAATGAGTGAGCGCTTTCTTACAATGTCCAGCTCCTCCTTCTTCTGTATATCAAAATTCTCACGGAAGAGAGTCGAGAAAAAATCACCCAGTCCGAATAACCGTAGTTCACGCGATGGCCTGTCCCCGGTCAGCAACCAGTTGAAATATGCAGCCTTTCGTGCAACAGGTGTAAGCTCCCTGCGAAAATTATACAGCACGTCTGAATAATATATCCTGAGCCATATTCCCGGTATATTGGCAACAATAAGTATCACTACAAGCCACCAGTTAAGCGTTGCCAGCAATCCGGCCATCAGTACTAAAGAGATACCTGACCTCAGAATCGATACCAGATTGTTTACTATCGATGCAGGCCTGAACGGAGCCTCACGGGAAGCCCTTGTAAGGTGATCATAATAATCAGGGTTCTCGAAATGCTGCAGGTCAAGGGATACAGATTTCTTATGTATCAGCCTGTACATATACGACTCCAGGTTGTAGGCCTGCTTTCTCCTTACCAGGTTACCGAGCGATTGTGCAGCCTCATCAATGAAATATATTATTGCTATGGCCAGTATCATTAACAGTACCATCTTTGTATTGGTGGCACTGACATCACCCGCAGCTACCGTCACAGCATCAATAAGCTTCTTTATATACCATATCAGTGCAAGCGGCATAAAGCTGCTTACCAGTGACAGGAATATATTGGCGGCCGTCCATCCCGGGGCCGAACGCCGCACCAGCTGAAGAGATTTCCTGAACAGACTGATCCTGGATTTCATAACCTGAAGATACAAATTATTTGGCATCCTGAACACAGCAAAGGATCTGCCCACTGGAAGAATGGATTAATGGAATGATGGAATATTGGAACCGAATAAGACGAGTATCCCGAGTACTCGGGATGCGAGTCCTGTGAGCTCGACGAATCTCCGCGTAAGCGGAGTGAGTCAATAATGGGATTTGATTCCTTTATTAATTAATTTGAATAATTTGATATTATCTGGTAACTTGTCATGTACTATTCTCGCTGTATTTGAATAAAACTCGTTTACTATGAATGAAAGAAAAAACCTTAATAGGGGTTATATGAAACTTATTGTATGGCAGGATGCCAGGGATTTGTACAAGCTAACATGGAAAATATTTAAGGACTTCCCATTCGTATTAAAAAAAGTGGCTGCAAATCAAATATCTTCTGTAGATTCTATTCACAGAAATATTGCTGAAGGTTATTGTAGAAAGAGTATTTCTGAGTATTTGAACTTTCTAAATTTTTCTCAGTCTTCACTTGGTGAATCGGTATCAGGAACTAATACATATTATTATTCCGATCTGGTTAAGAAAACCGATTATGAAGAATGGGATTCATTAGCATATAAACTGGAGAATGGACTGAAAAAGTTGATTGAAAGCCTCGAAGTAAAGAAATATACCGGTACTTGGAAAGATAGCCACGTAGTTAAAGAGTCAAATGAGATCTACCAATCTTCCTTCAACCCATAACTAATAATCCATCATTCCATCAATCCATCATTGTCTGCCGAAGCATGGCACGGGTCAAAGACTCGCGCCAGCGAAGGTGGATAATCCATTATTCCATTATTCCATTATTCCAATTAGTAATCATGTTCCTATCAATCATCAAATAAGTCTTATCTTTGCAAAAAAAATTTTATGGCTAAGAAGAAAAAGCCGGCAAAGATGATGAAGAAGCTTGCCGGACAGGTAAAAGAAGTATTCCAGGGTGAACCCGGTAAAATATTCAATTATAAACAGGTATCAGCACGCTTGAATATCACCGATACTGTACAGCGCAATCTGGTATCAAAAGTATTGTACGATCTTAAAAGCAAAGGATATATAGAAGAGGTAAATAAAGGACGCTACCGTTCAAGGCAGGCAGGTGCATATATAACAGGAACCGTGGATATGACCCGTATGGGTTACGGATTTATCACCAGTTCCGATATCGAAGAAGATGTATTCGTTTCTAACCGTAACCTTAACACAGCCCTCCATGGCGATAAGGTGAAGGTGAGGCTGATGGTACGCAGGAAAGGCAACAGGCCCGAAGGTGAGGTAATAGAAATTATTGAAAGGGTACGTGAGACATTCGTGGGGACAGTGGAAGTGATGCCCCAATTCTCCTTCCTTATACCCGATAATAAGGGAATGCCATTCGACCTCTTCATCCCCAACGAAAACCTTAACGGTGCAAAACAGGGTATGAAAGCTGTGGCACGTATCACTCACTGGGATAGCCGGCAGAAAAACCCCGTGGCCGAGATAGTGAAGGTGCTGGGCATGCCCGGGGAGCATGAAACAGAGATGCATGCCATACTGGCCGAATTTGAACTGCCCTACGAATTCTCTGCAAAGGTTAAATCAGCTGCTCAGAAAATACCTGTTGAAATAACAGGGGAAGAAATAAGCAGGCGGCGTGATTTCAGGAAAGTACCCACCTTTACCATTGACCCGGTGGATGCAAAAGATTTCGACGACGCCCTCTCATTACGTAAGCTGAAGAACGGTCTGTGGGAAGTGGGCATACATATCGCTGATGTTACCCATTATGTCAAAACGGAAACTATAATCGACAGTGAGGCAGAAAACCGAGGCACATCAGTATATCTGGTCGATCGCGTGGTGCCCATGCTGCCGGAACGATTGTCCAATAATGTGTGCTCCCTCAACCCCGGGAAGGATAAGCTTACCTATTCAACCGTCTTTATAATGGATGACAAAGCCAATGTTACGGAGCAGTGGTTCGGACGTACTATCATCAATTCCGATCAGCGCTTTTCGTACGGGGAGGCTCAGAAAATAATCGACGGGGACGGAGGACCAATGAAGGATATCCTGCTTAAGCTGCATGACATGGCGCAGAAGCTGAGATCACGACGGTTCGACTCGGGAGCTTTCTCTTTTGAACGTACTGAAGTGCAGTTTGCCCTCGATGAAACAGGCTACCCCCTGGGCATACACTTCAGGGAGAGCGGAACGGCCAACCAGCTGATAGAGGAATTTATGCTGCTGGCCAACAGGAGGGTGGCTGAATTTATTGGTGCCAGGAAGGCTGAAAAAACAAAGACCTTCGTCTACAGGGTACATGATAAACCCGATCCTGAAAAGATAGAAAACTTCAGCTCATTCATACACCGTTTTGGCTATAAGCTCGACAATAAGAGCCAGGGTTCGCTGGCACACTCCATAAACAAGCTTATCAAGCAGGTGAATGGCAGGAAAGAACAGAATATTATTGAGACCCTGGCACTGCGGTCGATGGCCAAGGCAGTTTATTCAACCGATAATATCGGACATTACGGGCTGTCCTTCAAACATTATACACACTTCACCTCCCCTATCAGGAGATACCCCGACATGATGGTGCACCGGCTGCTCACGGCATACCTTGATGGTGAATCCTCAAAGGACAGGATGAAATATGAAAAGCTCTGTGAGCATGCCTCCAAAATGGAGCGACTGGCTGTTGAGGCCGAAAGGGCATCAATAAAGTACAAGCAGGTTGAGTTTATGCAGGATAAGCTGGGTGAGGTGTTCGAAGGAGTTATATCAGGAGTAACAGATTGGGGCATTTACGTGGAGATTATCGAGAACCAGTGCGAGGGCATGATTCCCATCCGCGACCTCGATGATGATTTTTACGAGTATGACGAAAAGAACTATTGCATCCGCGGGCGCTACAAGGGAACTGAATATACCCTCGGCAACACCGTCAATGTAACCGTAGTAAAAGCCGACCTCCAGAAAAAACAGCTTGACTACGCCCTTGCGGATAATTAAACTACTCCCTCCGGGGGTGTGTAGCAGGGGGCAGGGAGCAGGGTGTAGAAATGTTTTTATCGTGTTCCCAGATATAACACCTCCCTGTTCCATGCCCCATGCCTCATGCCCCATGCCCCGTGCTATAACGGGGTGTGATCCGGGCTATTACTATTCACCCGTTTCGCGGATTTTTTATACCAATACCACCGGAGGTGGTGAATAATAATAGCCACAGTCACACCTGTGGGTAAGGTATCAACAACCACCCATTGCACCCCTGGAGGGGGTGAATAAATCCCCGGCGCGCGGAGGGGGTTTTTTGTACGGTTTTAATCCCCGGGTGATACCGGGGCTATTATTATTCACCCGCTCCGCGGGTGTTGTTGTGTTGTGGATCCATCCGTACCCCGGGGAGATACCCGGGCTATTACTATTCACCCGCTCAGCGGGTGTTTTCTAACAATACCACCGGAGGTGGTTAATAACAATAGCCACAGTCACACCTGTGGATCAGGAAGCCGACAATAAATACCATCACCGCCGGAGCTGGTGAATAGTGATCATACAAACAGGTATTTCTCATTATATTCCACACCAAACTCCCTGAGGAATCCAATTAATTCCTCCCTGAAACTAATTCTTCTGTGGTGTTCCGCCTGGTTTTCTACATATTTAATCAGTTGTTCTCGAGATTCATATGAATATGTGAATCCACCGTAACCTGCCTGCCATCCGGTGAATCTGATAAATTTACCTTTTGTTTTAAGCATCATATCCTCTGATGCTTTTTTTACATCCCGAACAAGATCGGAAAGTGTAACAGTGCGGTGAAGACTGAAAACAAGGTGGATGTGATTGGAATGACCACCTACAATGTAGGTGAAACATTTCCTGTTTTTCAGTATCCCGGCTATGTACCGGAATAATTCATCCTGGTTGGTCCGGGTAAGGAAAGGGGTACATTTTTTACTTCCAAACACAACCTGGTAAAGGATTTGCGTATAGGTTGACATAATAAATGGTTTAATTAATACAGCGATTAACTCAAAGTTAAGAAATTATTCATCTCCTGCCGGCGCGCGGAGGGGATTTTTTGTACGGTTTTTAATCCCGGGGTGTAACCCGGGCTATTACTATTCACCCCCCGACGAACTTCGTTGTCGGGGCAGGCCCTCCGCGGGTACAGTGGTGAAGACGAAAACCTTAGCCTTAACCTTAATTTTTCTATCTTTGTTTTAAACCTGACACCCCGATGATCAACTTGCACACAGTCTACTTTCGTTCGCCGCGAATAGTGGCACGCGATACAGGCGATGAATATGTACTGGTACCGGTAACCGACAATATAGCAGACATGAAATCCGTTTATACTCTGAACAGCACCGGTGCTTTTATCTGGAACAGGCTTGACGGCTCAAAAACAGTAAGGGATATTGTCGATGAGGTGGAAAAGGAATTTGATGTGGATAGCAAACAGGCCCTTGACGATGTGCTGGCAATTTTCCACGATATGAAAGAGTACCTTATCATTGTCGAATGACCAACTATTCGCTTAAAATAGCAGACTATAACATTCTTTTTAACGGGATGACCGATGGTATTACCCTCCGCCCGTCACCATCACAGAAGTTATTTATTACAAAGAGCTCAGATTATGACCTTGCCGTAAACGTGTTTACCGGGCCGGTGGTGGTCACGGAAGAAGCATCAGCCGTCTTCAGGGCACCTTATATAGAGGAGATAAACAGTATAAGGGTAAAAAAGAGCGATGAGTTCTGGACAGTGTACCGTCTGGGCGAGTACATCCTCATACGTACCAGTTGCCCCGTTTCAAAGGACTGTAAGGAAGCCTTGCTGGTGATAAGGCCCGAAGAAAAAAGCTGGGATATCATTATCGATTCCTCAACTGGCACTGCCGATCCCATGTGCTACCCCATTGACGGGCTGCTGTTATACTATCTCACGGCATTGAATGATGATATCTTTATCCATGGATCAGGAATAAGCCATAAGGGGAAAGGCTACCTCTTCACGGGCAGGTCGGGAAAGGGAAAATCAACCATTGCAGGTATTTTCAGGAACAGCGGATCAGAGGTGGTGCATGACGACAGGCTTATACTGAGGCTGAAAAACAATAAGGTATTTATGTATAACACCCCGGTATACGAGGGTGACAGGTTCAGGAAAGCCGAACTGTCGTCAATATATATTATTGACCATGGCGACCAGAATTTCACAACCCGTCCGGGTCATACAGATGCTGTAACAGCCATTATGGCAAACTGCATACAGCACCACTGGGACACCGGGTTGATAGCTAAGCTGACGGGAGCCATATTGAAAATGATAAACCTTGTAAACGTAAAAACACTTCAATTTGTGCCCGACAGCACAATTGTGTCATTTATTGAAAACGATGAACACTGAAGAAGACCAGAGAAAAGTACTGCGCGACCTGGCAGATGAGCTGCTCGACAGGGGGACATCCATACGCATCACAGCATCGGGTTACAGCATGTACCCGGCCATCAAACCGGGCAATACCATCATAATAAAACCCATGCCCCCGGATGAGCTGAAGTGCGGAATGATAATAGCATGGAAAAGGGAAAACGACCTGGTGGTGCACCGGCTGGTTCTGGCCTACGAATCAGATGAAAAAAGATACTATATCACCCGCGGCGACAGCTGCAGGTCATCAGACAAACCGGTAACACTGGACATGATAGCAGGGCGCGTGGAAGCGATATACAAAGGGCACCGGCTTGTGCGGCCTGTGAAAATACATCCTATTTCTGAGAGGAGGTACCGATTGAACAGGGTTATAACAATCTTGCTGCATTATTTGAATAAGTTGACATAAGACCGTTTGAGTGTTTGAGTGTTTGAATGTTTGATGTGTGCAGGTACAAAAAACAAACGCTCAAACGATCAAACCGATCAAACCGGTCAGATTTTCCTGCCCTCCTCCAGTTCGCATTTTTTTCGTATCTTCCTTGGTGAATTCAAAAATTCTTCATAAAATTGCATTTCGAGTTGAGCATTCCTTCCTTACAGAGGGTGTTTGATTCTTATTCAGAAGGGTGGAGAGACCAGGCTCCATGAAACCCTGGCAACCAAACCATGAGGTAAAAGGTGCCAATACCTGGATTCCTGAAAGAAACAGGAATGATAATAAGAACATAAGCACTTTTCACTATGAAAAGAGAACTAAACAGACCCATCCCGCCTATGTGCATGCAATGATTCTCAGTGCTCTCTGAGAATTAATACGGTCATCAGATGGTACGATTTTTCTGTACCCATCCCACTTTATTATTCATTTTCTAATCACTAAAAAAGTTTATCATGAACTTTGAAACACTACAGGTGCATGCAGGGCATACACCGGATACAGATACAAAATCAAGGGCTGTGCCTGTTTACCAGACAACATCATATGTATTCGACTCGGCGGAACATGCTGCTAACCTTTTTGCGTTAAACGAGCCCGGAAATATCTATACACGGATAAATAATCCCACTACAGATGTATTCGAGAAACGGGTAGCTGCCCTGGAGGGAGGAATAGCCTCACTGGCAGTATCCTCAGGACATGCTGCTCAGTTCATTGCCCTGACAACCATAATGAACAGGGGTGATAATTTTATCAGTTCACCCTTCCTTTACGGGGGCAGTTATAACCAGTTCAAGGTTACATTTGCCAATATTGGTCTGGAAGTACAGTTCGCTCAAAATCTGAACCCTTCATCCTTTGAGGAGCTGATTGATGAGAGGACCAAAGCTATATATGTTGAAACAATAGGAAACCCGGGGTTCAATATCCCTGATATCGAAAAGCTTGCCGGGACAGCACATACACATGGTATCCCACTAATAGTGGATAATACCTTTGCTGCCTGTGGTTACCTTTGCAGACCAATAGAATACGGGGCAGATATTGTTGTTGAATCAGCCACCAAATGGATAGGGGGACACGGAACCAGCATCGGCGGTGTTATCACCGATTCAGGCAATTTCGACTGGGATAACGGGCGCTTTGGCAATCTGAGTGAGCCCTCGCCGGGGTATCACGGACTGGTTTATACCGATAATTTCGGCAAGTCATCACCGCGCGGAAATATTGCTTTCATTATCAGGGCACGGGTTGAAGGACTGAGGGATTTTGGTCCGTCAATAAGTCCTTTTAATTCATTCCTGCTCCTGCAGGGTCTCGAAACACTATCGCTCAGAATGGAACGACACACCAGTAATGCTCTTGAACTTGCCAGATGGCTCGAAAAACACCCTGCTGTGGAAAAGGTTAATTACCCCGGGCTTGAGAATAGCCCACACCATGAGCTGGCACTGAAATACCTGAAGAACGGCTTCGGTGGAGTGCTTAGCTTTATCCTTGCTGATAAGGTAAATGCATCCGGACTGGTTAATAGATTTAATCTTGTAAGCCACCTTGCTAACGTAGGTGATGCTAAATCCCTGATCATTCAACCATCTGCCACCACTCACGCACAGCTCAGTGATAATGAACAGAAAGCGGCAGGTATACATCCGGGTTTGTTCAGGGTATCAGTGGGAATTGAACATATCAGTGATATAATAGCCGATTTTGATCAGGCATTAAAATTTATAATCTGATAAGGATGAAAAAATACAGGTATAACAATAAGTTTATAACAGAAACAGGAGAGACCTTTTCGTATCTGGATATAGCCTATCATACGTGGGGCGAACTTAATGAAGAACGTGATAATGTTATCTGGGTATGTCATGCCTTTACCGCCAATTCGGATGTTGCTGAATGGTGGCCGGGAATGGTTGGTAAAGGACTGATGCTGGATCCTTCCGATTATTTTATCATCTGTGCCAATGTTATAGGATCATGTTATGGCAGCACAGGTCCACTGGATATAAATCCTGCAACAGGCAAACCATGGCTCTCGGATTTTCCCATGATTACCAACCGAGACCATGTAAGAGCCCATGAAATCCTGAGAGAATACCTTGGAATTAATAGTATCCATACGGTGATAGGATCGTCCATCGGCGCCCACCAGGCATTGGAATATAGTATCATGTTTCCCGGTATTATTGAAAAACTGGTCTTTATCGCATCCAATGCGTTACAATCGCCCTGGGCAATTGCATTTAACGAATCGCAGCGATTGGCAATTGAAGCTGATCCTGAATTCTTTGGCGATGATCCTGAAGGAGGCAGCCGGGGTCTCCGGGCAGCGAGATCAATAGCACTGCTCAGTTACCGGAATCAGCAGGCATACAATAAAACCCAGGCAGAAGAGACCGATGACAAACTAGACGGATTCAGAGCATCATCTTATCAGGATTACCAGGGAGATAAACTAGTCCATCGTTTCAATGCATGGTCATATTACACACTTACTCAGCTATCTGATAGCCATAATGTCGGCCGTGGCAGAGGAGGTGTTATAAAAGCCCTGCGAAGCATCAGAGCCCAAACCCTGTGCATAGGCATCAGCTCGGATATCCTCTTCCCCGTCAAAGAGCAGAAATTTGTGGCAGAGCATATCCCGGATGCTTGTTACGAAGAGATTGACTCCCTCTACGGCCATGATGGATTTCTTCTCGAAACAAAACAGCTAACAAGGTTAATCAAGGATTTTTTATCA
>Ga0315539_1000393_pt1 | contig 33139 bp, 28 predicted proteins | sample SalMarSW160150MG_FD_203097 | JGI IMG/M metagenome (GOLD analysis project Ga0315539, IMG submission 203097) | Salt marsh sediment microbial communities from the Plum Island Ecosystem LTER, Massachusetts, United States - Salt Marsh Sediment SW1601-150 ...
TTCGGTTTGGGAATTTCTGTAGTATAATGTAAACATAGTATCAAGTCAGGAGGTGGGCGAGTATGGTCAAGATTGTCAAGATTAGCAAGGAAGAAGCAAATAGACGCTTAGGGGATGTTCCGGATGAGAAACGTTTCTGGTGTCAAGATGGGAGGGTCGTCAAGAATTTTAAGGAGCTTGAAAAAGCTCTAAACGATATGAGTGACGAGACTTTCCATCACCATGCGGGTGGGGGGAGAAACGATTTTAGTAGCTGGATCAGAGATGTGGTGGGGGATGATAAACTGGCAAATGACCTGAGCAAGGCTAAGTCCCGTATCCAAGCTAGCAAGGCAGTAGCACAGAGGATTTCCTTTCTGAAAAGTAAATTGTAAGAGAGTTTGGGAACTTCACGGCGGCGCGTCTTATCGGAACCTTAAAGCAACTTGGGGTTTTTTCTCATTTTCCACTCCTCAGGAAAAAGCTCTTTGAATACTGTGGGAAACTTCGGGGGATAGATTTCGTACAGGTGCTGGTACATGGTGAGAACCATAGAATCTAGATCACTAATATAACCCCAGGCACGCTGTATGTGGTCAGTGGCGACAAAGACCTCTCGGCAATATCCTTTCAGCTCTCGAATAAGGCGATTTAACGTTTCGCCCTTTCCGTCAGGAGTCGCTGCTGATTCAATGAAGTAGCTGGCTTCGAGTGCACGGTGAATAAATTCCGTGGCGATGACACGATGGCTCTGTCCCCGTTTAATCTCTAGCAGGGCTGCTTCCTTTTGCTCACCGGCAAGACCACCCTCTTCAATACCAGCTCTCAGGTAATCAAATCGGGTGTCAAGGAGGAATTCCAGGATGCGCTCCGCTCCCACGTAGGTGGTATCACCAGGGTGCACGTATCTGGTGCCAGCGAAGGCGCTGTCCTCAGGCGCAGTACCGAGAAAAAGTTCCGAAAGACGGTAGCCGTGTAAGAAGGGCCGCTTCTGTCGCCCTTCTTCAGGTCGCCAGCCCCAGTTGCAGGCTCGCTTCATCAGCCGGTAGTGCAAGGCTACCTGGTCTTTGAAATCAAAGCGTGGGACAGCATATCTGGTGTCATGGAGCAAGGCTGCATCTACAGCTAGCCGCCTGGGCATGCCAAAGGCGTCTAGGATCGCTCCGTAAATATTTATGAGGAAACGACCAGGCTCCCAGAAGACGAACGGTAATTGCTTAAAAACCGCTGTATCGAGGTCTACATCCCTGAACGTCCCGGTGTTAATTGGTGGATAATGGCCATCGTAGCGGAGAACCAGGCGTATTTCTGGGGCCCAGGAAATTTGATGAAAGCGGACACGAGGCAGTTCTGCTATATCACCTAGACTCTCCAGATAATCATCAGGAGTTATAAAACGCACTTCGGCGATGTTCTTAGTAATCACACTTTTCCAGGCTTGTTCTATTATCCGAAGGGCGATATCGCCGAAGTCCATGAGTTCCAGGTCTTGAATGTAGAGGATTAAACCCTGGTCAGGCGACTCCGTCAGTGCATTTTCCAGCACTGCGGTATACTCAGCTACTGCCTCTTCCCAGGATATGGGAAAGGGAATGTAAGATTTATTGCGATATTCTTCGGCAAAGACCCAGTATCTTCCCAGGATATATCCCTGATTTTTCACACCTTCGGGGTCATAACGAGTTATCGGTCGCCAGATGTATTGAGACACCGGAAAATGGCGGGGCAGCGCCAGCATATCAGGACCCACCGCAAAGGCGCGATATTGGATATCACCTTTGCCATCCATAGTGAAATGTGCCTTGCGGTCACTCAGATGGGGAAAGACGATGTACTCCATCCCGCTGTCTTTATAGGCTGCTAACTTAGCCGCATCCACAGACCCTTCGGTGGGAAATGCACCACGATGCCTTGGCTCAGGCACGCCCATCACCTTGTGAAGCAGCTCTACATTGAGGCGGAGTTCATCGGCTATTTCATCGGAAGTAAGTAAGACAGCGTGGGTATGATGGGCATGTGTGTACAAGGGGTATATAGTGCCGTTTTTGTAAGCCGCTGCCAAGTTCTGGAATGTCTCCGGTATGTACCAAGCTAGTTGCACCAGAAGTTCGTTGGTGACATCCAGGGCTACCGGAGCCCCTAGTGAATTCGCCGTTTGTATTAGGTGGGCGTATATGTCGCGCTCCTCCCGCGCCCTCTTTAGAACATAATTCTCTCCCCGGATGGCGTCGTGTATTTCAGGGTCATCCACCAGAGCAATGAGCTCGTTGGGTAAGTCCCACAGCGGCTCATGGGCGTGGAAGGCAAGGATGACGTAAGTACGCTTCACAATAACTCGCTCCCTAACCCCCAAAAGTAAGTTCCGTGGAAACCTCGGGGTGCTCCCTCCTATATTTCTGCTTCAGGCGCTGGGCTTTACCTGATTCTTGCCATTCCCTTGCCTTGCTAACCACTGCTTGAAACCGTCTGCTGGCTTCCTCTTTGCGTTTTTTATCTATGGTCTCCCCCAACGCCTCTATAGCTTGGTATAATTTTTGGGCACCCCACTCAATCATTTCCACACTCCACCAGGGTCGACAACTGGCCCACCAGTACTGGCAGCTATGCAGTCCCTCGTCCAAAAGCCTACGTGCCTCGGGAAATCCAGATGCTCTCGGTGGAGCTTCCTTAATAGTGTGCAATACAAGCTTGGTGAGCTGCCATTGCAACTCGTGCAGTTCATGCCCCGGATACTGCCACTGAGGATAAGGTATGCCCTGTGCCAACTCATCCTCCCAGGTGCTCCAGGAAGAAGGAACCGGATTCACAGTGTCCGCCTGAACGAAGTGTTCGATGAGCTCCGAGATGGTGCATGTCTTGGGAGTTCCCCTGGCAAATACTTCGGAGAGCAGCTTTTCCTGCCCCGGGCGGTGGTGTCCATAGACTTCGCCATCGGTTCCCGTGAGAAGGTAGCTATGTTTCTCTAACCTGTCTTTTAGAGCTGCCAGAAAAGGTTCTGCTGAGGGATATGTGCCATAGGTAATACCAGCGCTGAAGGGGCGTTCCTTGAAGAACACCAGGAAATCTCCGAGCCCTTCTACCTTATAAAGTCGGTCGTATTTAACGGAGCCAATCTTCCCCTTAAAGGAAAGCTCGTCCACAATTATCCAGCGAAAGCCAAGCTCGGCCACGGTTTGGGCTACTTCGTGACTATAGCACATCTCCGGGGGGAAAAAGCCCGTAGGCCTGTACACTTCCCCCAAATAGCGCTGGTTAATGTCGTTATTGAGCTTAACCTGCCTGATGACCTCGTCCTTGGGAATAAGGGGCAAAATAGGATGATACATGGCGCTCCCGGTGAACTCGATCTGGCCTCGCTCGGCTAATTCACGAAGACCTCGAATCACGTCGTCAAGCCCGTATCTGGCAAGCTGTGCTGTGAGGACAGCACTTATGTTGAGGGTGATTTTGCCTCCAGGTGTCTCCCTCAAGACACGTACCAGCGTTCGATAGCTCTCCTCGGTGACCCTGCGGACTATTTCCTCGGTCTGGGTTGGTGGTTGATAGATGTGAAGGAAATTGCTCCAGTACATAGGTTCTGCTCTTCCACTGCTATTGTACAAATAGCCTATCTTCCAGTTTGTTTCTAATATTCCTAGCAGCAACAGTGCGGTAATAATATTCTCGCTTTGTCTCTTCACTGGCCCCGCTCTTGTTTATAGCCCGGTAAGCGTTAACCACGGTTCGCAATTGGTCGAGCAGGCCCATGTGGATGAGGTTGATGTCCCACATAGGGCGATTGCTGGCCCACCACATCTGGCAGCTACATGCAGCCCGATCCAGAAGTCCCCGAGCAATGGTAGCAGATTGCCGGCTTTCCTCATTATCAGCACACTGGAGTGCTTCGTTCACCAATTCAATGCATATACCGAGGTGTTCCCACTGAAGACGGTGCACCTTGTTCTTCTTGTCTTGCCACAACGGATAATAGTTACCAGCTTGCATATCATCAGCCGTGGTGCTCCAGGAGGATGGCCTGGGCTCTATCGGTTGACCCTGAGGAAAGAGGTCGAGAAGTTGGCTGATGGTGACCATCTGGATTTTGCCAGCAGCTTCATTATTGGTCAAAAGGGCGGCATGCTGCCCGGCTAGTGTCTTAGCTTGCTTAATCTCTTCAAGAGGCTCTGCAGGTGGTTCTAGCTCTTCGTAAACCTTGGCCAGAAATGCCCTTTCCCAACCTTGTATATGGTGACCGTAGGTTTCGGCATCCATAGCCGTGACTACATAGATATTCTCGCGTTTACCCTGCCATTCCTCCAAATGAGCAATGAATTCCTTGGCTTCGAGATCCTGAAAGCTTATCCTATTGCTGAGCACATCGTCACGAAATAAGAGCATTAGGTTCTGGCCCTCACGCTCCACTTTATATATAACATCCATAGGCCACTCTGCAGGGCAGGCAATACCACTTAGAATAATCCAGCGATACCCTGACTTGATAATAGGCTGCAAAAGGTCTTGGCTGTAGCACATCTCAGGGGGAAAGAATCCTTGGGGTGCGTATGCCTTTCCAAAAGCGCGGCGATTGGTCTGTGTATTCAGGTCTATCTGCCTCTTTACTTCCTCTTTGGGTATCAGAGGGAGAATAGGGTGATACTTGCCGGTTCCGGTGAATTCAAGCTGGCTATTCTCAGCAAGGCTTCTCAAGCCCTCGATTACATCTTTATGGCCGCAGTCCATTAGCATATCAGTCAGGACCCCGTTGAAGTTTATAGTTACTCGAGCGTTGGGATACTCCTCAAAGACTTGGAGTAGAGGGCGGTATGATTCGTCGCATATCCTTTTTAGGACCGACGGCACCTGGGTTGGCGGCTGATAGAAATGCAGTAACTGAGCCCAGTAAATCATATGTACCTCCGGGTGAAAATCTTATCAGGGTAATTCAAAGAAGATAACGAATCTCGCTAATTCTAACATATACTTAGGCTACAAAGTAACTTTTCGAATTTGAGCTTAAGATCTAACCAAGAAACTTCGAAAATATAGCTCGGTTATCACTATTCTGAAGAAGGTTAAACTGGGTTATGGTCGTATTACGGGTTTTCCAAAGTAAAACTACATGGTGAGGCGGTTGTCTTACCAATTTTGAAGCTAAATTGGCTAGTTGGTGAGCCGCCAGGGGCTCGAACCCTGAACCTGCTGATTAAGAGTCCCAAACCAGATGTCCCACCTAATCTCTCCAGATAGGGTTTATTCTTTTACTGTCCGACATTGATGGTGATTACGTATCTGGATGTGCTATTTGGTGCCATTGGATGCTAAGAAATATGTCGGCAAAATGTCGGCAGAATTAAACAGTATTCTGCTCGTTCTGGCAGTTGTCCTGACCATGACAACTAATCCTTGCATTTGGGCGGACGATCCGCGTTTAGACATGGCTAGTGTGTATGGCACAGGCGGCGAGTGGGCTTTAGTGAAAACAGTCTTGGCAAAGATTGTCTTTAACAGATGACAGTGCCTACAACACGGGGGTCACTTGTTAGAGCCCGGACATACTTCAAGCCCACCTCTTCTATTACTGTATATGCTGCTTCACCTCTCAGGGCGGCAATTCTCAGGTTCTCCGCCTTGGCTTCAAATTCCGGCCAGCTGAATATCTTGTAGCCTTCTTGCTCCAAATATGTGATAACCTCATTAACGAGTATACCCTGCCCGCGTGCCATCGCCGACACGTTTATCAGTTTCATATCATCGCTAATGACTGCGACCCTGATATCTCCGTAAGGCTCCTCCCGGAAGATTGAACTAACTGCCCCTTTCCAATTCGGTTCTTGCCCGGTAAAGAGGGAGTACAGACAATACACACCCAGGGCAGGGAGCCTTCCCAAACTGGCATTGGTCTGGGCCTGTTTCTCATCCTTCAGCATCCGGTTCCTCTCCACATCGAGGTAGGCTACATAGCTATCGATGCAAACGGCTGCGAATGCCCTATGCAAGCGAATATCCAGACTATCCAGTTTTAAAACTAGCTTCCTGGCTTCTTTTTCTATATGGGCAAGCCTAGTCATTGCAGCGGCGGCCGCTTCAGCTAACAGTTTCATTTATTCCCCTCAACCCTTGTTAAAAGTGTTGTAGTGGCCTCAGTTATTTTCCTGCTCTTGGCTAACTTGTCTCCAGCTTGGTCCACTATGCCACCAACTTCAAGAGCTCTGGCGCACAGCTGATCCACAAGGGATAATGCTTCCTTTAACTGAGCCAAGGCGGCTTTACCTACCTGGCTGATAGAGTTAATCGAACTGGCAGATACTTCTTCAAACAAAATACGTGCCTCTTTTAGTTCAGCCGAGGCAGTTTCACCTACTTGTTCTATAGAATCGGACCCTGCCTGCGCGACTCCGTTAACTTTTCCAATGCCCGCCCGGGTTACCTTCTCAATCTCCTTAACTGCCGAGACTCGAAGAGCTTTTATGGACGCCTCTAGCTCTACTCGCTGTTCCGTTAGTGTCTTAACAGCGGCCGTCTCCTCTACTAACTTGGCGTCCAGCTGTTGCTGCTCCTTTTCCTTGGCTGCTATAAGGCCTTGCACTGACTTATAGTCATCAAGGCATTTCTCCAGTTCCTCACCCCCCCCAACTCGGTTCAGGATACTATTCCATGAGGCTATTTGTTTAGGTTTAACTCCCTGTTTACCCAATGATTGAATGGCACTTATCGCTTCCTGCAGTTTCTTATACTTTGCTTCGCATGCCTCTGCCTTGACGCTCCATTGTTCGGCCTCTGCCCTCTTGGCCTCGGCTACAGCTCCCAGTCGCTCGACTTCCTGCCCAAGCCCGACCATGCTATCGTAATGCTTTAGCTCAACGAAGAAGGCGTCTGCAACCTCTTCTGGCTTTAGCCCGCGTTTGCCCCCTATATCAAGGAGGTTTGCATGCAGAGTTTCAAGTCTTTCCTTAGAGAAACCAAAGCTTTCTAGTTCCTGAAGCCTCTTTAATACCTCTCCCTTTTGTGTGGTCGTGCTCTCAAGCTGCTCAACTTGTTTCTGGAGTGTATCTCTCTTCTTTTCTACTCTTGCAATATCACGATCCTTCTCTTTGGCGAGGTTATCAGCTTTCTTTATTCTTTGCTTCAGGGACTTCAGTTGAAGTTTGGCCTCGTCCAATTTAGCCTGAGCCTCATTGATGACTCTAACTTGGGGTTCCATGTCCCTGAAGAATCGCCCGACGGCATCATATAGGACTCCCTTGCTGGAGCTGTACTTAGCCAGAAAATGAGTCCAGTCCAGGTCTCCTGTTTTCAGCCCGTCCACTAATTCCTGGTAAATTGTGCCGGCAAGCGCCTTATCTTCCAATGCAGCTACTCCTATCAGGGTCGCTTCCCCGGATGCATAGGGAAGGGTCGCCTCAGCTACGCACCGAGGTTGCGACCACACTTTCAGTATACCACACGTGATGAAAGCCTTAAGAGGACGATTTCTGCGTTTCGTTAAACACAGCATTTGAACCGGAAAAACCCATACAAATTTCTGTGTTTTGGACTATGGTAATCCATAGTGGTAAACTGCATGGTAAACGGTATGGTAATCCATATGGCAATCCATATGGTAAGCAACTATGGCAAACAAAAGAGTCAAGGATAAAGTTAAGAGGCCTGGCCACAAAGCGCCAGCCAGGGTAAGGTATGAAGAGAGTCACCCCACTATGTCCTGCAGGCTCTCTAAAGACGAATATGACCTGCTGAAGCAACGCCTTGAGGACCTGGGAGGCGTATCATTTGCCGATTTCGTTAAGGACTCTTTGGGGCTTATCCAACTTAAAATACCCGAGACTCGGGAAATAAGAGAGAGGGCACGGAGAGCTGGGTATGACCAGGGTAAGAAAGAGCATCAAATCTGGTATTACTGCAGTGTCTGTCAACAGAGGATAGACGTGGTGCCTAATAGCGAGTCTCATAAAGCTATGATAGGCTACATGAGGGAATATGGTTGGAGGCACGAAATATGCCCCCAATAGGCGTAGCCCGGCGAGTCTAGCAAAGGGGATCCTGGCGCAGATGCGGTTATCCGATGCCGTACACATTAACGCCAGCTGACTATGTTTTACATCACCATTATCCCTACCCGTTTTGATAGTCCTATACATCGTTCTCCAGCGCTAGACTAATCTTTCCAGCGTGTGTACATAACTCATAGTGTTGCAAACCTCATAAAACCCCTATCAAGTATTTTGCATCCTTGACACAACTGACCGTATTCTAATAGTCAACATTCACACCTCTTGCCCTGAGCTGAGGTATATATATGTTGATGGAATCTGAGCTCAGAGGGTTTTCGCAAAGATTGATTTCAACTTCCGTGCTAAGTCCTTCATTATTCACCAGAGAGCTTATATCCCTTATCCGGTTACTGCCAAGAGCAAGCGATCTTAGTTTGCTGAGACGAGCCAGAGGTGAGATATCGCTAATCTGGTTATTACGAAGGTTAAGGTGCGTCAGTTTAGTTAAGCTGGCCAGAGGTGCAATATCGTATATCCTGCTGTCCCAGAGCGAGAGCATTCTCAGCTTATTGAGGTTGACGAGAAGTGAGATGTTTCTTATTGAGCGGTTGTGCCAGAAATAAAGATCTCTCAGGTTAGTGAGATTACCCAGAGAGGAGATGTCGTCTATCTTGCTATTCCAGAGCCAGAGCGTTCTCAGTTTGTTAAGATTGGCCAGTGGCGAGATATCTCTTACCCGGTTACCCTCGAGTATGAGACTGGTCAAATTTGTGAGGTTGGCCAGGGACTGGATATCGGTTAGTCGATTACCGCTAAGTCCAAGACTTCTCAACTGGGTAAGGTTGGCTAGAGGCGAGATGTCATATATTTTGTTGCTCACAAGGTCGAGAGATATCAGGCTGGTAATGTTGGTTAGTGGCGAAATATCGCTTATCCAGTTACCGTTAAGATGAAGCTTCCTTAATTGGGTAAGGTTGGCCAGAGGCGAGATGTCACTTATCATATTATCCGCGAGCGAGAGATCCTTCAAGTTATTGAGGTTAGCTAAAGGGGAAATATCTCTTATCTTGCTGTTCCAGAGCAGGAGTATGCTCAGGTTATTGAGCTTGGCCAGAGGCGAGATATCGCTCAGCTGTTTATACTTGAGCCAGAGCTCTCTCAATTTGGTGAGATTGGCCAGTAGAGAGACATCGTTTATCCGGTTACCCTCAAGATGAAGCACCCTCAGGTCAGTGAGGTTTTTAAGGACTGAGATATCTTTTATCCGATTACTATCATTACTATCATAATCTAACGTTTCCAGTCTAGGAGGATTGGTAATATGAAGTACCCTCAGGTTTGTGAGGTTTCTAAGGAATGAGATATCTGTTATCCGGTTATTATCAAGTTCAAGCGTTGTCAGTTTGGTGAGGTTAGCAAGAGGTGAGATGTCGCTTATTTGATTGCGTTCAATTTTTAGTATTTTTAGACTAGTTGCGCATTCCAAGCCAGTAAGGTTAGAGATATTTCTATCCGAAGCCGCAAGTTCACTAAGCCCCTGAACATCAGATTTGTAGATATTTCCGTCGGGTTTGCCTATAGCCTCGCGGATAGCTGTTTCTAAGGCAGCATCAGGAAAATCAACAGACTCTTCCATCATTAAGCCCTCCGTTCCACTTTCAGGTAACTTCATTGCTTCTCCAGTCTCTCCTTGACTTCACTGCTATAGCCGACCTATTCATCCATCTCCAAATCAATAGCGGCTTTATCCAAAACCTCGTTATCGACGAAGATCGGAGCTTCTGTTCTTACTGCTACCGCTACAGCATCAGAAGGTCGACAATCCATATCCATCTCACCTTTATCCGTCACGAGAATGACCTTAGCATGGAACGTATCGTCTTGAAGTTGGTCTATGATCACATATTTCGCAGTTGCTCCCAGCTTCTCGATAACAGCGCAAAGAAAGTCATGTGTTAGCGGCCTTTGGAGCTGGACACTTTGAAGCATCACTGATATGGCATCAGCCTCCCAGGGACCAATCCATACGGGAAGATAATTTAGCCTCTCTTTCGCCTTGAGGATTAATATTCTTTGGTTGTTCATCCAAGAAACCCTAATGCTGTCAATCGTCATCTCTGTTGCGGTCATACCTTGCTCCTAGCACTTGAACCGTTTTGGCACTTCTTTAGTTGTATTCCGTTCAGTGATAGCAACCTCATTCGTAATAGTGTGACATCAGTCTAAGTTACAAAGCATGAGAGGATATGGAAATCACAAACCAAAACAGGTTGAGAGGATCTCCATTACTCCATCGACCAATGTTCCCTTCGTCTCGCTCAGGCCTTGTTCTTCTCGATGTAGTCATCAGCCCACTCCTGTAGATCCATACCATCAAGCGAAGGTTTGACCCTGGACGCCTGAAATTGATACCAGTCCCGGCTCTTCTTTATCACGTCGTACCACACGGAAACTATGCTTGAAAACTCCTTTTCAAGAATACGAAGAACAATGATTGTTGACAGCAATACCCATTTATCCATTGGGCCTTGTCCTACTATTCTCTCAGCACAGTCTCTCAAGTTCCTATAGGATAGCCCGATGACGTGTGCGAGATCTTCGTCTAATTCAAAACCACCCTCAGCTCTCTGTGATGCCAGTATCGAGAGCAGGCGGTCGTGCTGATGGTCGTGCACCGGTTCCTTTGGAGCAGCGGGCCGGACTACTGATGGTAATTGGCTGGCCAGCTGGTATGGGCTTACTGCATCATATCCCGTCTGATATGGCCCAACCGCAGAGTCGAAAAGTACATGACCCTGCAGTCTGTGTCCGCGGTACTTCAAGGTGCTGAAGCCACCATGCCAATCTTTTGTTAGCATCACGGGGATTTTGCGCAGCACCAAGTCGCCAGTAGCACGCTGTGACTCGGGCCTTTTCTCCACTGCTATGAAACTGGTTTCCCTGGATATCATGCCGTATTCCTTTGACAAGGCAATAATCGTATTCCTGCTCTTCGTATCCTTCCTGCGCAGTTGCCTTGACCCGCCCGTGCTTGCCGTACCCTCTTCTAGATCTCTGATTTTTTCCCTGGCCCATAGCAGTGACACGGGTATATGTGTCCCATCAACTGGCTGAACGTCAGCCGTCCATTCCTGCTTTGATCCCATGTATTCACCGCTGATAACAACCTGATTCAATATATGCGGGTCGCTGTTCGTCTTGCCGAACAAACTTATGGCTTCACCGTCGTAGATCACAGGATTGAACGGTGCCTGATCAACTTCAGAACCCCATCTGACGGTGAAGTTGTTGATTTTCCCGCTGACTACCTTTTTGAATAATCTAAGTACTCTTGGTTCTATTCTATCGCCTGGCGCTATGCATTCCGCAGCACCGCCTGAAGACCTGGCCAACTGTTTGATAAGATATTCGTTGGGGCCGTGTCCAATGCCAACAACAAACACACTTGTTGTTTCAGCATTATCCTGCACGAGGCGGGATACCTCCTGCTCATTGCCAATCTCACCATCGGTGATTATAACGACTCTCCTCTTCTCAGGCCTCTCTGTTATGGCATCATAGATATCACAAAGTGGCGCTAACAACTCTGTTCCCCCGAGGTCTGCATCAACCTCCGAAAGATAGTTGATTGCCCTATCCATATGATCCTTTGTGTATGGCTTACTCATTTGAAATAACTTCTCAAACCGATTGCCAAACCTGTATATGTTGAAATGAATTGAACTGTCCATACCCTTCAGCAACACAGTGAGTGCTTGCTTTGCTTCCGCAATGGAGCTTCCATTCATGGACCCGGAGCAATCAAGTACAAAGATAACGTCAGTATCATGGTCACGCTTACCTGCAGTAACTTGCAATGCAGGAGAGAAGTCCAGCTGGATGTAGGTCGCCTCCTGATCTCTGTAGACAAATGACCTATTGCGAAACTCATCCCTGTATGTAATATCAAGTAGAAAATCCCTATCCATCGCAACGGTCTCTGCCGAGAACTCCACTTTGACTAATGCATCACAGAACACGGTGCGGATACTGTGCGAAGGTGAATCTATTGAGGAGATACCTGTACTGCCATGAATGTCCAGAGATACGCTCAGTCCATAGGGCACTGAGTTGGCATAGACTGGGTTGACTCTATCTCGGATAGGGATGTCTTCCTCTTCCATATCATCAGGCACGTATCGTGGGGATATTGTAGTCGGCAGAAAGAAACGCACTTCTTGACCACGGGTGTCTAGCAGAGTAACGTAGTCGATTTCCACGATAGCACTTGTATTCGGGTTTAGATTGCCCAGAGATAGTGTGAAGATGTTCGGGCGCTCTTCATCCAGGAGATATGCTCCGTATCCTCTTGCCAAAGCTTCATCATACTGGTCGAATGCCTTATCCCTTTCCTCTATCTGTCCCTCCCATACTCTGTCTCCGATCGTTGCCCTGAATCCGCAAACGGCACTGTTCTCCGGTAGTGGGAACTTGTATATTGCCTCCACAGCCTTTGATTCGTTGTTCTTGAAATGCTGCTTCACCTTCACCCTGGCTGATCTTCCGATCAGTGCGCCCCTTACCTCTACACCTTCAAGAGGTATCACCACCGATTCCCTGGTAAGTAGTCCGCAGTCACTTTTCTTCATCATGCCATTCCTCCTTCATAATCAACTTAGCAGTCCTGAGAAGCTCTTCTACTTTCCTGCCTTGCGAAGACTCAATATTACGGCGCACATTGATCTCTATGCCGGGTGCGATATCATATTTAGCCCAGACCTCTCTTGCTTGCGGCATTGCGGCCACGCTGCCAGCTGCGAGAAGTCCCTTGATGGCCATCAGGCTCACTCCCTGCGAGCGCAGGGACCTTATCCTCTGTAAAGAAGCCAAATGACTGTCATTATAAAAGCCGCCCCTTCCTCTTCCGGCAGGCGGTTCCAGCAGATTCTCCTGAATGTAATAGCGTATCGCTCGCCTTGAGTAACCAGTCATCTCAACCAGTTCGTCAATGGTATATCTATTGGTGGTCATTACGACACTTATTATAACAGTTGAGTGTCGTAATGTCAATATGTTGTGCTGACTGACCGCACGGGTGGACCAAGTTGGAGGCAAGTGGAAACTCGGGTGTAGAAAGGCGGAGACAAAGCGGGCACTAGGCGGAGACAAAGTGGAAACTAGAGCGGAAACTGAAGCTGAACAAAGCGGAGAACGAGGTGGAGAAAGTGGGAAAAAGGCGGGTAAAAAGTGGAGAATTAAATACAAATTGAGTGGATACGAAGTTGAAATAGGGCTGGGAAAAGTTGAAACTAAAGCTGGAACACCTTGGAACTCACCCCGAAACTCAGGCCTAAACACCCTGATTCGTAGCTATAAGCAGGGATTGGAGTTGACCCTGAAAAAAAGGTTGAAATCCATGGAGGCTGTCTTCATAGATGTGAGAGATTATTTTAGCTTGAACGATTTGGCTGATTGTTCAAATATCTGCGTGGGTTGCTAATCTTTAGTGTAAACGATGGCTACTGATAAAGAAGTGACAAACTAGGATGGCCTAGGCTGCACAGGTTGAACAGTCTGTGGCTGGACAGGCAACAACTGTGGTACGGGTACAGATATTTCTCTAAGTTGCTTCACAAATGCTACTCCCAGATGATTCTCGATAAGTTTGTAGGACGCTGTATTCATCAAGGAGTGCATATAGCAGTGATGGACGGTAAGGACTAAGTCCTGTAAGGTGTCATCAGTTTCTATACGGGCCACTTTCAATCCAGCACTGAGGCAATCTTCATAGTGTAGATGGCGCTCGTGGGATTGCCTTCCTACTCGATAGTCAGTCAGTTTTCTAACAGCTTTCGCTGCCTTATATACCTTATTTCTACTACGATAAAACATCACATTTCTCAGCTGCTCCCTAACGAAGCGGTTTGACCATTCTATGGCGTCTTCGCATTGACTCAGAAATGTCGGTCTGTATTGACCAATTATCGTCTGCCAAATAGGAATCCGAGCAGGGTCATCTTTCACTTCCTTGAAGGCTCGCTCGAACTCTAGGATAACTCCATACGCAGGAACATCCCTTAAATGAGGGTCGATCGGCCCTATATTGGAATGAGTACCCATGATAATTTTTTTTGTAGAGCAAGCTACCATGGTTCCAGCTGACATAGCAATCTGCGGAATAATAGACCTGATGTCTCTGCCAAACATCTTATGAAGGTAGTTGACTATGGATTGAGTTGCAGCGATACTTCCACCTGGAGTATGCAGAATAAGGTCAAGACCTTTTCGTCTATCAAGACGATGGACAGCCATCATGAAGCCATTCTTGTCTTCATCATTGATTTCTAGGCCAACTATACCAGGTTTAGACAGGAAACCGGAGTAATAGGCAATGACATTCCTTTGTGTGTGTGCAAACAGTTCTTGCAGGTACTTCCTGCGAACAACATCTATGGCTGTTCTAGCTACCTTTGGGTCATCACGATGTTGCTCCTGGAAATCTTGGATTTGCTTTAGTACCTCATTCCAGTTCGGCACTACGCTGGACTCCTGTCATTGGAGGGCTCCACGATTATCGGTTCCCCTCCAGCTTCGGACGCCTGTAGGCTCCATATGTTCAAGTAAGGAGAAGGTTGGGCTAATGAACCCTCCGGGATAAGTAGGACCTGAGGAAAAGGAGTGAAGTATTGTTCATACTGTCGCTCGATGTCGCGTTGTTTCTTGAGACGGTTCTTCTCCGTTCGTTTTCCTGCCATCTCAGAATCTCCTCCTAACCATTTATATTGTACCACAACAAGCTAATAAGGTTGAAGCTAGTTTTGTTTGAGTCCAACACTGTACCGACCGATACTACTAGACTTGCACAATATGACGATTTGTGTTGTTTAGTAAGTCATGCTTTGCCCAGTTCACTCAAGTTCGCCTCAAGAGCAATGATACTCTGAAATTGCGTATGTGTATATTGACTATTTGCAAACGAAATAGTAGCATAGCATTAGTAGCATACTTGGCGCAGCACCAGGTCATTATGTAGGAGGTGAGACGGGGCATATGCCATCTGTAGTTATTGAAAATCCCATCCTGAATTCACCCTTTGAAGAACCAAAATGTCATTGGCGTTTCTCTGATGACGGTATCACAGATGAAAAAATAGAATCCCGCCGTATAAGCTCATATTTTATCCCCATTGCTAAACCAAAGAAGAAAGGCAAGGCTGCCCAATTGGCATTTGACACCGAGTGGACCAGAGACCGCATTGAAGAAAATGTTTTTATCAACCGTATTCGCAGTAGAGTTTCTTTATGGCGGAAAGGAAACTACGAAGGAACTACCAAGACGACTCGCCGTCTTTTAGAATACTGGATAAATCCCGAGAGAGAAAGAAAGCTGTTCTTTTGTCAGATTGAAGCTGCGGAAACAGCGATTTACTTGACTGAGGTAGCCAATAAGTATGGCGATTCCTGGATTGAGAACAGTCTCAGGCAATTCAACGAGGATGCAAATCCTGAACTCTACCGCATCGCCTTTAAGATGGCAACGGGCAGTGGCAAGACCGTTGTTATGGCTATGCTCATAGCCTGGCACGTGCTGAACAAGCGGGCGAACCCCCAGGATGCTCGTTTTTCAGATGCTTTTCTCATTGTCACACCGGGAATCACCATCCGCGACCGGTTGCGTGTCCTGCTGCCGAATGACCCCCAAAACTACTATCGTCAGAGGGACATCCTTCCTGCTGAATGGATGGAGGATTTGGCGAAAGTGAAAATCATCATTACAAACTTCCACTCGTTTAAGCCTCGCGAGCTGGTAAGCGCTGGCAAGTTAACCAAGGATATACTGACTAGAGGACAGGATAGCGGGCTCACAGAAACACGGGATCAGATGGTACGCCGGGTCTGTCGTGAACTAGGGAACAAGAAAAACATCATCGTCATCAACGATGAAGCCCACCATTGTTACCGACGGCGCGTCGGCGGTGAAGAAATCAAATTGGTTGGAGACGAGCGAAAAGAGGCTGAGAAACGAGAGGAGGAAGCCCGGGTCTGGATATCGGGGCTAGAGGCGGTGAAGAAAAAGATTGGCATAAAAGCGATATATGATCTCTCAGCTACGCCTTTCTTCCTGCGTGGCTCAGGGTACCCGGAAGCCACATTGTTCCCCTGGGTGATCTCGGATTTCTCACTCATTGATGCTATCGAGTGTGGAATTGTTAAGGTTCCGCGTGTGCCGATTGCTGATGACTCAATGCGCGGGGAAATGCCAACCTACCGCAACATCTGGATTCATATCAGGGACCACTTACCTAAGAAAGGTCGTGGTACCAGAGACGAAAGTGGTGGAGAGCCGAAACTCCCTAAAGAATTGGAGGGTGCTCTCTATAGTCTTTATGGGAACTACGAGAAGTATTACCACCAGTGGGAAAAGAACACCGAAGCTAGAGCAAGGGGGCTAACCCCTCCGGTGTTCATTGTTGTCTGTAATAACACCAATGTTTCCAAGCTAGTCTATGATTGGATTTCAGGTTGGGAAAAGAAATTACCTGACGATTCAGCCACCATAGTATCTGGTAATTTGCCTGTTTTCCGCAATGCCGATGATAGTGGCAATTGGCTATCCATACCCAATACTATTCTGATTGATAGCGAGCAGCTTGAATCAGGCGAAGCCATGAGCAAGGAATTCAAGAAGATGGCTGCCCTAGCAATTGAAGAGTTCAAGAATGAATATCGTATCCGCTGGGGACGTGATCCTAGCAAACTGACTGACGAAGACCTCTTACGCGAGGTAATGAATACAGTAGGCAAACCAGGAAAGCTTGGTGAGAACGTTAGGTGTGTGGTATCTGTTTCTATGTTAACTGAGGGATGGGATGCCAACACGGTAACTCATATTATGGGAGTGCGTGCTTTTGGCACCCAGCTTCTCTGTGAACAGGTGGTGGGACGCGGGTTACGCCGTGTGGGCTATGCTCCCAATCAAAATGGTTTCTTTGACCCACAGTATGCTGAAGTTTATGGTGTGCCATTCTCATTCATACCTTGTTCTGGCTCAGCTACTGACCCAAAACCAGGACCGATGCCTACCAGAGTTCGTGCTCTGGAGGAGCGAATTGCCTGCGAGATTACGTTTCCACGTCTCATCGGTTACCGCTATGATTTACCAAGGGAACGGCTGACCGCTAATTTCAGTCAGGATTCCAAGATGTCTCTTTCCACGGCTGACATCCCGACGGAGACGGAAAACGCACCCATTGTGGGTGAAGCCAGCACACACACCTTATATTCTCTCAAACTCCACCGTCAACAGGAAGTTGCCTTCCGTCTTGCCAAATTGACTCTGGATAAATATTTCCGTGACGATGATGGCAATGCTAAACCCTGGTTATTCCCACAGATGGTCGGCATCGCCAGGCAGTGGCTCCGGGAGTGTGTAACCCTGAAGGATAACACTTTCCCGCAGCTACTATTGCTTGTAGAGTTCGCTCACGATGCCGCCGACCGTATTTACGGCGCCATCGTTGCTTCCGAGGAAGGACCCAAGTACTTGAAGCCCATCCTAAAACCGTATGACTATATAGGTTCTACCCGATATGTAGATTTTGATACCACCCGACCAGTGTACCCAACCAACCCAAATAAATGCCATATCTCTCACGTTGTAGCGGATACTGAATCGTGGGAGCAAAAGATGGCGCAGGTTCTGGAGGAGATGGGTGAAGTTGTTTGCTATGTAAAAAACCATAACCTAGCCTTCACAATACCCTACACATTTGAGGGTGAGGACAGGAATTACATGCCAGACTTTATAGTTTGTGTGAATGATGGTAAGGAAGACTTGTTAAACCTGATAATTGAAGTTACTGGTGAGAAGAAAAAGGATAAAGCTGCCAAGGTATCCACAGCTCGAAACCTTTGGGTGCCAGCCGTAAATAACCACGGCGGTTTCGGCAGATGGACATTCCTTGAGATAGTCGACCCCTGGGATGCCAAAAACACCATTACTGCGGCATTAATGGAAAGACAATTGAGGTAGGAGGCTGAATATGGCTTATAAATCTGACACTATAGCAACTGTAGTAAAGCGGTTAAACTCTCAATATTTCTTGCCTGCTATACAGCGGGAATTTGTCTGGTCTACATCCCAAGTAATCTCGCTTTTCGACTCAATAATGAGAGGTTACCCCATAAGTTCATTTCTATTTTGGGAACTTGAAGAACAGAATAGAGACAAATGGGAAGTATACAAATTTATAGAGAATGCCAGCTATGGCGGTACACGCAATGAGCTCGCCAGTATTGACGGTATCCACCAACTAACTCTTGTTTTGGATGGGCAGCAACGTTTGACCTCGCTTCTGATAGGATTGAAGGGGATTTACACGACGAAGAGGAAATACAGGAGATGGGATGATCCAAAAGCCTGGGTAAATCAGCGCCTGTACTTAGACCTCTTAAAGGATCCCAAAGGGGAGGTGGAAGATGGTGAGGCGGGTATCCGCTACGGATTTCAATTCATAGAGACCGTTCCATCCAACGATGAAAATTATTATTGGTTCAAAATAGGTCGAATTCTGGATTTCGACGATGAAGACCGGTTCTACGAATTCAGACAGGAAGAAAGGGACAAATTACCAGATAGCATTACAAAGGGTCAAATTTCCGTGTTTGAGCGAAATCTAGAGCGCCTCTATCGCGCTGTCTGGAAAGATGATGTCATTTCCTATTACATAGAAGGTGATCAGGATTATGATCGTGTGCTAGATATCTTCGTCCGTGCCAACGAAGGTGGAACGAAGTTGAGCAAATCCCACCTTCTGCTTTCTATGGTTACGTCAAAGTGGAGAGGGATGAACGCGAGGGAAGAGATATATGGCTTTGTTGAGCGATTAAACAACGACCTTACTCGTAAGAACTACCTGGATGAGGATTTCATCATGAAGTCTTGCCTGGCCCTCTCTGATCTTCCCGTCGCCTATAAAGTGCGCAATTTTAGCAATCAGAACCTCTCGCTAATTCAGCGTAGGTGGGATGGCATTAAGAGCGCAATAGAAAGGGCGGTTGACCTAACTAACACATTCGGTATCGACCGAGACACGCTAACCAGTGCCAATGCTTTAATCCCAATCTCCTACTACATGTTTCAGTATCCTGATTTAACGCTACGTGGCGAGACAACTTTTGACGTACAAAACACTGCCGCGGTTAGACGGTGGCTTACAATGGCTCTCCTCAACAACGTCTTTGGTGGCTCATCGGATAACATCCTGACGAGCATCAGAAGTGTTCTACAGAAGCAGAAAGATAAATCACATTTCCCAATAGATGAGATAAACAAGGATATTGCCAAATCAGGTCGAAGGTCATACTTTGATCAGCAGGAAATAGAGAACTTCTTGGAAATCGCCTATGGTCACAGGCTGGCTTTCCTAGCGCTCTCTCTTCTATATGACGACAGTAGCTGGGGCACTATGCCTTTTCATCAAGACCACATATTTCCTCAGTACATGTTTAGCTGGAAATACATGAAGGAGGCTGGGTTTAGCCGGGAAGAATGGTCTTCCTATAACGAACTTAAGGACTATATGGCCAACCTTGAGCTATTGTTGTCCCATGAGAACCAAGAAAAATCAAATATGGAATTCGATAGATGGATAAAAACGAGAGATGTCAGTTTCAAGAAACGGCATCTTATCCCTAATGACCCCGAACTGTGGAAGTTCAAGAACTTTGAGCGTTTCGTCGAGGAGAGGGAGAACCTTATTGAGAAACGGCTAGTGCTATTATTTGGCCCGCCGGATACTGAGGAGGAATAACATGGCAAAGGGTGAGAAAACAAAATCTATAAACGTGGAGGCACTCCGGCACAAGGATCGCCGCACCAATATTCCTACCGAGGAACTGCGTGATTTCGTGGCTGAGGACGAGGCTAAACCGAAAACCATTCTCTACCCGCGCGACGTGTCCCTTGACCCCCAGCTTGTCTGGAAAGGCAAAGATGAGCAGGATTCCAAAGACCTAGAAGTGCCTGCGGTACCAGTCTACATCCAGGAGAAGATTCACCCCAAGCACATCATAGAAGACCTCCGCGCCCAGGCTAAGGAAGGCAAGCCTGCACAGTTAGACTTTTTCGCCGATTTTAACGGCTTGCAATTTGAGGAACTGGTGGAGTTTTACCAACATGACCAGAACTGGACAAACCGCATGATACTCGGCGATTCCCTGCTGGTAATGACCTCGCTGGCAGAGAAGGAAGGGCTGAAGGGCAAAGTGCAGATGATCTATATTGACCCGCCCTACGGTATCAAGTTCGGCTCTAACTGGCAGGTAAGTACCCGCAAACGGGATGTGAAAGACGGCAGCGCCAGTGATGCCACCCGTCAGCCGGAGCAGATTAAGGCCTTCCGTGATACCTGGAAGCTGGGTATTCATTCCTATCTCGCCTATCTGCGGGATCGGCTGGTAATAGCTAGGGAATTGTTAACCGAAACCGGCAGTATCTTTGTCCAGATTGGTGGTGAGAACGTTCACTTGGTGAGGTGCCTTATGGATGAGGTTTTTGGAAGTGAGAATTTCGTCTCTAATATAACGTTTGCGAAAACTAGTGGTTTTGCCGCATCCGAGTTGCCATCGGTTGGAGACTATTTGATATGGTATGGTAAGCACAGAGAACTCATGAAATTCCGACCACTATATTTGAAAAGATCAATGAAGACGATAAGTGAGCAGTTCAGGTTTTTGGAATTAGAAAATGGCCAGGTAATCAGCCTCAACAAGAACCAGATTTCAGGCCGTGAAGATATTCCTTTTGGTCGAAGGTTCGCTGCTAACGATTTAACAAGCCCACAAGAATCAGGCGAGCAGTTTATGGTTCAGTTTGATGGTCGAGAGTACTGGCCAAATGCTGGAACACATTGGAGAACTACTAGACAAGGTATTGAGACCCTGCGAGTATTCGATAGACTTTTTTCAGTTGGCGGTCGGCTTGCTTGGAAGCGCTATGAAGATGACTTTCCATATGTACAGGTGAACAACAATTGGCCAGATACAGCGCAAGGCGGAATGGCTATCGATAAAATTTATGTTGTGCAAACAGTTAATACTACTATCGAACGTTGCCTTCTCATGACCACTGACCCGGGTGACCTGGTGCTTGACCCCACCTGCGGCAGCGGCACCACTGCATGTGTAGCGGAACAGTGGGGACGGCGCTGGATAACCATAGATACCAGCCGTGTGGCGCTGGCGCTGGCGCGTACCCGCCTCATGGCTGCCCGGTTCCGGTATTACCTGCTGGCTGATTCCCCCGAAGGCGTTAAGAAAGAAAAGGAACTTACCGGCAGGACTCCGCCGGAGTATAAGACCCAAGGAGATATCAAGAAGGGCTTCGTCTATAAACGAGTACCTCATATCACGCTTAAATCCATCGCCAATAACCCGGACATCAAAGAAGGTATGACCCGGCAGGAGATTGACGCTGCCATCGCCCGCTACGCCGAGACAGAGACCCTCTATGACCAGCCTTATGAAGATAACAAGCGCATCCGCATCACCGGTCCCTTCACCGTGGAAAGCCTGTCACCACACCGTGTCATTGCGGTAGATGAGGAAAGACCAGCCGCCGAGACTGAGGCACAGAGAGAAGCGGGCATCGGCCAGTTCGAGACCGTCATCTTGGACAACCTAAAAAAGGCTGGGGTGCAGAATACTATCAAAAACGAGCGGTTGAAGTTTGACCGGCTCGACCCTTATCCTGGCGAATGGCTGCATGCTGAAGGTGAGTATGCCGAGAAAGATGGCACTACAAAGAGAGCGGCAGTCTGCATCGGCCCAGAGCATGGCACAGTAGGGCCTGAGTTGGTAAAAGAAGCGGCAAAAGAGGCAGTGAAGGGAGTCGGCTTTGACCTCCTAGTAATATGTGGCTTTGCTTTTGACCCCCATGTTTCTGAGGAAGCAAAACGCTACGGCAAGCTTAATATTCTAATAACCCGTATGAATCCTGATCTGGCAATGAGCGATGAGCTGCTCAAGACCACAGGAGCCGGTAATCTATTTATGGTCTTTGGCGAGCCGGACGTAGATATCAAGAAGCAGAAAGATGGCAAAATAGTCGTGAAAATAAAGGGCGTGGATGTCTATGACCCTACCACAGGACAGATCAGGAACAGCTCCACTGATGATATTGCCTGCTGGTTTATTGACACCGACTACAACGAAGAAAGTTTCTTTGTCCGCCACGCATACTTCTGTGGTGCTGATGAGCCATATGAGAAGTTGCAACGAGCACTCAAGGCGGAAATTGATGAGGCAGCCTGGTCCTCGCTCTATTCGACAATCAGCCGTCCTTTCGACTCGCCAAAGACTGGCAAGATTGCCATCAAAGTCATCAATCACTATGGGGATGAGGTGCTGAAAGTATATGAGGTCCGGTGAGCGAATTCCAAGAGGGGTGGATATGTCTGGAACGACACAATTGCACATTTCTGACTATTGTGACATATGTGTACTCGCACCTAAGACAATCGGAAATCATTGGCTGCCGATTTAGGTTATTATTTGATTGTGTTATGATAGTGTGAATGTACTAAAATACCGAGGTGGGTTTGAATATTAGCGGCTAATCGCATTTCCCACAACCAACTGAAGTGGGCAACTCAAGAAATGATTTCTCTTTAAGGCTGCCAAAAGTCATAATTAGAAGGGTGATTTACTAATATGAAATATTCTCTTAATGCAATATGTTTTGAAGGAATCTGTCGTATTTACCGCAATAGTTGTGTTCAGCAAATACGGACAGTGCTGAAGAACAAACATCCTACAGACTATGAGCAATGTATAAAAAGACTATTTAAGGATGAGGAATGGCAAAAAATTACGCAAGATGCTGCAATGCTTCGAGGAACTGGAGAGATTGAAAGTCCACTTGTTGATGGTATCGATGTTCTAAGTGTAAATCACTTCTACAATGTTTTCGATTGCTACTTCGACGATTTATTCCCTTCTGCTATAAGCCTGCCAGAAGAAGTGAAAAAGAGCCAAAGACAAGCAGTATTGAGTTGGGCTAAACACATAAAGAGACTGCGTGATCCTGCGCTTGGGCACCCCAGTGAGGAGGATTTGTCTAGAGAAGATGCGTTTGGACTATTGGATGCCGCCAGAAGAATTCTAAAACTATTTGACGAGCCTTCTACGGGAAAAATAGCTGATCTAATAGATATTGTCATAGCACCGGAGGTAACACAGATTGCTCCGAGCCAGATAACACGCAAGCTCGATGTAAGCACATTACCTCCCAGAGAAAGCATAGCACCAAACTTTATTGGCAGACAGAAAGAGATTGCAGTTCTTATGGAATGGGCCCAAGATCCAGAACGCCGTCTTTGGCTTCTGGCTGGAGATGGAGGTAAAGGGAAAACAGCAATCGCATACGAGTTTGCCTCAAGGCTAGCCTCCGATGCCCCAAATAATTTGGAGGCAGTGATTTGGTTAAGTGCGAAGAGGCGAAAATTCTCTTCCGGTCATGTTGTTGAAGCTGAAGCGGACTTCAGCGATTTAGAATCAGCTTTAGATGGAGTATTATCAGTATACGGTGAACAAACAGAAGGGACTAATTTGAGTAAAAAGAAATCTAATGTGTTGGAATATCTCCAGTTATTGCCAGCACTTGTTATTCTTGATGATGTAGATTCGCTCGAAGGATACGGGCTTGAGGCACTTACATTCTTTATGTTTGAACTCGCAAAGACTCCTTCAAAAGTCTTACTAACTTCAAGAAGGGTTACACATTTAGGAATGGAGCCTATAACTACTCAAGTCTCAGGTTTCGAGTCAACCAGCAAAGATGGTTCTGACTTCGTCAATAGTAGGGTTGAAATGTTCAATCTGGATCCATCTCTCTTCTCCATGAAACGGTTGATTCCAGAAATTATCAAAGTGTGTGACGGAAGCCCGCTGTTCATTGAAGATCTCCTGAGGTTGTGTTGCCATGGAGAGAGTCCTGAAAAAGCCATCAATATCTGGAGGACTCAAGACGGCCAAGAAGCACGAAGATATGCGCTCCAGCGAGAGTACGACTTACTATCAAATGATGCGAAAAAGGTTCTACTCGCATGCGCCTTATACGAAGGTGCAGTCTCAGTTGCGGATATTTCAGTTGCAACCAGCCTATCCCGTGGTAAAGTGATGGATTCCATTAAAGAATTGCAGAATATGTTCCTAGCACCAAAGCCGAGTTTAATCGAACAAGAACCTAGGTTTGCATTGAACATAAATACAAGGCGACTTGTTCTAGATGTACAGCAAAATACGGACCTAGCGAGAGAGATTACGAAATACATCGCAGCAGCTAGTGATAAGCTACCCAGCACCCCAAGCCAAAGAAGTCAAATAAGACAGTACATCAGGCAAGCAGTTAGTTTAGTGAAGCTAGATAAACATGCAGACGCAGAAGAGACTTTAATAAGTGGTCTTGAAATATTTCCAGAAAGTGCCGACCTTCACGGTCAGCTAGGATGGGTTTATAAGCAATGGTCGCCCCCGTCTAGATTCGCTGATGCGAGAAAGAGATTCCAGCGGGCTGCAGACCTCAAAGGGAAGACACCCGATATTTACGTTCACTGGTCGCAGCTGGAATCAGAGGACAATGAATGGACGAGGGCGTCCGAAGCAGCAGAAACCGGCTTAAAAATCCTGCCCGCAAACCTGCAATTAGGTTTTCTAGCTGGTTCTGCTCGTCTGCGATTAGGTAAAAGCCTTGCCTCACAAGCTCTTGATGGCAGAGCTGAGCAGGAATTCCGGAAGGCAGAAAAAGTGCTTAAGTCCGTTTTGGTTAAACCCGAATTAACCGAAGAGGGCGACTATACGCTTAGGAGTCATGTACTTAGGGCATTAGTATTAACCTACGAACAGCTGGTGAAAAACGCTTCTATCCCAAAAAGAGGACGGACCGATTCGGTAAGAAAACGTTTCCTACATATGCTGGGAGACACGCTAATTATGTGGAGCAGAGAACATCCCTCCGATCAGTACGCCATGATGGAATGCAGTAGGTTAGTTTCACGCTTTCCAGACTTGGAAAACATTTTAGAAAAACAACAGGAAGCGAATTAGATATTAGCAGATGGCTTGTCCCAAAGTCTTGTCTTGTCGTACTAGCTGTTTTATAAGTCAGAGTGGTAGGTTATGATTTTAAGCATAGATTTCATGGTATAGGATCTCTTATCCCGTTGCACTTTCTAGCGGATTGTTGGATTTTACATTACTAAAATCAATGTTAATCTTTCCTATGAACGATTAACATTCGCTGTTATCCGCGTTGTTGTTTTTATTGCCATCCTATTATCGCTGTTTTTGTGGCACCACAAAGTTCATCCGTTCCCGTAGATGCGACAAGTAAAACATTCTGGCTTCGGGAGTCTTCCACTCAAAATTAATCAATGATATAATCCCTTGAGTAGGAGGCGGAAGTGCAGAGGCTACTGTTTTTAATCATCCTCGCGATTGTACTCATAGCATTACCTCTTTTGGTTTCAAGTGATACTGATACTTCTACTGCTGATGTGGATATTCCCGATAACGAAGTAACTAGCAGTATAAGCAAGGCAAGCAATTCCTCAGCAAGTGCCACGATAACGATTACGATGACAGGAATCACGGAAGACTAGTTAATCTAGGCAAGCGCGAAGGGAGCAATTGAAGGGAGTCTAATCAATGAACAAATGCAAATCAATAAACAGAATCTTTAGGATTGCAGTAGCATTTGCTGTCATCACGGTTATTCTCCCGTTTTCACCCTCGGCAGCCTACTCTACATCCATAAAGCTATTCGGCTATGTTATGGACATGAACAATTCACCTCTTGCCAATGCATTTGTAGGCGTTAGTGACCGGAACTTCCAGTACCTTGGGGGCGCAGTAGGTGACGAAGAAGGCTATTACGAGTTTTTCGTTGGGGAGCCAGGGACTTACTATCTCGACGCACAACATTTTAGCACCTTGGATCCATATATGCATGACCACATACGAGTACCCAAGACAATAGAAACCGGCGAGTCTCTGGAAATAAGGATTGATTTCAACATGAGGCCGGCGGGAAACATTGTTTTTCATGCCTATGATAAAGAAGGAAAACTCGTGCGTAACACACAATTCACAACACTGACTGGTAGCCAAGCCTATGTTACTGATCTAGATGACCTGCCGAACTATGGAGTTTTCTGGGCCATTCATGATGACTATTCTGCTCATTCAAGTTCGCCGTGGGACATGGCAATTCCGGCTTTCTTGGTATCTCCACAAACCCTAAATAAAATGCATGTGCAGTGGGAGGTGCCAGAGTTTGGCAAAGTAATACTTCCGATTGATAATGCAGGCATTGGATACTCCGTGGACGAACAAGGAGGGAAAGCTGTCCTAAATTTCAACCATGAAGCCACCAAATCAAAGATTGCGGCCCTCGAAAGGGACTACGAGCTGTTCAAAAGTCAGGGATATGATTTCTCCGATTCCATAGAGGAAGACTTGGCTCTGAGCAAAGTGCATCTTGCAGCGGCGGAAGAATATTTGTCTCCAATTCCTATCCCTGACATGGAGAAAGCTGTCAGTGAGTTCGATATGTCGTTAAAATATGCCCTCTGGGCTCATGAACAGCTACACCTGGAAAAAGCAGAAGTTGATATAGAAAAGAATAGGGAGGGGAATGCAAGGCTGACGATAGTTGATGAAGAGGGAACGCCCATCCTTGATTGTGCCATCTGTCTCCAGCAAATCAGCCACGATTTTCTCTTTGGTGTCGACCCAATGGGAAAGTACCATGATTTTGACCCTCGATATGCTAGTTTGCTGAAGGAAGCTAGAATCAACTATTCATACATAGTATGTACTTGGGAAGGCGTTGAACCAAACCCCGGAGATTATCAGTGGGGCGTCATAGATGACTATCAGAACATTCAGGCTCAATTGGACAAAGGATTCAAACTAATGGGAGGCCTGGCTCTATGGTTTTACCGTGGTAGTGGTCTTGGAGACCAATTCTGTCCTGAATATCAGGATGATATGCCCTTTCAAGAACTAAAGGGAAATATCTACGACCATATGTATACTTTAGCTAGTAGATACAAGGGCAAGATCAACACCTGGGAAATTAACGAGCAAAATCTACCATGGACAAATGTGCTTAACCTGACATGGAATCAGAAACTGGAGACCTACAGGGTCTTCGCTAAGGCAATCACCGACGCTAATCCTGACGCCAACGTCCTCTATACTTCATGTGCCCTGCCTTATGAATTCAATGTATCCAAATTGGAAGGTCCTGAGGAAGTGGCAGGGGGTATCTCGTTTCCGGAATTTCTTGGCCTTGTTCTCGAGCAAGGAATACATGTTGACATTATTGGCTTGGAGTTTTACTACAGTGGTGCTAATACCGATGGCTATGCGCCTCCAGGATTGGATTTGGTTTCCATTTCCGATTTGCTTGATCAATATTCTGACTTTGGCAAGTCGATTTTTATTAGAGAGCTATCAGCCCCTTCAACCCAGCTTCCAAATTCATCTTGGTGGCACAGGCCCTGGGATGAAGAGACACAGGCAGAATATGTAGGGAGGTTCTACACCATAGCCTTTAGCAAACCTTTAGTTCAGGCAATAGGCTGGTCCTACGGTGTTTCTGACGAAAACTCCTTCATCATAACTGGGGGATTATTAGATGCCGATCTAAATCCGAAGCTCTCTTACTTTGCTCTTAAGAATCTCATAGATTCATGGACTACCAGCGGCACTGGGATAACCAACGAAAATGGGGAATTTGAGTTTAGAGGCTTTGCGGGAGATTATGATGTGAACATCAAGGCTTCTAGCGGACAGAGCCTTAACACCACAATCCACCTTAGTGAACAGATAACTAGCGAATACACTATCGAGTTCCCGCTGTACGAGCCGATCTCACCATGCTTCATTGCCACAGCAGCCTATGGCACGCCAATGACGGAGGAAATAGAAATTCTACGTGAGTTTAAAGATGAATACCTGTTGACAAATCCGCTGGGTCAAGCTCTGACAGACTTCTATTACAGTATTAGCCCACCAATAGCCGAGTTCATAAACGAGCATTCCAGCCTGAAGCCAGTAGTGAGGGCTGGTCTAGTGCCTGCTGTGGCTATAAGCACCTTAGCCGTCAACACTGCTCCCGCCGAGAAGGCAGCCATAGTAGGCTTGTTGGTGCTCGTCTCAGTGGCACTCGTTGTCTGGACGATCAAGCGGCGGGGAAGAGGTCCACAGCATACCTGCGGCTGAGACTGCACATTTGCGTATTTTGTTACCTAGCATTTCTGAATTTCGTAGACTAATAAAAATGTCGGTAGTCTATTGTGGTGGCTAAAGTGTTTTACCAGTAAGTTGAGACATGGAAGATGTTTCGTTCTCATGGAACTGCTCTTATCGTATTGCCTTCTTCCTCTTACCACCATGACGTTTGGCTTCAGAAGTGGATGACGACTTGTAATTAGTCGCCTGCTTCATAGACTGCGCCTCGGTATCAGTATCATCTATCCTTACTTCCTCTGCAACCTCTCCAGCCCCGAGATAATCATATGTTTTGTCTCGGAGCGTCTCGAGCAGCCTGATAAAGGTGCGCTTGTCCTCATCCGATAGCGGCGATAGGATTTCTTGGATGAGTTCCCAGCCCGCTGCAGTCGCCGGTACATAGGCCTCCTCCGCCTTGCTGGTCATAGTCACAAACACTGTCCTGCGATCCTTCTTATCCCTTACCCTTCTGATCAGGCCAGCTTTGACCATGCGGTCGATTATCATACTGATGCTGTTCACGCTACGGTCTAACCACCGTGCTATGTCAGTTATTCTTACAGGCTCACTGATGTTTTTTATTGCCATAAGCGTTGTGTGCTGCTCCGTAGTGAGCTTGTATTCACTAAATACTCGGTCCTCACATTTAAAAATCAGGTTGTAGGCTTGGCGCAGCAGGATCCACGCTCCTTTATCCAGGTTTTTGAATTTGAACTTTACCGGCATATTTATCTCCTCCTGTTATTTCATTAATTTTTCATTCACTTGTAAAGCTCGTTATTATAGCAACTTTCATAACTTGGAATAAATCAAGGTATCTCCTTAACAACCTTTTCCGTATCGTTCAATTTAGACAACAAATCCCGTTAAGTATGCTTCGTAAAAGAGAAGGGCTGGATATCCCGATACGGGGATTATCCAGCCCTTTTAAGTTCTGTTAGGCTCTGTAAGGAGCAAGCCTAACTCTTGCCAATTCTGAACATCTTGGTTCCACACACAGGGCACACGCCCTGAGTTGCCGGCCTACCATTTTTCATGCTACGCCGTGAGAATAGTAGACAACTGGACTCATTTTCCCAAATTTGACATCAAGGTCGTGGGCTCAGCCCAAAATCGGTCCAGACGCTAGTCTCCACAAGTAACAACTCGCAGGAAAACCCAAAAGATGGGTAAACGGTCAGGTCGGGGACAAAGACCTGCATCAGTAAATAGGACAAAAAAGGGGAGGCGAACGACTTCCGCCTCCCGGAACCCCGAGGGATAAGGGAATTGGACTGGGGCACAGCCCTAGTCCTTGAATCGTGTAATATGTAAGCTGTCGCAGCCTGGCCGACGGTATGGGTCAATCGGATACTCACCGAACCCATTCCAGAAGTCCAGCAACCACAGGGTATAGCCGAAGTATTCCTGGCGCCGAAGTGCATAAGCTCTGTCAGTGAAGATGCGCACTGACGATCCCCGTGTGCCCCTTAGCACAATAATGGCTGGTATTTCCTTGCCGCCAAACACACTCTCCACTGTCATGCGACCCAGTTTCAAGTCGTTTACCCAGTAGTAAGAGCCATGACCGCCATAAGCCCCGATATGGATATCCTTTCCTTCCAGTTCGGCAAGGACGCCCATAAACTCTTTCAGGGCTTCACGTCTCCTTTTAGCCAGATTAACATGACGCTCTCGAGTGCCTAGCCTAACTGCTGTGATCGGCTCTGGTTGTGTGGCCTCTACACCAGCTTCTTCAAATATACTAAGCTGTGTGGACACTTTTTACCTCCTTTCTTTTAGTCATTCTAAGCAAACAGGTTGTATTTTTTGCCGTGACGCGTAGCTTCCTTTTCCGCCTCTATCTCCCCTTCAGGTATGTTATTACGTACCATACTGATTCGGTTTAGTATGCGACTCCCATGTCGCTGGATATTATCGCCAGTTATGTTGTGTATCTCGAACATCACACCTGCTAGGTAAATCTTCATATATTTGGGAAGGTTAGGTAATAACATAGTCTCCCTCACGATTTTGTGAGCTCTCCATAGGGGCTCGAATATGTCTTCGATTTCCTTCTCCACATTGTCCATAGACTCGCTTACCGACACAGCGCTCCATCTTATTGGCATAGTTCACCTCCTTTCCGGGCATAGTTGCCCTATGTTATGTTTCGGTAGCCGTCTTGTAACTCATAATCTTTGAGCATCTCGTCTACATTGAGGCTGCCGCACTGTGGGCAGTGGCAACAGTAATCCCCGTAATCCCACTCATGGTGGGGTCGGGGAACGAGCATTTTCTGTTCGTGGTCAACATCAAAGGCCTTGCTGCTAAAAACATCAAGGATGACTGTACTCAGTTCTGCTCCACAATCAGGACATTTCATGGTTAACCTCCTTTCTGGGCAAGGTTGCCCTATTTAGTCTGTTAGCTCTTCGTCGGTGAAAACGTCTATCGTGTCCCAGCTAATTCCCAGTGAGCAATCCTGCTTGCGGTCTATGGTGTCAAGTATGTTTTGTGCCTGTTCTCGAGTAATTTTTATACCTCTTTCTTCAGCACGCCCAAGCACATCTTCCTCGCACCAAATAGCACAAGCAATATGCTCTTCTGGCTGGTATCCCCGTAGATGCCTTAGTACATTAGCTACGGTTGTCATAATTCAACTCCTTTCTTTTGCCAGCTTGCGATTAACATGATAGCCAGCTTCGACCATAGCCAGCTTGTCCATCACCTTTGAATAAGGCTTGTGGCGATGGCTGTCTATCGTGTGGTAGCACTCATCGCAGACCCGAATACCTTGCCGTGTATAAACACGCAGTGCTATCAGACCAGTGACGCTTTTGCCACAGAAGTCGCAAATCACTTTTCCCCCTTTCTTGCCCTCGCCACACATAAAAAAGGGGTATCCCACGCCACTCAGGGCAGGAATACCCCCCTTACAAAAAAAGCACAAAAAGGCGGCTACCCCGCCGCCTCTTTGTGCGTGGTTGTTTTCGGTCAAACGTTCTAGGCTACTGCTACGGGTTCTTTCCTTCGGCTACGCCTTCGCTTCGGCTGCGGCTCGGCTTCTGCTTCTATTGTCGGTTCAGCCTCGTTTGCTGGTGCTTCGGCTGTTGGCTCGGCTTCGGGTTCGGGTTCAGTTTCGGCTTTCGCTTTGCTGTCCTGTTCCTTCTGCTCATTAGCCTTAACACTCATCATCGGCATTACCACCACCTTATAGCCATCGTTAGCGAAGGTCATCGGGGAGTAGGAATTGGTCAAGGTCAAGTCCACCATACCACCAAACGCCTTCAGGACATCGGCAAGGTATTTGCCATCAATCCGAATATACCCTTCGCCCTCTGTATCAGCATTGAGGTAGCTTTCAGCTTTGTTATCGGGATTAGCTAATACTAGCTTACCACTACCGATAGTCAGGTCTATGGAGTATGACTTCGGATTACTGGCAACCGCTCTGAAAGGAGATACAGCCTTGACAGCTTCAACGCTGTCAAGCTGTGCCATGACGTTATGCTCTGTCGGGATAATTTTTTCATAATCGGGGAAAGTGCCATTAGTGCCAATAAAGCGATAATGGATTACTTCTGTATCAATTACAAGTGCCATACCCTTAAGATTCTCGCCACTAGGCTCAAAGCCTATGCGCACACGCCTTGCCCTTCTCAAAGCATTAGCGATACCCTTTAGCTCATCATTGTGGACTAGGACTTGCCCCTCGCCTTCGCTGTAATCCAGTGATACCATCGCTAACCTAAAGCCATCGGAACTAGTTATTTGGAGTTTACCTTCACCCGCTTTAAAGAGAACGCATTGAAGAACTGGTCTGTTTTCTTCTTTAGCGGTGAAAGGCAAGACTCTATTTAACGCTTCCGCAAGCTCTAGGCTTCCGATGTTAGGCTGGACAACATTGGCAGGACTTATGACTACATTAGCCCAAGTTTGTGGAGTTTTCTCGCTAATCCAGTCATTATCCTCAAGGTAACTGGTATTGCTTCCGCAAACTACCTTCAGCTTTTTATCGCCATTAGTGGAAGCAGGGACAATCTTGACAACGTTGCTTCCGCTCAAAGCCTTAATGTAGCCTAGAAAGCCCTTGCGCCCAATGTTGAAGTCAATTAGGGTCAGTCTATCAGCTAACGCCCTTGATAGTGAGTTAGCCAATGTAGCCTTATGAGCCACAAAGCCTTCGCCTGAACGTTTGCCCACGATATTAAGTTGTTCTATTAGAACACCCCCTTTGGCTAGCCGATGGAAGGGCAAACCCCATCGGCATTTTGCCTAGTAGTAAGCCTCGCATAGCTGCAACCGCTAGCCTATGCGCTGCTTCCACTATATATAAGCTCCGAAATTGCCGAAACCTTACCCCCTAGATTAGTATTTTTTGGCTTCGCTTCCGTATCTTGGTGAGGTATTTATATTCTGCGCCAGTTAACTTATCGCCCTTGCTTATCTTGAGTGCAATTTGCTTCAGTCTTATTGGCGCTCCAATTAGGAACGTCCGTGCATCAATCCATTCTTCCAAGTCCAGCGCCTTATCATTGGCTATCAGTTCAGCCATCTCAGTGATATTACCCTCACTGTCCATGATAGGTTGATTGATACTTTCAAGCTGAATTGCTCTATGGCAATCGCAGTAAGCCCAGTCGCTATGCCCCCAGTTATACCTACACTTTGCCCGCTGTGCCTTGCTACAATGCTTACAGTCCAGCCCATTAGTATAGGAATAATGCTTACTCCAGTAGTGGTCTTTGATATGCTCGGCAATCCGATACATTGCAGGTTCACTAAGGTCTTTGCGCTTTGCTACGTTGGCAAGCCCTTCAATGATGTCGTGTAGAAGGTCTTGCCTGTCGTTTATGAACGCCTTGTGAGCAAACCGCATTGCCACTTTGTAGTAAGACAAATATGGCTCTGGAAGGTGGTCATAGCCATTGT
>Ga0315539_1000394_pt1 | contig 33084 bp, 24 predicted proteins | sample SalMarSW160150MG_FD_203097 | JGI IMG/M metagenome (GOLD analysis project Ga0315539, IMG submission 203097) | Salt marsh sediment microbial communities from the Plum Island Ecosystem LTER, Massachusetts, United States - Salt Marsh Sediment SW1601-150 ...
AAAAAAAGACCAGATGCCATTGCAACTTCAGATCTGGACAGATTACATCTATGCCCTGACTTTCGAAACGCCACAGGAAGAAATTAAATACCTGAGGCAGTTACAGGAAATTGATGATCAGTTACCGGACTTTTATTATTATAAAGGCACTGCGTATAACAACTTACATCAATTCAACAAAGCAATCCCTGAGTTGGAAAAAGCACTCAAGAAATATGAAGAACGGTATTCAAAACCTTTCTGGAGCCCGGTATATGCTGCATTGGGATTTGCATATCACAAAACCGGTCAGGTAAGAAAAGAAAAAGAACTATATAAAAAATCAGAAAAGGACTTTCCCGGAAATCTTATACTGACCGGCATGCAGGCAATACTTGCCTTTAATGAAAATGATACGATTGCGACAAATACATATATTGACAGGTATGTATCTTTATGTAAAGAAAACCTGTTGCCTGAGTCAGTTATAGCAACAAATATTGCTGATATTTACTCTGATGCCGGTATCCCTGATGAAGCAGAGAAATATTATAAAAAAGCGCTCTCATTAGAACCTGAACATCCTGGTTTACTGAATAATCTTGCCTGGCTGCTGATTGATAACGACCTGAAAATTAATGAAGGTATTGAATTAATTGATAAGGCCCTGGAGTTAAGTCCTGATCATTATCTTTACCTGCATACAAAAGGCTGGGGATTGTATAAGCAGGGAAAATATGAAGAAGCATTGAAATTCCTTGAAAAAAGCTGGGAATTAAAACCTATTTATGATCACGAAATATATCTACATCTCGAAGAAGTAAAAAAAGCCCTTGCCAGACAAAATCAGTGAAGTGTGAACAGTGAAGTGTGAGCAGGTTCTTGGCACAAGTTTGTCTCCACTCACTTTCCAAAACTTAATAACTCCCTCATTCAATTCCCCTTCGATCCAGGATGTGATCTTTTTCCTGCAAACCTGCCTGCCGACCAGCCAGGTGAGACCGGAGGGCAGGCATGCCTTTGGCAGTTATTTGTTTTTAGAATAGATTGAAGACCTGATTTTTTTTATCTTGGTGGTGTAATTGCATTACAATATGAAGTGGCGGTCTGTACATTCTCCTATTGTTTTTGTTCTGATAATTGTTCTTGTATGTTCGGGAAAATGCAACGGGAAGGGATTGGAGACCAACCCCTTACCCTGCTCAGAACGAATTGCCTTACTTGATCCTGAATTATCGGATTACATTTTACCGTTCCAGGTCGGCAGATCCTATATTCTCAGTCAGAGTTATTGCAACCCATATGGCGGACACAGCAACCAGTTAGCCTATGATTTTGCCATGCGTATCGGGGATACCATGGGATTTCCACACCTTCATTTTGGGGTCTACCAGTTCTGGCCACCCACCGAAACCTATGATGTGCCTGTTGCCTTCAGAAATGCAAGAGGTCCCCTGACCGAATCCGGGATCCTGATTGCTGACAGTTTGTATACTGCATTGGAATATTGAGCTCCGGATTACGCTAACCCTGTGAAATAATTCAAATCTTTTTTACCTTGCCTTAAAATAAACGTATTATAAGTAACCGAAGCGATCTATTTTGGAGACAACCGAAATCATCCAGGCCTGCATCACCCGGGACCAGACCGCGTTCAGAATGCTCGTTGATAATTACGCGGATTTTGCATTCTCGGTCGCTTTCAGGATCATGAATGATGAAGATGAATCGAAAGATATTGTACAGGAATCATTCATCGCTGTCTGGAACAAAATCGAGGGGTTTAATCCCCGGAACAATTTCAGCAACTGGCTCTACCGGATCATTGTAAACAGATGTTATGATGCGCTTCGAAAGAAAAAAAGGAATCCGCTGGTCCATCAGGATGACAATAACTGGAACATTCCTGGTGTGTTCAGTGATAGCAATGCGGACACAAGGTTGGATAATAAAGAGATCGGGAAAATGATACGCCGGTTGACAAACCAGCTGAGCAGAAAACAGAAGATCGTATTCGTTCTGAGTGAACTGGAGGGACTGTCGCGCGAGGATATTGCAGAAATTACCGGGATGACCAGGGCATCGATTAAAAGCAACCTTTTCCACGCCCGGCAAAAAATGGGTAAACTAATTGAAAAACACATTTAATAATGAATAAAAACGAGCACTATTCCAAAATAATTAAGGTCCTTAAGAGCAGCCAACCCGCTTTATCCGACAAGGAAGAGCTGATTGACGGTGTCATGCAAAAGATCCGGGGAACAGAGCAAAAAACGACCGTTCATGAAAAACTGAGCAATTACCTGTTTGGCTGGGTGGATGTTGTATGGATACGTGGAGCCATGGCGGTAGCTGCTACAGTATTCATCGGAATTTTTATTATTCAACAGGTTGTCATCACAGACCGGATCAATTCGCTTGAAAAACAACTGGTCAAAACCGTCAATACCCTCCAGATCCAGGAACCGGACCTGGGAATCATGCAGAAGGTCCTCCTGAATGTTTTTGCTAAGGATCAACTGGCGGAAGATAGCATCACCGTCTCAAGATCCGACCTGGAAGAACTGCTGGATTCATACCTTGAATTAAAGAAAGATTACGATGAAATGAAAGAAAACAGGGGTGTTGAATCCTATATACAAAAGAAGATCAGACAAACCCTTGAAAAAGGAAATCGTGATGATGCATCGAAACTTGAACTTTGACATCAAAAGCTATCTCAAAAGTCCGATTTTTAGTCATCCTGAAGAATAATTGAGAGATACATGTAAAAACAATAAAAACAGAACTGAATCATGAAACGGAAAATTAAAATAACAGTCACATTGTTATCAATGATCATTCTCTTCTCATGTGATTACGAAACCCATGTAATCAACACGGTTCATGAAGACGGATCGGTTACCAGGAAAGTTATTGTGAGAAACGACACGAAAAGCAATTTCGAACCCAAATACTTCAGGGTGCCCATTGACAGCACCTGGAATACCGAAATCACGGAAGAAGTGAACGATAACAATGACACCACATGGATTCTTACTGCGGAAAAACATTTCGCCAGTGTGGAAGGGATCAATGAGGAATACACCAACGATACAGGAAGTAACCGGGATTTGAAAAGAAGTGCAGATTTTTCAAAGAGCTTTAAATGGTTTACGACCGTATTCCGATATAGTGAAACCATCGGGAAGGTGCTGACAATTGACTGTCCGGTATCGGATTTCCTGACCGATGAAGAACTTTCCTTTTTCTACCTGCCGGATAATGTCAAAGCAGATTTTAAGAACGGAAGTGATTCTCTCCGGTATAAAGCGTTATCAGATACCGTTGACACGAAATCTGAGACCTGGATGTGGACCGGATTGGTCAGGCAATGGATCGAGATCTTCTATGATCTGTTTGGAGATCATCCTGAGCTAACTATTGACAAGGAGGAGATGAGTTCAAAAGAATCTGCATTCGTTCATCAAATTATTGCTTTGGACCAGAGTGAAAAAGAGGAGGATGAAGAGACTCTCCAAACGATTGAAGAGGAAGATGAAGAAGTTCTTCAAGCAATTGAAAAAATCGAACAGGAGGAATCCATAGAGGGAGAAGATGATATTGAACTGTTAGTTACCTCTGTTCTTGGTAAGGAATTTTACTCTGCCTTCAAAGCCGAAATAGACAGTTCCATGTCGGTTTTGGAAACAATAACCGATCCTTTCTTTTCGGCAGACAGTTATGATATGGAAATAAGAATGCCGGGCAGGATCATTGCATCGAATGGACATGCGGATACAGAACTAGAAACTGCAGAGAGTGTTGGTATTTTCTGGACTGTTCAGGGTGATTATTTTCTTCTGGAACAGTATGAAATGTGGGTCGAATCGAAGGTCAGCAATTACTGGGCATGGATTGTAACCGCAGTTTTTGTCCTGTTTGTCATTACCGGGTTTGTGGTAAGGTCGAGGAAGAGTTGAGAGGTTTGGATTTAATGGTTTGAGTCCCGAGGAAGTGAGGGAATTAATAGTATAGGAAAATGGTACTGGGTGCTGGGTCCTTGGTGCTGTGTAAAAAATAAGAGATGAGTAGTGAGTGGTGAGAAGTGAGCGGTCCATCTAGTTCAGAGTACAGAGTTCAGCGCACAGAGTTAAGAAAGTGAGACAGCGTGACTTTGAGAGAGGATGTGCCGAGGAGATGGAGCAAAGGGCCAACCTTCTCCGCCATAGGCGGATTCGGTTGACAAAGCGTGGAGCATGGCGTAAAGAGCAGTGAGTGGTAATCGGAGCAGGTCCTCGGTGCTCGGTTCTGGGTATGACTTTTTCTGGAGAAACCAGATTCGCAACCCGAGCTTACCAAGGGTATCCCTTTGGGAGAAGTCGGGTTGCGAGGTATCTGGGTCGTTCTTATTCAACCTGCAGACTATCGTGCAACGCTTTCGCGTTCATTGCTTTGGTATAACTCCACAGGCTATCTATTTCATATGCTTTCATGTAGCTTTCATAGGCTTTCCCATACTCCTCAACCTTCATAAAATAATCTCCTTTTGAATCATACGGGTTGGGCAGGTTCGGTTCCATCTCAATGTATTTGTCCAATACAGATTCGGCCTCTTCATACTGCTCCAATTCCATATAAGCATAACCCAATACATTATAAATCGGTGCCTGATTTTCAGTTACTTCAAGCGCTTTTTTAAAGGTTTCAACCTCACCCGCGAAATCATTGATTATGATCTGTGAAAATGCCAGTTGATTATACGCCTGGTAATCTTCAGGGTACATTTCTACCAGCTTCTTTCCTGTCTCTGTAGCATCAGCTTTTGGATCTGCAACCCACATTCCCAGCATTGTTTTCATTAATTCCTCTCCTTCACTTAATTCTGCTTTCGACTTCAATGCTTGTTCTGCAACCTTCTGGAATTCCTCGTTATTTCCTAAGTATAGATAATAGGTAGCCAGGGTGTACCCTGCCATAAAAAAGTCGGGATCATCAGCCAGGGCTTGGTTAAACAGGTCCAGTGCTTTATCAAGATAGACCTGCTCACCGGCTGTTATTCCCTCTTTATACAATGCAAGGGCTGATTCTGATTCTGTAGTAACCGGTATCTTCGTCTCTTTCACTTCCTGGGTACAAAGAGGAACAAGAAACAAGATGATAACGGGCAATAGCAATCCGATGGTTTTTGGTTTTTTCATGGTTGTTGATTTTTATGGTTTCAGGATCATCGACTATACCAAATTTAAGACATTTTACGGTGGGAAACAAGTAAAGTAGTTGAACCAATTTGTTATAAGGGGTGTATTACTACCAAAAAGAGTTCACGCATAGACCGCAAAGTTTACGAAAAGTTACGCAAGGAACTGATTATCAACCGAGGTTGAAGTTATAAAGGCATTCCAACGCGGTTATGTGATCGGGAGGAGAGGTTGAATCCAAAAATTGCCGGATTTCGGTAATGTATAGTCCGGGATACTATTTTTCGATAAGCAAAGAACTCCTTCCTGATAAACTGAATCTCTTCAATGAATTCTTCAGGAGAGAACCTGGCAGGGCTAAATACCAAATGATGAACATCATACATGTTCCAATCTTTGGTAAGAATCCTGTTTTGCTTTTCCAGGTTTTCAGCAATCCTGGTCCCCGGATAGGGAACAAGTATACCCAAAGAAGCGGAGGCTACATCCAGCTGATTGAGCCTCTCCAGGGTTATTTTCAATGATTCTTTTGTCTCAAAATCATTTCCGAAAATCATATGAGCAAGCACTGCAATTCCGTGATCTTTAATGATCTTAACGGACTTCCGGAGTGCCTCAAAACTTTTCTTTGATTTTTTATACTTCTGCAATCCCTCGTCTGTAACGTTCTCCATTCCGATAAGGAGGCCATAACAACCAGCATCCGCTGCTGCCTGTACCAGTTCAATGTCATCAGCAATAGAAATCGTTGCCTGGGCGGTCCAACTTTTTTTCAACGGTGCCATTGCCAGAAACATCTCTTTCGCTTTCTGCTTATTTGCAATGATATTATTATCAACAAAGAATATTCTCTTTTTCCGGATTTTTTCTAGTTCCGAAATGATGCTGCTGGGTTGCCTGTACCTGATTTTCTTACCGTGAGCAAGTGCAACTGAACAAAAATCGCAATCATATGGGCAGCCCCTGGAAGCTTCAACTGTTTCAGCACTGTAAAAAAAGGAACCGCTGGTTGACATTAAATCCCGGCGAGGGGATATGTAGTGATTGAAATCAAAATAATGTTCTGCTTTGTATATCTTCTTCAGGTGCCCTTTTTGGAGATCCTCCAGGACATTTTTCCAGATCGGTTCAGCTTCGCCAATACATACCGCATCGCAATGTTGTAATGCTTCCTCATACATTACCGTTGGATGTATTCCACCCATAATCACTTTTATCCCTCTTTCCCTGAATTTATCAGCTATCTCATACCCCCTTTTTACGATATGTGTTACTGCGGTGATCCCAACCAAATCAGCTTTCTCATCAAAACTTATCTGATCCGCGGGTTCCTGAAGTATTTTAACATTCCACCCGGGAGGTGTTAGTGCGGCAATAATACCCAATGAAAGAGGGGGAATTCCAAGGTAATTCCGACGTGCAAAATTACTGATGAACCGAAGTGCATCATTTTCATAATCAAGTGGTGAGGCTGGTTGAATCAATAACAGATCCATGTTTGCCATATTCCTTAAAATCCGAATAAAAGTACAACAAATCAGACTTATTGTCAATTAAAAAAGAAAGTATGATGAATTCAACATTGATCCTACAAGTTCTTCCAGTTAAGTCCAGTGGGAGGTGAATAAAAGCACAGGAGCTTTGATCAGTACAGGAAAATTCCTCCAAAGTCCCATAGGGATCCCTATGGGAGAGTCCAATGGACAAAACACAAATCCCAAAAGACAAATAAGTCAAGGTTTGTATCGACTTGATTTCCCTCCCCGATTGTTGTAACTTGCAGATCAGTTCCAGCCAGATCTGTTGATCATGAAATCAAGATTGAAACCGATATTATTCATGTTGGCTTTGATTTTACTGGGTCACTGTGAAAAAGAACCAAACCCGGTTAAAATCACGGATGATCACTTTTTAAAGGCATTGATAAAACAGGGGGTTGATACCAATGGCGATGGCAAAATCAGTCATGCTGAAGCAAAAGCAATAAGATCATTGGATGTAAGTGATGAAAGTATTGTTTTAATGACCGGTATTGAGGCATTTGTTAATCTGGATACCCTTATCTGCGAAAGAAACCAGATCACCTGGCTGGACGTTTCAAAAAGCAGTGCCTTGAAATATTTATCCTGCAAATTCAATCGGTTAACCCGACTGCATTTCCCGAACAATGCTGCGTTAACATCGTTGTATTGCACATCCAATCAACTGGTCTACCTGGGCATTGCTAATAATGTAAACCTGGCAGAGCTGGATTGCAGCCACAATGAACTGGCTGAACTGGATGTTTCAAATAATGCTTCATTAACGTATTTGGAATGTTCTAATAACTGGTATGTAACCAGTTTAGATGTTACAGCCAATACTGCACTCGAAAGATTTTATTGCGGTATAACCCAGATAACCAATCTGGATGTTTCCAATAATACTGCATTGGAAGAACTGGATTGTAGTTATGCCTGGTTTTTAGACACACTGTATCTTTCTGCCAATACTGCTCTTCTGAAGCTGAATTGCAGCTTTACCAGTTTAGAGGCCCTGGATCTTTCCAATAATACAGCTCTGGTGGAACTGAATTGCAGTAATAACCAATTCACCATCCTGGATTTTTCTTCCAATACTGCTTTAGGGAGATTGTACTGTAATAATAATCAGTTAGTTACCTTGGAGATTTCTACGAACAGTACGTTAAAATATCTATGCTGTTCTTACAACCAGCTAACCACCCTGGATGTTTCCTGTGATATTGCCCTGGACCGATTGTTATGCAACAATAACCAGCTAACATCCCTTGATATTTCAAACAATATTAATTTAGGTACCGGATGGTATCCTCCGGATGAGCCGGTTGATCTAGATTTATCCCAAATGCCAACGTTGTACCAGGTTTGCGCTTGGATCATGCCCTTTCCTCCCGAGGAAGTGCTAGTGAACATGGAAGGGAGTCCAAATGTATATTTTACGACGGAGTGTAATTAACAGTCGCCTCCTGATTTGAATCTTATGCAACAAGTTCGTATATTGCATGTTATACCAGGATGCCCAGGTAGCAGATTCAACTACGTGGGAAGGATTGGTTAGTGTTGAGTATCATCGGTTCGTAAAGGTAAAGTAACGTCTGGATAGCAATGGGTATTCCGGTTGAGGAAAGCAGTCAACAGGGGTGAGGATTGAGAGGTGATCGAAGTAGATGGAGCCATGGGCCAACCTTCTCCGCCATAGGCGGATTCGGTTGACAAAGCATGGAGCATGGGGGCAAAGAGCAATGAGTGGTAATCGGAGCAGGTCCTCGGTGCTCGGTCAGGGCCTTTGGCTCGGTGCTGGGTCTTTGATTTAAGAACATCGATTAACGATTTATGATTTTAGATTTACTTCATAAATCGGTGTTCCTTGTTCGATATTCGATATTTCATTTACTTTTTGTTCTCTTCTTGTCTCTTCTTTTGGCCCCGGCGGGCCCTGTGAAATATTGACCTGTCGTTGCGAATATTCAATTCAAAGAATTATTTCACGGGGCAGGGCCGTATGTTGGTAGCCAGGGGCGTGAGCCCCTGGATTAGATAAACCCGATAATTCCCGGTCCAACTGCAATCCTTCTTCACTGGGAAAGCAATTCATGGACCGGAGGCACTGGTGCCATGACCAGCACCAGTAAATTCCTCCGAGGAGTCTACCATTGGGATCCCTTAGCGGCAATGGACAAATAACAACTCCTAAATAACATACAAATCCCAATCCCCAAAACTCAAATACCAAACGTAAGTTGGAATTTGATCTTTGTCCAACAGATGCAAACCGTACGGCTTCGTGCACAGGGTGTCCCATTTTTGATCAATATTTTCAACATCACTATGATTTAATGCTTTAATAATGAAAAATATAGAATCAGCGGCATTAATTTTGCAAATAGTGTAGATAAACCGTTTGAAAGGGAAAGAGCTGAAGATAAACCGGTTGACAGACCATTATGCAAAATCCTTAGATCATAAACACCATGTTCCGCAACTATTTTATGATTGCCCTGCGTTCCTATATCCGGAACAGGACCACCTCCCTGTTAAATTTTCTTGGATTAACTGTTGGGATTGTAAGCAGCTTCCTGATCTTTCTTTATGTCCAATGGGTAAAATGTTTTCAGCAGGCGGGACTGACAATCTTGAAGTGACGGGAATTCTAAAAGATGAAACCAGGCCTGGTCATATCAAGTTTGATATTGTCGCCTCCATCAATCCGTCTCCTTCTGATACGAACTTCATCGAGTATTTAAACGCCTGGGATAATATTTCCATGGTTCAATCAGAATAAAGGCAATATCGGGTATGTCCGAACGCTTTCCCTTATTGCTGTTATCATTCTTCTAATTGCCAGCTTCAATTACCTGAATCTCACAATTGCTTACTCTTCCCGCAGGGCCAGGGAGGTAGGTATTCGAAAAGTTGTGGGTTCAAATAAAAGGCAACTGATCATCCAGCATCTTTCTGAAGCAACCCTGCAGGTTTTTTTCTCAGTGGTAATTGCCCTGGTTATTACAGAAGTTATTAACCGGTTTTTCCCGATCATCGACAGATCGGTTTTTACCTATATGTTCAGTTACCCCTTGTCTTTTCTTTTGCTTATCCTGCTAATCATCATTTTGGGATTGTTTTCCGGTGCTTATCATGCATTCCTGGTTAAAGGGATTTGTATATAAAACTGAAATGGGAGTATTTCCTTACATTATATCTGCCCTAATTATCATTGTGGTAACTGTGATCACGGTGAGTATTCATGCATTGCGGTCTGCCCAGAAAAATCCGGCAGCTACTTTAAAATATGAATAATTATCTCACAAGATTTTCAGGATTTCTTGTGTCCGGTTTTATTTTTATGCTGGTAATCTCTGGCACATGCGATAGAAAGCTGCCGGCTCAAAACCCATTATCCTGTCTTGAACGAACTGCAGCATTAAATCCGGAAGAATCCGAGTATATCCTGCCTTTCCCTGTCGGCAAATCCTATATTTTAAGCCAAAGCTATTGTAATCCTTATGGAGGACACAGCAACCAATTGGCGTATGATTTCGCGATGCAGATTGGTGATACCGTTTGTGCAGCCAGAGGAGGTATTGTCAGACAACTGAGAGCAGATCAACCCGATTCGGGAGGTGGTATTGAGGCTTCCAATCACAATTACCTCATGATAGAGCATAACGATGGAACGGTAGCTTTTTATGCTCATCTCAAACAAAACAGCATTGTTGTTGAAGCAGGGGATGTAATCCGAGAAGGGCAATTCATTGCATTAAGCGGGAATTCAGGAAATACATTAGGATTTCCACACCTTCATTTTGGTGTTTACCAGTTCTGGCCACCTACCGAAACATACGATGTACCCTTGAATTTTCGCAATGCAAAAGGTCCCCTGACCGAATCCGGGATCCTGATTGCAGACAGTTTGTATACTGCGATTGAATATTGAGCAGTGAGAAGAGAGTGGGAAAGTTGCTTGGTGAGCAGTTCTCTCTTACATGACAGCGAAATAGGATGCTTGGTGCTGGCTTCTAGGTATTTTGATTTAAGAACAAGGATTAACGAACGCCGATTTCAGAACCAGGAAACACTTCGTAAATCTTAAATCGTTAATCGATATTACTCGCACCCACAATCTATTCGCTCAAATCCGCTCGTGAGCTCAGAACCTTATAGGTTCTTCGGTTCGATATTCCTTTGGGATTTTGGAAAAAGAACAAGTTGGAGATTGGGACGGTGACTCCGGATCAGGTAAAGGAGTGGCTCAGTAAGTTATAAGTTAATAAGTCATAAGTTAATAAGATGGCCTCAATCATTGGATTACTCACTGCTTACAGCAGTTCGTGAGCTCGTCATCACTTCGTTCTTCCTCGGTTGGGGCTTTTTTGTACCTTGTTTGACTTGGTTCTTATTTATTTGATATTGTTATTGTTTTGTCTTATCTTGATTGTGAAATTTGAATTTATCACTCCTTTACCAAAAACCAACTACATGAAAAATCACAAACTAAACCGCAGGAGATTCCTCAGGAACTCCTCACTTGGTTTTTTAGGCGCCGGATTATTGGGTAAAAAGAGCTTTGCCTTACCTCCAGTAAATGAGGATGATGAAATTCCAAAAATCAGGGAATACAGGACTTTGGGACGAACCTGATTCAAGGTATCAGATATCGGAACAGGCTACCCATTCAGTGAAGCTGTTCTCAAAGCTGTTTTAAAATCAGGCATCAATTTTATTGAAACATCCGAGATGTATGGCAGGGGACAAAACGAAAGGTTAATCGGAACGGTGATTAAAGATTTTGAGCGAGACAAATTGTTCATTGCCACCAAGGTGGCTCCCAAAGTAAAGGAATTTCAATCTGCAGAAGATATTGTGGAAAGGGCAAATTCCAGTCTGGCAAGACTGCAAACAGATTATATTGATTGTTTTATGATTCATGGTGCAGAAAAATCAGAACGAGTTAAGAACCCATTCTTTCATAAAGCAGCTGAGCAATTGAAGAAGGAAGGAAAAATAAGATTCACAGGATTATCATGTCATGGCCATGCCTGGTGGGATAATCCTGAAGAAACTTTTGAAGAGGTTCTTATGACTGCTATTGATGATGGACGATATGATGTACTAATGCTACCTTACAATTTTATCGAACCGGAAATGGGCAATAGAGTACTAAAAGCCTGTAAGGAAAATAACATTGGTACAATGATCATGAAATCCAATCCGATCATTATATACGATCTCTTTAAAGAAGAAAAAGAGAATGCAGAGAAAGAGGGGAATGAACTCCCAGAACGGTATAAAATAGGGTATGAGAAATTCAAGATGCAGATGGAAATAGCGAGTGAATTTTTCGGAAAATATGGAATATCCGGAATAGAAAAGGTTAAAGACGGAGCATTACAATTTGTTCTGTCTAATGAACATGTTAATACCATTTGTTATCTTTTTCAGAGCTTACATGATGTTGAAAAATACATTAAGCTATCTGGAACGAGGCTTGAACCGGGAATTGAGGCCATGTTAAATAATTTTAAAAGTAAGTTCAGCCCTCTCACATGCAGGATTGGTTGTAATGTTTGTGAAGCCTATTGTCCAAATCATTTACCAATTAATACAATTATTAGATACAACTACTATTTCACTTCGAAGAGACAGGAAAAGCATGCCATGCAAAAATATAGAGAGCTCTCACGTAACAAACCGGATGTTTGTTCTAATTGCGAGGGGTTTTGTGAAAAAGCATGTCCCTATGGTGTACTTACCCGGCCTTTGCTAGCCATGGCACACCGGAATTTGAGTTTTAATGGCGGGTTGTTCACTTAATTCTCATAAACTCACACAATAGTGATACGATGACTTTCCTATACAAATGAATCCTTCACTCAGTCATCGTATCACTTCCCTCCAAAAAAGATGGTATTCGAGCTGTTGCCTGTCGATTCCAATGGGAAAATCGGGCGATGATGAAATCCGACTACTTCACCCAGGAATTGGTGGTTGTATAAAACTCCTGCTGTTTATCGTCCCATAGCTCCTCCTCAAAAACCAGTCTGCTGGATGTCAGGGACTTAATGTGTGCTTCCTCTTCCTCCTCGTCACCCATAGTCATAAAAAGGGTTTTTCCGTCAGAAGAGAGCTCCCATGTACCATCATCCGATTCAGGGGGTTCAAGATTCGTAAAGGTCAGTGTATGAGTTCCGTTCTCATGGAATGTCCAGACGGCACCAACAGCAGTCAGCAGACCATTTGCCAGAAGTACACCACTCTGGATATCCGGGTTCGTTGATGTTGTTTCTGCCTTTTCAAATTTCCAGGGATGAGCCGTTAACAATTCCTCTTTGCTTGACTTTTCTTCCTCGCATCCGGAAGTCACCAGGATCACAAGACCGATCAGTATCCCGCAAAACAATCTTGTCCATTGTTTCATCTTAGTATGTATTTGATTATCAGTGTATTTATACGTACGAATTGGAATAATGTTTCAATAAAATTGATAAAGTTTCATAAGGGAAAGCGATTCATGGACCGGAAGTTGCAGGTGCTCTGAACAGCACCGGCAAATTCCTCCAGAGGAGTCCTACGGACAAATAACAACTCCTAAATAACAAACAAATCCCAAGCACCAAAACTCAAATACCCAAATAAAATTGGAATTTATGATTTGTATATTATTTGTTATTTGTTTTTTGTTTTTTGTCCAAAGGACTCCTTTGGAGAACTCTGGAAAACTTCTCTCCTTCATCCTTCCTTGTCCTCCGTAGTCTTGACGAAGGAGGAATCAATAATCCTTTGCCAAAGGCATACCTATGGTATAACTTCCAGCGTTCAGATCTTGGAACCTTGAACTTTGAACACTGAACTTTGAACTAATTTATTCTTCTTCCCTCCAGTATCCTTCCCGGGAAAGCAGGTGGTCGAGGTTGGCGACTCCATAGACGACCACAGCCGTTACCACGGCTGTATGTTCCTGGTATTCGGGGATGCTTTTATTGTAGAGGTCTCTTTCGGTATGCCAGATCTCGCGGTAGTTGAAATTATATCCCTTTGAATCGGCTGTTCCAAAGGTTATAACGGGCACACCGGCGACAGCAAACGGTCCGCTATCGGTTCCCCGCGGTTCTTTGGGCTGTCTTCTCGGTTCCGCTTTCTCGAGTGTGAACGGAAAATCAGGATTAATGCTGTTCAGCGGTTCACATATCTTTTCCATGTCGTCCCACATGGCATCAGGAACGCGTAGACTATTGGCAACCGTTGGTCCACCATCCCGGTTAAACATGTTGGATATTTTATCCAGCTTATCCTGGTTTCTTTCCACCCAGCTTTTCGAACCCAGGAGTCCAAACTCCTCGGCAGCCCACAGGCATACCAGGATAGTCCGTTTAGGTTTCCCCCCGGCTTCCATGATCAACCGTGCAGCTTCCATTGCCGGGGTAAATCCCGATCCATCGTCCACCCCACCGGTAGCAACATCGTATGCATCGAGATGGCCACCCATGATCACATATTCATCGGGATATTTGGTGCCCCGGATGATTCCAATCACGTTGTGATATTTTACCGGTCCCATCTTGAAATGATTGCGGATATCAAATTCCAGTTCGAACCGACGGCGTTCCTTTGCCATTTGCTCGATGATTTTGTACTGGTGTTCATCCAGTTTGATATCCGGGACGGTGGGCAATGTTTCAAAGGTCATTTGATCGATATTTTTCCTGTCGTACAGCGCCCTGATGGGAATGGTTGAAGACTGGATGATGCCCAGGATCCCGGCTTCCCGCATCTGTTTATAAAAGAGTGCCGGTTCATCTTTCAGCGGGATCAGTTCCTTCTGTTCTCCCTCTTCACCCATTCTCCTGTTTTCTGCCCTGATCTCGCGGTTCTTTTTTTCTATTTCCAGGTTTTCAGCAATGATGGAATCCCGTCTTGCATCCGCTTCCGCTGAGTAGTCGATGGGCCAGCCGTCATTCGTTCCTGTAATCAACACCCATGCACCGTTCAACCTGCCTTTCATCCGGTCAAATTCCATCTGGGTTTTTGGTTCCAGCAACACATGTCCTTTTTGAACACCTTTAGTTCCGGCAGTATAAGAAGGTGTTGCAAAATGGAGGTACATACCATTTTCTCCAAGCAACCGGCCAAACCAGGGTCCCCGGTTGAATCCAACCGGCACCTGACCGGCTTCATCCAATTCAACCTGCATACCCCATTCTCTGAACTGCAAAGCACACCATTCTGCCGCATTTTCAAAGGCATCTGATCCAACCAGTCTGCCACCGAAACGGTTGCAGATAACATCGAGGTGATCCATGGTCCGGTTATCGGTTGTACCGATCTCAATGATTTTTTCTACTACTTTGTTGCTCTGGGCATAGCCTGAGGGTAGAGCAAAAACAAGGTAAATTGATAACGATAACAGTAAGATCTTTTTCATTTTATAACATTTTATATTGTTTATTATTCAAGAGCCCAATGAACCAACAGTTTAAATCCCCCTTCCCATAAGGGATCCCCTTGGGATAATCCCCCTTTTTTCTGCCGAAGGCATCCCTGCGGGAAAAGGGGGACAACTTGAAAGTTAATTTATAAGGTAGTAACATGGATTGCTCACTCCAAAAGGGTTATAGTAAACATATCGTTTCTGTCCCATTCCCTCCAGTATTTCAGGCCCAGTCTCCGGATCAGTTTCCAGTATCCTGAAGTCAAATTGCCATACTGAACGATTCCCCGGCTAATATCGGATTCAACCTGTTCCCTGTATTCGTCCTTTAACTGCAATTCAATGGTTTTGCCTTCGAACGTAAAGCGTGCTTTCGGCAATAAGGCCGAATCTGAAGAAACCGTTATTGTCCCCTGCCCCATGGTAGCCCCGGTACTAATCTGCAGTCCGTCATTCAGGCAACTGAGCGGTGGACTGTTTCCGGCATATGAAATCACGTGTAATTGATCGATCCCGACAGAAAACCATTCCCTTGCTTTCAGTCCCATTTTAGCACCGACAATTGAATAGATTCCCAGGTGCCCATGTATCTCATTAGTTAGAACACAGATTCTCCACTCATCTCTTCCAAATTTCTCAATGATCTCAAGGGCAACCGGAGTAATATCGCTTCGATAGATATCGGGATCCACCGGAAATTTATCGAACATAATGTGCCGGCTGAAATCATACTGCTGCGAAAGTATGTCGAGTATCCTGCGTTTGATTTCAAGGATATCATAATCTTTCGTCATGCTGATATTCGGGTTGGTTTTATCCGGTTCCATATCGAAGCAATCCGGACAGACAAACCAGACTGGCAACAGGTCATCCCAAAGGATCACATCATCGTTGTTTATTCGCTCCAGTACAAGTGGATAGGAATGGGAGGCGGCAATTGTCTGTGCAAACGGAGTTTCTATGGATCGAATATTCTGCAACAGGTCATTATTTAAGACAGCACCGGTTTTTGACAGGTTTGAAATGATCGATACATTCAGGTTCCCGGAAAGGATCACCTCAGCTGCTTCCGGATCACGCTCGTAATTGGGTCCTGACAATGGATTGAGCGCATCATTATACCAGATCACGCGTTCAATCTTTTTTATTAACTCCGGAGATTCTTGGATTACATCATACAAATTTGTCATGGATCCCAAGCAGATGAAGGTAATTTTCGTTGCCGATCCGGAGAGTAAACGGGTAATAAGGGAAACGGCAGTCATGCCTGTCTCTACGGTAAATCCGGCATTTTCGCTCCAGGGGATGTTTTCGCAAAATTCTCTCCACTCTGGTGGCTCGATATTTAATTCCCTGCCCGGAGCTACCGGGATCTCCTCCACGAATAGATCCTGAATGATCCGTGAAATTTTATCCACTCCGCTATCCGGAGACAGAGCACCATCCGATGAGGTAATGGCAAGCAGGTCGATTTCCCGGATTGCCGCGAACATGCAGATCGCCCTCAGGTCGTCCGGTGCACAATCGGTATCAATGATAACCGGAGTGGATCCGGTCTGTGCAGTGACAGGAAACAATAGCAGGAGAAAACAGCCTGACAAAAGGGCCATTTTCCTGATTGGTTGTTTCAGTCGAATCACCATAATTTGTAACCTCCTTCTGTATCCCCCGAAAAATTACACCCCGAGAGTATTTCCCAAAACAAGATTGCTTCATCCATCCTCTCCCTAAATCTTGCAAATTACGAATAGCCGGAAGAATTGCTATCAATATTAACAAAATATTATTCAAAACAGGATAAAGGACTTGGATTTAACCGATAGTTAAATTAATTTTATAAGATCAAATCCAGCATCCTTACCTGCACCATGGAAAATAGTCCGTATAATATTTCCTGGTTTTGGAACGAACTGAAACGCCGAAAGGTAATTCGTGTGATTGCGGCCTATATTGCTGCGGCTTTTCTTCTGATTGAATTAATCCTCATCATATCTCCTCTCCTACAGCAACACTCATGGGTTTTACCACTCGCTTTTGTCTTGCTTGGTACTGGTTTCATCCTGTCTGTATGGGTATCGTGGGTTTATGACAGAACTTCTGCAGGCATTGTAAAAACAAGGAAAATTAAAGAAGAGCCTGAAGAAGAGCTGGAGAAATTGATAAACGCTCATGAGTGGAAGGTAACCACGCTTGTCAGCCTGGTTGTCATTGTTGCCCTGGTGGTATTTCATGTTCTCACTGAAAACAGAAGAGCAAGTCAAATTACGGAGACTCAGGAGATCCCTGTGAAGGATGCTGTTAATAGGGATCATGTCTACCTGATTGTTGAGGACATGCCCCAATTTGCAGTTTCAGGCTACCACGATTTCAGGGATTACATTGATCAAGAAATCATTTATCCCGAGCGTTGCAGGGAAGAGGGAATAAGTGGCAGGGTTTATGTACAATTTGTTGTTAAAAGTGACGGGAGTGTGGATGATGTTAAGGTAGTAAGAGGAATCAATGAAGAGTTGAATGAGGAAGCAGTCCGCGTGGTTCAATCGAGTCCCAGGTGGCAACCCGGCAAACATAAAGGCAAAGCGGTCAATGTATCCTACTCTTTCCCTGTTGTATTCTCGTTGGAATAATCGAACTTTAATATTTCACAACAGGCCCTCTCGGTTTGTTTGACCGCGCAAGTAGTTCCATTTGCCTTCTTGAGTATAACATGATGGATGACCAGGTTCCGAAGGCAATTCCAACCAGTACGCCCAAGGCTCCCAACAAATACTGGGTATTCAATTTACTCTCCTTTTCATTGAATGGAATGCTGATCGTATCCCAATATTCTTTATCAGCAAGATACTCTGTGCTGTGAAGGATCGAATCATGTTGAGCATTAATCGTAGCTACTTTCACCAAATGGTCGGTGGAGACCTCTTCGGAAGGTATATTCAATATGCGATTCCGTTCATTTTCCAGGTTATCCATTAACTCAATCGTAGGGGGTGCAGGGGGAGTTTCTTCTACCAATTTCTGGTACTTTTTTTGTTTGTCAACACAATAAAAAATGCAAGCAATCGCAACTGCGAACGAGAAAACAATGAAAACGAAAATGGTCCCTTTCTTTAACCTCATACGTAAAGAAAAATTAAAGTGTGAGATTCTTGACTTTTCACAAATTCCTGGTCTATTATAATCCACAAATTCTATCCTTAAAGGTAGAATTAAACATTTGAATTCACAAATGTTGTTTTTTGTGCCCGGGCGGAGCATCACTTCCTGCCACAAAAATTGCCCTGGTCAATAATAAAGATAAACAGGCCATAAAAATATAAATTTTGTCTTGATGTTGGATGAAATCGGGACAGCAAAAAGAGTTATATTGACGGAGGGGTATTTTCTATGGTATTGGGATACCGGTCTGGTAAAAACGGAGTTGTAAAAAAGTATTTCTCAAAATTTACGTCCCCAGTAAAACATCACTTCGGTTGTGTCATTTTTAAAGATGAAATTCTTAAATATTACATTATGATCCTGATTCTCGGGATACTCGATCTGGTACTGAACCGTCCAGGGGTCTCCCTGAACAGGTGTAAATATGATCTCCCCGGTAAACATGGTACTTGCTCCCCCCCATGAAACGAAGTAATCGGATGAATGGATATAGCTCCCCTGTTCTACAATGGAATCGGGAAGGTTATTGAAGGTATAGGTAAGTTTCAGGTCATAGGTCAGGGAATCGAATCTCAGATCCCCGCCGGAAATGTAATAGCGGTAAATAAAGCAACCCGGGCAGTCAATCGGGATCCAGGCAGTAAGTGTCCACGCTCCGGAAAAATCATACGTCACAGAAGTGGGAATCTTCAGGTCCTCTACCTCTTCTGCTGGTTCTTCACAACTGAAAGTAAAGATGAACAACAGCAACGCTGGAATCAAAAGGAGTTGGCGTGGATTCATGGCCTCTATTCATTACCAGAATAACGATACAGAAAGGAAGCAAAGAGAGCTGGGCCCCGGATCATTTCTATAGACAAAATTAGGGAATTTACGGGGCATTGTCAAGGAAACGGGAAATAAGTTTCACTGAAACCACTTGGAATTGGAAATGCAATAATTAATTTTAAACTCACAAAAATGTAGTATAGATTATAAATCCATTTGTTATGGAATCCAGTAGAATATTCAATTCCCGCCCCCTGATCTTGATGTTATTGTTTCTACTAGTTTCATGTCATCAGCAGTCTCTTCCCTCATTGGATGAGATCCGGTCTATAACCGGTTCGATATGTATTCGTAATGTCTCTGTCATTGACCCGGTTGGAGAAACGGTTTTAGAAGGTATGGATATCGTCATCCGAGACGGGGTGATTCAGTCGGTATCTCCGTCAGGCGAGGGTTTAGCAGAAAAGACAGATCTGGAGATCGCGGGAGAACATTTTTATGCCCTTCCGGGATTTGTGAACACCCATACCCACCTTTGGCAGCACCTATCGCGCAGTGTGAGTCCTTCGGAGCAGCTGCAACAATGGATCCCCAAAGTGTACAGGCCTGCTTTTCATATGACGGATGAGGAATTTTACGAATTGAACCTGGCAGCCTGTTATGACGCATTACTCCATGGGATTACATCGGTCATTGATTGGTCCATCAATGCGGATGAAAAGAAATTCGAACAGGTGATTGCTGCCATGATCCAATCGGGGTTGGGAGGGGCAGTAACATTTACCCATACGGCTGTTTTTCTTCCGGCTGAAACACAGCTCAGGGAGTTTAACCGGGTCCGGGAGTATGCTCTTCAGAACAACCGGGATCTGTTTGTGGCACACCTTCCCCCGGAACGTATACCTATCCCCACGTTATATGATGGGATCCTGCTTGCCACAACCACCGGTGTTCCCATTGCCGAGCACATTCTTGAAAATGTTCAATGCCAGCGAGATTGGTTAACCACTGTTCAGGGCTACCTGAAGGATTATGGGGACAGCCTTCAAGCCGGAGATAAGAAATTCCTGGAAGAAATTGCAGAAACACCGGAACCACCCTCCATTGATGCTATCGCTGCCATGTCTCAAAATGCACGGATTATTCTTGATTTGATTGGTTCATCTCCCGAAGAAAGAAACCAGTATAATGAGAATGACATCGCTTATCTTGAAGCCCTTGCCGGGAAAACGGGGCCAACCTATATACCCTTTCTGGAACACCTCGGTGCATTTGACAACGGTTATGTGTCGATACACAGTGCATTTTTAACCCCCGGAGATATTGAAATATACAAGAAACACGACATTTACATCAACCACAATCCTGAAAGCAATGCTTACCTGGCAAGCGGTATCGCGCCGATTGCATCGTATATACAGGCAGGTGTGCCTGTTACTATTGGAACGGATGGTGCTGCCAGCAACGACCGGATCGATATGCTGGCAGCCATGCGGCTGATGAGTCATCTCCAGAAAGTGGTTGCTTTAAACGTACCCTTGCCGGAAGGCCTGGATTCATGGGGTATCTTGCGGTCAGCCACGATCGAGGGAGCAAAAGCATTACAGCAGGAAAACCGGATTGGGACCATTGAACCCGGGAAAGAAGCGGACATCGTCCTGTTCCGTGCCGGATCGTTCGAAATGCAACCCCTAACTGATGATCCCGACTGCCTGGCTAACCTGATCGTAAATAGTGCAGAATCACGTGATATATTCGCTGTTCTGACCGATGGAAAAATCCGTGTGTGGAATAACCAGCTCGTTGATATGGATGAAGAATTGTTAGCCCGCAGGGTTACTCAGATCAGGAATAATGCCTCTTTACGAAGTAATCCGGAAAACAAGGGGAGGGAATGGATAGAGGAACAAACCGTTACAGATACCACCGCTATTATCCGCTACCGCAGCATCTATCCAAACTATACCGCTGACGTGAAGATTACAAACGAAAGTGAATATCCATCGGAGGTATCCATTGTGTTATCCGATACAGAAAAAGCAGGCGGATTGTTTTTTTCCAGTGAGACAAAATCCCGGTTCCCCTATAAAAAGCTGTTCACCAATTCGCAAGTAAAGACATGCAGGATGGAGCTCCCTCCCGGTTCAACATTCACCCTGCAGAAAGATTCAGGTGGAAACCTGATACAATTTCAAGCATCCGTAGATAATCAGGTTCATGAAGTCCTCGAGGTTACCCTAGCGACGGATCCCGAATGGCAATGGTCAATCCGTGCTATGATATACCTTGAGATAAAGGTGAAATCCTGATCTGATTTTAAAAAACAAAAACTCACCGGGTGACTCGAGTCACCCGGTGAGTGAAATCAACATCAAGTGAGATGCAGCAATTCTTCCGGGAATGCGTCTTTTCTTTAACACATCAATCGATTGAACACCATGAAAAAAGTAACGTTTCTTCTGTGTTTGATGGTCATTGCGCTGTCTGTCAGCGCCTACGGACAATCAAGACCAAAGGTCAACGGTTCCGGTCACGTGGTAACCCAGGAACGGGAAGCCGCATACTTCAATTCGGTTAAGGTGAGCACAGCCATTGATCTCATACTTACACAGGGGAACAATGAAAGCATATCCGTTGAAGCGGATGACAACCTCCACGAGTACATCATTACCGAAATTAAGAACAATACCCTTCATATTTATACGGAAGCAAACATCCGTGATGCCCGTGAGATGAATGTCTATGTTACCATGAAAAACATTGAAGAGATCTCCGCTACAAGCGCAGGGGATGTTGTGGGTAAATCAGTAATCAACAGTGATGCACTGTATCTGTCCACGAGCAGTGCCGGGGATATCTCATTCAGGGGAGATCCGCCGGAAGTAGACGGGCATACCAGCAGTGCCGGCCGGATTCATAAATACTAGCTAGATCTTTATAAAGATCTTCTTTCTATACAGCCAGTAGCACATATACCACAGGGTTGCCCAGGTGAGTATACTGGTTATGATCTTTGCTGTTAATTCGCCCATCCACGAAAAAATCCCCATTGTAAAGGGTTTGAATATCTGGTAGATCAGGTCACTTCCACCGATGTGTGCAAACAGGTAAATGAAGAGGGGGTTCATCCCGACAATGGCAAAAAACAGAGCCCATTTCCCCCATTGTTTCACATCAATGATCCAATAGGAGAAGCATAGCGCCAGAAAACACCAGCCGCCACTTGCAAGGACAAATGAAGTGGTGGAAATTCTCTTGATGATAGGAGTAACATAATCCAGCGAGTATCCCAGAACCAGGCCGATCACACCTGCCAGTAGCAATATTCTTATTTTTTGAACTACTGATCTGTTACTCAAGATCAATTTCCCTGCCAGCACACCCCATACAGTATGGGCAATGGTTGGGACTGCATTAATGGATACCCAGTGACCGGAGGAAAGCTCGCCTGAAATCAGCAAATCAAAGTAAGCCCCGAAATTTTTATCCGGGATAAACGGCTGATTAAATCCTTCAACCGGGAAGAAGCGGTAGGTTAATTCAGTAATGATCAAAATTCCCACTGTAACCACCAGTTGAACCCATGTTTTCCGGTTCATCAACAGAAAGGCGACTAGGTAAGTCACCGAAAGCTGGGCCAGCACATTCTGGAACCGGAAGGTGATCCTGCCCGGACCGATACAATAGAGTGCCCAGCCAAAGAATAGAAGAAGAAAAGAACGGATCAATGCATGCTTCAGCATATCGCGATAGGAATCACCCCTTTGTGTCCGCTTCGCAACGGAAAGTGGAATCGCTACACCCACGATGAACATAAAAAAAGGTTGAACCAGGTCCCAGAAACGCAGACCATGCCATGGATGATGCTGAAACTGGTTTCCTATAAAATGGATAACTGTACCTTCCAGAGAGGGATCCACCATGTGCTGAAACAGACCGGTAAATTCACCAATCAGGAGGAACATGGTAATTCCCCGGAAAAAATCGATCGACAGCAATCTACCACCCGGCGTGTAGGGCACTCCAATTTCTTTTTCCATGATTTTCTTTTTACCTCAATGAACAAGATAAATACAGGACGATCCCGTTAAGATTGATCTACTAAGATATAAATAAATCGATAGCGATTTTTATCCGCATGTAAAGTTTCGCCCGGTCGATCATGCTGTTGACATGGTTGGTATGCCAAGATATTGTTTTGATAAACCTGACATATTTCTTAGTTTTGAGTACGCAAATATCTAATCAAATGAAAAGAACCATATCGATCATTTCCGTTTCACTGATTCTCTTCATCCTGCTCATTGCAGCTAAAAAGATCAGTTTCAATGTTCTGGCACCGGCGGTGGTGGATATTCCAACCTATATCCAATCGGTGGCCATCATCGACCGGTCAGTACCGGAAAATGAGAAGAAGAACATCCTGGAAGGGATCCTTACGGGTGAGGGTCCTAACCAGGATAAACTGGCAACCCAGTTTGTAATTGATGGTTTGAACAGTATGCTGCAGAATTCTTCCAGGTACCAGGTGGTAAGGACCTCTGAAACAATGAAGGGATCGGAAACAGGGCGGGATTTCCCTGCACCACTCCCATGGGAAATCATTGAAGAACTATGTGCTAAGTATGAAGTGAATGGTATCATCTCGTTAGAATCGTACGATTCCGATTTCATCATTACCAATGGTTCACGGCTGGTGAACAAAAAGGTGGGAGAACGAACCATCAAGGTTCCTGAATTTTACGCCAATGGTGTGGCAAAGGTGAATCTGGGTTTCCGTTTTTATGATCCCGAGCAAAAAAGCACTATCGATCAGTTTCATTTCACGCATACCATGGACTGGGATGTTGGCGGATCTTCCATACTGGCCGCCATTGAAGGTCTGCTCAACAGAAATGAAGCCCTGAAGGAGGTTAGTTATAATGCGGGAATCATTTATGGTGAGCGGATCTCTCCCTCATGGTACCGGGTAACCCGTGATTATTTCAGAAAATCAAAAGGGAATCCCGATCTGGCTGAAGGTGCCCGGATGATGGAATCGAATGATTGGGACAGAGCCATTGCAGCCCTCATGAGAGCTGCTGAAGCAAAACACCGGAAGACCAGGGGCCGGGCTGCTCACAACCTGGCTGTAGTCTATGAGATCCTCGGGGATCTTGACCAGGCAAAAGAGTGGGCTACAACCGCCTGGGGAAGGTACAAGAACAAGAAATCAAGGAATTACGGATACATCCTGACCCTCAGGATCCAGGAACAGGAGCGGTTAAGACAACAGCTGGAAGAGTAGGGACTTTATTTAAAAAATCGTCTTACGGGATTCGGTAACGAAGCCCGTTTGGAAGATCGAAGTTCGGTAACGTACAATACTTACAGGGGAAATTACTTGTGGAACGAATTTCCATCTATTGTGGGGGATTTCCAGTTCTTTATTTCAATCTTCGTATAATAGTATTTACTGAATCTATGGTCTGTGAATAGAGGAGTTCAGGCAGATTTCAGCGGGATACCTCACACCATTTGCTATCCCTTTCCAATTAACGAATAACTTATTACAGATCCCGCTTTGCAGCGGGATGCCCGCCTGCCCGGCGGGCAGGAGTTCGACATACAAAATTCATTTCAACTGTGCTTTGTGAATCCTAAGTTTTATTAAGATCCTGAAACGAGATCCCGCTTTGCAGCGGGATAAGTTCGACATACAAAATTCATTTCAACTTTGTTTCATGAATCTTGTGTCTCACTTACTTACTCGTACCTTAATGCATCTGCCGGGTTGGTATTTGCTGCTTTCAGGGTTTGTGAAATAACGGTGATCATTGTAATGACCAGAGCGATCAGTGTGGACAGGATAAAGAGTCCAATGCCCAGCGACATTCGGTATTCAAATTCCTGCAACCAGCGGCTTACAGCAAACCAGGCTATGGGCCATGCAACAACACTTGAAATAATGATTAGCAGGATGAATTCCTTTACCAGGAGAAGAACGATCCCGGAAACAGAAGCTCCCTGCACTTTCCGGATCCCGATCTCTTTGGTCCGCCTGCCTGCCATATAGGCTGCCAGGCCAAACAAACCAAGCATGGCAATGAATATAGCCAGTGCAGCAAACCAGGTAAAAATTTTTCCCAGCCGCTGTTCGCTCCGGTACATCCGGTCGAAGCGATCATCCATGAAGGTATATTCGAAGGGGTATCGGGGTGCGATCTCCTCCCATTCCCGTTCGATGTGTTCAAGGGTTGCCGGTATATCGCCACCTTTTATCCGGATATTCACATAAGAGAACCAGTCTTCATTCCATCCGAAAATCAACGGTTCGATGGGTTGTTTGAGTGACTTGAAATGAAAATCCTTCACAATTCCAATGATCTCAAAGCGGGTCCTGGGAAATGCGGTGATGTACCAGCTGGGGTGGTCAAATTTCTTCCCGATCAGACTATCCGGATCCATATCCAGCTCTTTTACAGCTTGTTCATTAAGGATACATGTATTCAGGCTGTCATGGGGAAATTCCCATGAGAAGTTGCGTCCTTTTACTATTGTCATTCCCAGGGCTTCGATATAATCCGGATCAATGGAATAAACTACCGGGTTTAATCCCTTTTCTCCCAGTGAAAATCCTTCGTAATTATCCCCCCCGCCAGGGGCAGTATAGGAATACGCAACTTTTTCGATCCGTGGATCGGAAAGAAGGTTTTGTTTGAAGATCTCTTTGCTTTCCCAGATATCCCTGTTCAATTCAAGTGTTATCAACCGTTCCGTTTCAAATCCCTTGTCTTTGTTCCGGACATAACCAAGCTGTTTGTACACTACGAAGGTTGCAATGATCAGGAATATGGAAATTGTAAACTGGAAGATAATCAATGCTTTCCTGAGCAAACCTCTTGCTTTTCCTTTTATTGATTCACCTTTCAATACATCCACCGGCTTGAATCCTGTAAGATAGAGGGCCGGGTAGATACCCGCAAAAAGGCCTACCAGGACAATTCCTCCAAGAATCAGCAGCATAGTCCATATGTTATCTGTCCAGTTGAACCGTAAATCGGAAGCAATCACCTGATTGTATATAGGGAGGACAAGCTGTACCAACAGCATCCCGATGACCATGGCCAGAAGGCTGATGATCACCGATTCGCTCAGAAACTGGTATACCAGTTTTTCCCGGCTGGCACCAACTACCTTTTTCATTCCTACTTCCCTTGCGCGCTGCGCTGCCCTGGCTGTTGATATGTTTACAAAATTGATACAGGCAATGACAATGATCATCACCGCAATGATGGAGAAGATGATCACAAACTGGTAATTACCATGTACTGCACCATAATCCCGGACATTTCGTGCAAAATAGACTTCACGCAGCGGACGAAGCCAGATCCGGAATGAAGTGTCAAAATCTTCACCGTACATTTCCAGAAGCTTTTTATGCATGAAGTCATTGACTTTCGGACTTACAGCTTCTGTTGTCACCTGAGGTGCCAATTTGAAATATGTCATGTATTGATACGTCCGGTAATTGTGCAGGTGTTCCTGTCCATAGAATTGTCCAAGGGAAACAAAAGATGCCAGCATATCGAGTTGGATGTGAAAATTCTCCGGATCTTTGATTAATCCCGTAATCTCGAGTTCCGTTCCTCCGCTGAAGCGTAAGACCTTACCGACCGGATCTTCTTCACCAAAAATGATGGCTGCCATGCTTTCTGTAATTACCGCTGTTAATGGTCTAACCAGGGCTGTTCTGGGATTGCCCTTTACCATTTCCAGACTGAAAAGGTCAAAAAATGTGCTATCAACCCAGGCAATATTGGGTATGTTGTATTTCCTTTCACCGTAATCAAGGTACATGTCTGTCCAGTGCTTAAATCTTACAAAGGAAATGATCTCAGGAATAGCCTCCTGAATATCCAGTCCCATGGCAGAAGTTGTCCATGCACTTTCGTAGTCCTCAGAAATCAGTTCATACCGGCAAACTGAATCGAGACATTCATTAAACTTATCATACCGGAGCTCATTTCTGACATATAGCATGATCAGAATAAATACAGCCAGCCCGATTGCCAGACCGGTTATATTTATCAGGGTGATCCATGGATTCCTTAACAGGAAACGGATCGCTGTTTTAACATAATGATATAACATGGGAGTTTTATACGGTTAACGGCTGGTTCATCAGTACATTCTTTAAGAAGGAATATTCAATCCTTCAGGATACGGTTTATTTAATATAATGACGAGACAATTCAAATAAAGTTACGGAAAAAAAAGTCATCCTTCCCTGAAATCAGATTCAAAAGGAAGATACTGAAGGAGGGTGAGTTGAGAACAAAGTTATAGGTTAATAAGTTATGCCATGGGCATCCCTTCGGGATTAGTTGATAAGTTGATCCTCCTCCGCCAAGGCGGATGCTGCGGATTCGGAGGACGAAGAAGGGCAAAGAGCATGGGGAAGGATTTGCCTTAGGCATGCCTTCGGCAAAGGATGAAGGGGGAAATGTACAGAGTTCAGGGTACAGAGTTCAGAATGATTCGACTGTGTGACTTTGAGACAATGAGAGGGGGAGATGGTGAGAGGAGGTATTGCGGATTGCGGATTGCGGATTTGAAAAATTAATGATCTATTTAATAATGACCCGAAGGGTAATGGTTTCGGTAGCGGTGTGTATTTTCAACAGGTATAATCCGGAACGAGCCATATCCTCAGGCTTCACTATCCAGATCAGATGTTCTTTGATTTTCAGGTTATTGTCGTAGGAATAGGCGTTAAAATAGCTTAATTCGAAATCGATTCGTATGTTGCAATGAATATAAAGATAAACATCTTAGATGCACGAACCTAGAAGAAGAATTCGTCAGACGAACGTAAGTCGTCTGACGAGCAGCCAGTTCTTACACTCCGACCGGATCAAGTCTAATAAAAGTTCACCCTGTAAAGCATCATGGGATAGAACCCGGTCTGGTAATCGGTCCGGATAGTTGCAAAAAACGTTGATCGTTGGCAGCCTGACAAACTCACTTCATCAAGTTCAAAGCATATTCTAAAACAGTATCAATACCCTTTGCCATATCTTCTGGTGATTGAACCACCGGGTGGTCAGGGATAATTCCCCTGTTTCTGGGCAGATCATGAACTGCTGCAGCAAAGGTTCTGCTGGCGATGTGGCCTTGAATCCGTGTATTTTTCAAATGGTACGAACGGGAACCATCGTTGCATGTGAAAGTTGCACCCGTTTCCTCTCCGATTAACGTTCCAACGTTACGATACTTCAGCAAAGCGATGAAATGTCCGGTGGTGGAAAAAACGCCCCCGTCAACGAGGGTTATCAACTCTCCATCAAAATGGTTGGGATGTAATGGAATGGCTTGTGATAGCCTGAAGTATTCCCCATATGGTCCCGAAAAATAGGGGACGGGCTCTTTTTCAAGGTATGAAAAGAGATGGGCTGCACAGAACGGATCTCCACCCGTATTCCCTCTTACATCCAGGATCAAATTCCCGATGTTCTCCTGATCCATCCTGTTAAACGCATCATCAATGTAGCTGTAAAAGAAATCGCGGTTATCATAAAAGGCAAAATGGGATATTGTGAGGACTGCCACATGCCTCTCCTCAATGATTTCCAGGCCAAGTCCGTGATGATCCTCCATTTCCTTCGGTAAGTTTTGAACCGGAACAGGATTGACGATAATTTCTTTTTGAATTGAATTCCCAATTTCGGTATACCTCACTGAAAATGATGCCGGCTGACCATATAGCAGTGCGTAGAGGTAAGAAAAACGTTTGCCCAATCGGAAGTTTGAGTAGGTGAGTGAATAGGCATCGGTTGAGATCAGGTTTCTCATTTCTGCAATAAGCTCTTCCATTGCATTTCCATTTATCGAAAGGATTGCAGAACCAATGGGGGTTGAATCCATTGCACTGAATGTCCCCTTCACATAGGCATGATTTTCGATGAATTTCAAGTGGATTGGGAACATTTTTCTCTCCAGACTTTCCCAGTACCCTTCCGGCATCATAGCCACGGAGTGGCCACACCCGATTTTTGCTGTTAGTGATGCAAAAACCGGGTAGATGGATTCCACCGGCATGGGTTTGTCGATCCTGTTGAACTGCTGTTCAAAGAATCGGTCAAATTCCTTCTTATCCGTAAAGGAATAGAGTGCAGGGTGTGTCTTTTCAATGGTGCTTCTCAACTGGTTGAAATCCTCCTGTATCTCCTGCATTGAAAAGAGCCGGTTAGCCGGTTCTGACAACTTTTTTTCAACAGGAATAACGACATCACCTGCCGTGAATATAAACCGGGATATATTGCCATTACTTTCTCTTTCAAACCGGATCTCAAACAGGCTTTCTTCATGTTGTGATTTAAATTGAAGGCTATCGATGTTTACCGGTTCCAGGGCCAGCGTAATCCCAACACCTACATCACACATCAGCGTATCGTTTTGGATGAATACTTTCGCGGGAATGTATTGACCTTCCATAAAATATTCATAATCTCCGGTCAGGTCATTGTAGAGATGATTTTGCTGAGAACAGGCGATGAAACCAATGGTGCTTAATAATAACAAAAGAAGGTGCTTAAGCGGGATGCAGTCTCCTTTTCTTTTCAGGTGGAACCATCTCATTTTTTTGATTTTTTGGCAACGGGACTAATACAAAATAGGATAGTTGTTAATATTCTAAAGATAAGGCAAAAATCAATAATAATGTTATGGGGTTGACTTCCTACTCGTACCACGAGCTGCCAACGCTGCATGCCTCAACGCAGTCGTAGTACGAGAATTGTTCATAAGTGATACGATGACTAAAAATGCCTTTCTGGAGTCATCGTATCACTCCTACTCAATAAAAAGAAACATTCAACGTTGTTTTTGTGAATCATGTGTCTCCGTTAGATCCCGCTTTCCAGCGGGATGAGTTCGACATGCATGATTCACTTCAACGTTGTTTTTGTGAATCATGTGTCTCACTCATATCTTAAAGCATCGACAGGGTTTTTCCGGGAAGCTGTCCAGGCGTGGTATATTACGGTAAGCAATGCAATTGCCAGCGTCATCAGGCCTGCAAGAATAAAGAAATGCCAGGGCATTTTTATGCGGAAGGCAAAGTTATTGAGCCATTTTTGCATGAAATACCAGGCAATGGGCCAGGCGATGATAGTTGAAATAAGAACCCATTTCGAAAATTGTTTTGTAAAAAGCAGGATGACTGAACGGTTATCCGATCCCATTGCCTTTCTTATACTAACTTCTTTGGTTCTCTGGTTTGTAGCAAAAGAAGCCAGGCCAAGCAGACCCAGGCAAGCTATTACAATGGCAAATACAGAAAAGATCGTGAACATCCGTTTTGCTTTGATGTCCTTGTCATATTGTCTTTTAAAATTCTCATCGAGAAAAGTATATTCGAACGGGAACCTTTCGGAAAATTTCTGCCAGTTTTGTTCTGCCAGTTCAACAATGGAATGGACCTCTTCCGTATTAAATTTTATCATGACATGAAAGGCATACCACCACATGTCATCCCTGAGCGGATAGAGGATCCAGGGTTCAATCTTACTGTGCAATGAATAGTAATGGAAATCTTTCACTACTCCGATGATCCTGTAATTTATGCTATCAACAGCCGGCCATGGAGTGTCATCAAACTGGGTTCCAAGAGGATCTTTCAACTCACAGAAGCGAACCATTTCTTCATTTACGATCGCGGTAAAAGAATCCGTCGGCATTTCAGGATTAAAATTACGGCCGCTTACTATCTCTAAACCGAGTGTCTTAATGTAGTCATAATCCCCCCAGGCAACGAACATAGCGGGTCTATCGTGATCGGGACGCCCTTTAATGTGGTGTCCCTGCTGGTTATGGTGTATGCCCGGCATATTATAACCATACGCAACCGACCTGATTGCAGGATGTTTTAACAATTCGTCTTTAAACAGCTTATAATTCTCTCTCAGACCATATGCCCTGTTTATTACCAGGACCTGCTCTTTATCAAATCCAAGGTATTTGTTTTGAGCATACCCCAGTTGTTTGAATACGATCAGGGTCCCGATGATGATTACGGTGCAAATCGTAAACTGAAATATTACCAGTATGTTGCGAAACCAGCTTTTACTGGTTCCCCGGCGGGTCAGGATTAAACCTTTCAAAACAACAACCGGCCTGAAGGCTGAAAGGGCAATAGCAGGATATAAACCGGATATTATCCCGATCAAGATTGCAAAAACCAGTAATCCGGGTATGATCAGGGGATTACTGAAGTAATCCAGGTTCAATGCTTTACCGGTCAGGTCGTTGTAAAAGGGGATGGCTAGTTCGACCAGAAGCATTCCCAGGCACAACGCAATAAAACTCAGCAATATCGATTCACCCAGGTATTGCACTACCAGCTGTGATCTGAAAGCTCCTGCAACCTTACGTATTCCTACTTCATGTGACCGGTTGATGGACATAGCTGTCGAAAGATTCATATAATTAATACAGGCCAATAACAGGATGAATAATCCGATCAAACCCAGGACATAGACAAACGATTTCGTATTATGATCTTCGTTGATCATCTGGCTGAGGTAGACATCTTTCAGAGGAAGTAACCAGAAACGATACCAGTATCCCTGTTCTTCATACCAGTCAATCGTCACACCACTTCCTGCTTCCATGACAGGACCTATGTGATCTCTGACAAATCGATCGAATTTCGCTTCAAGGTCTGAAGGATCAAATCCTTCCTGCAATACCAGGTAGGAAGAGTAGGTATGATTGAACCATCCCTCATCATTTACCCTTGCCTGTTCATGCGTAAACAGGGAAAACATCATATCGAAATAAAAATGGGTGTTGTGTGGTTGATCCTTAACAACTCCGGTTATCTCATAGTCAACCTGGCCGGAACGTTTCAGCACCTTCCCTATTGGGTTGGTCTCTCCGAAGTATTTTTTCGCCGTGGATTCTGTCAGTACGATTGTATTGGGCCTGGAAAGTGCTCCTTCAGGGATTCCATGAATGAACGGTATATCAAAAACATCAAATACCGTTGAATCGGCACCAATCACAAATTTCTCTGCAAATGTTTTGTCCTCGTATGTGAAGATATGTTCTGTATACCAAAGGCAAAGTCTGGTACCGGTCTCAATCTCCGGGTAGGTCTCCATCATTACCGGTAACATGGGTGGTGTAGTCCAACCCGATTTGGACTCACCATGTTCATTATTACTATCCCTGCAAACCAGGTAGGTCCGGTCTGCCTTTTCATGGTAATTGTCATAACTCAATTCATCATAAACATAGAGAATGATCAATACGGAACAGGCAATCCCCAGCGATAACCCAATAATATTGAGCAGGGCAAAGCCTTTTTTTCTTATAAAGTAGCGAAAAGCTGATAACAGGTAATTACGAAACATAACATAAAGGTAAATGGATTTATTCATATGCTTTCCAACCAGCATGCCAATAATATAAATTACTATAAATCAATTTATTGCAATTACATGTTACGCGAGATTGTAAATTTTTCTTACATTTGCTGTAAAGATTATTTACAAATAAAGATAAAAACTTCAATGGCAAAGCAGGATGGTACACTACTTATTGTGGATGATGACAAGGATGTATTGGAATCCCTGAACATGTTCCTCAAGCATGAATTTGGAACTGTCCTCACCACCAGCAATCCCAACCGAATAACTGAGCTGATAAAAAAGGAACGAATTGATGTTATTTTACTTGATATGAACTTCCAGGCAGGAGTACAAACCGGCAATGAGGGTTTTTTCTGGATGAATGAGATCAACCGGATTGATCCAAACGCTGTGATTGTATTAATTACCGCCTATGGTGATATTGAACTTGCAGTCAGGGCAATAAAAGAAGGGGCTTTTGATTTTGTAATGAAACCCTGGGATAATGATAAAATACTGTCGACATTAACTGCTGCTTTTCATTTCAGCAAAACACGAACAGAATTAAGAGACCTTAAAGAAAAACAAAAGCAGATCTTTGAGGATATTGACAGGAAATATAAAATCCTCTGGGGAGTTTCCGGGGTGATGCACGATATATT
>Ga0315539_1000399_pt1 | contig 32964 bp, 31 predicted proteins | sample SalMarSW160150MG_FD_203097 | JGI IMG/M metagenome (GOLD analysis project Ga0315539, IMG submission 203097) | Salt marsh sediment microbial communities from the Plum Island Ecosystem LTER, Massachusetts, United States - Salt Marsh Sediment SW1601-150 ...
CTAACTTGAGACACCAGCACCTAACTTAAGTTAGGTGCTGGCTTCATCATACCCCAATTCGCGAAGCGTTCTCGACGCGTCGACATTTGGAGATGGCTGCGTACTCTCTTCACAAATCCTCGAAATTTCTATTCCTGAACCATGTAAAGATGGCTAACAAAACCCTCCAGCATATGTCGCCGGACGTTTTTCTTTCAAACAAGTTTCAAAATCGTCCGGTTGGGTATGATCCTAACATTTTTAAGGCTTACCACTTCTGCATGATCTCGCCGAAGCATTCCAGCGCGCTCCAGAGAACACCGCCATAGCCGCCACCGGGCTTGGTCCAGGCCCCGGAAAGATACAGATTTTCTATGGGTGTGGAATGAGGCAGCCGGCTCTGGCCGGAGTTGTCCAGGGTCTGGTCCCACCCATAGATTCCACCGCGATAATTGCCGGTGTAGCGAACGTTGGTCAAGGGCGTGCCAATCTCTTTGACCTCTATTGCCTTCCGAAGTCCGGGCAGCAGCGTCTTTTCTGCCTGGTCGATCAGAATGTCCGCCATCCGTTCCTTCTCTTTGTTGTAGGCATCCTTCTCTCCCTTGAAGTAGTCGGCCTCGTATTTCTTCCAGAAATCATATCCCTGAAGCACGATAATATTGATGATGTTCTTTCCTTCCGGGGAGTAGCCCTTGTACAGGTTGTCATATAGCGTAAGACCGTAGCCGCCGTTTTCCATGTCGGAGTTGACAGCCGCCTTGAATTCGGCTTCCGGGTCGTAGGCGGTCTGATAGAAGATTTCGGTATCTCCAATCCCCACGTCTCCCACCAGATCGTTCTTCAGTCCCAGAAATATCTGGAAACTGGACAGACTGACGGTCATTTGATCCATTCGGGCCAGATACTCCTTGAGATATTCGCCCTCTTTCATCAACGTATGGAAGGTGTCGTAGGCGTTGGCATTGGAGATCACAACCCTTCCGTTATATTCCTTTCCGTCAGCGGTTCTCACTCCATAGGCAGCGTGATCCTTGAGAAGTATTTCTTCCACCTTGGTATTGAGCATCACCTTGCCGCCATTGGCCTCGATGAACCTCACGAAAGCGCTGCTGATCTTCTGCGATTTGCCCACGGCATAATAAGCGCCGTCCTCCAGAAAACCTACGGTAGGAAGAGCATAATACAGGCTGGCGAGTTTGGATGGCGGCAGTCCGTAGTATCCCCAGAGCACGGAGACGATAGCTTTCAGCTTGGGGTCCTTGATCCAGTTATCCATCATTTGGCCCCAGGTTTGGCCAGAGCTTTTGAACAGATAAGGGAAATCGACCGGAAAGAGGCTCATATCGACCTGGCCTTTGGCCGCCGAGAGCTTGCCGATGTCATTGGTTACCCCCTTCATGGCATCAAAGAGCCCTTTTATTCCTTCCTGTTCATCCGGAAACAGTTGGGTTAGCATCTCGACGTAACCTGGCAGGTCTTTCTGGGATACACGAATGTCATGTTCGGGAAAGATTGCCCGGTAAAGATGGGGATGCGGCACGAACTCCACGTCTTTGATCTCCGGGAAGCCAGGTATCAGATTTAGTACTCCTTCCCTTTCTCCTGCCCCCGTGGAGTGCAGAGAGACGTCGAACACAAAACCGCCAGGGCGCTTGAAGGTGGTAGCGTATCCACCCGGAACGAAATGTTTTTCCAGCACCAGCGGTCTAAATCCCTGCCGGGCGAAAGCCGCGGCAATGCCCAATCCCCCCAGGCCCGAGCCGATGATCACCACATCGAATTCATTCTCACCCATTTGGCCGCTCGCGCCTGTTGGGAATAAACTCCAGTCGAGAGCTAATACGGACGCGCCGGCGAGCAGCGATTTTATAAAATCCCTTCTTTCCATATCCTTGCTTGCCATGACCTCTCCTCCCTGTTTTTGGCGTTCACTCTTTGTTTAAGCCCAAGTATAGCCCACTCCACCCGCTTGTCAAGCGCTATTTGGGGCACGTGGGAAAAATCTCCTTCCTGCGACTTTCTCTGTGCATTGACATTGGGAAATGCCCACCTGCTTTGTTCGCAAGTCCTCGAAGTGTTGGTCCCTTAGGCATCCACAGAGTGAATCATTTATCTGTTGACTCTCCTTTCATTTTCTGTTAAATTTCCCAAAATTTAGAAAGCACGCAGGCGGTGCATAGAGCTATGCCAGGGTAGCCTAACCCTATTACAAGGAATTGACTATAAAAAGACCTTAAAGCGACGACCAAAGGAAACGAACAAAACAGTTCCAAAAGCTCACCACACGTAAGAACATGAACCTGCCAAATAAGTTAACCATAACCCGGATAATATTAGCCCCCGTATTCATCATCTTCTTTCTGATCGACAACGTCTACTCTCGCTATTTTTCCACACTCATCTTTATTGTGGCGGCACTAACCGACATGTACGACGGATATCTAGCCAGAAAGACCGGGGTGATCACCGGTTTCGGCAAGTTCATGGACCCTCTGGCGGACAAGATTCTAACCTCCACAGCCTTTATCTCCTTTGTGGCTTTAGGCTATGTTCAGGCCTGGATGATTTTGATAATAATCGTCCGGGAATTCTTAGTCACCGGCTTAAGAAGCGTAGCCGGCTACAAAGGCGTAGTGATTCTGCCCTCGGTTCTGGCTAAGTGGAAAACGGCCTGTCAGATGATCGTGATCGTTATAATATTGCTTTACATCAACCTCAAAACCACCTTTTTGCCATTGGGCTACAACTGGGCTTTTCTCACCAGTGATTCCACTTACAGAGTTTTCGATGGGATGGTCTTTATCACCATGCTTTTAACGGTCGGCACCGGTTTGGACTATGTGGTCAAAAATGCCTTTTTGCTGAAAGGAGTCTTAAAATAATCCACTTGTCGGTGACTGACGAATCGTCCGTTGCCAACGTCAGATGCTTAGGAAATCCCGAAAATGCAAGACCCCGGAAAGATCACTTTGAAAAAGACACTTTTTGCCAAGCTGATTTGTACTTTCTTCTATGCCGGATATTTTCCCGTGGCGCCGGGGACTTTCGGCAGTTTGATCACATTATTGATAATTTGGTTTTTTATTCCTTCTTTTTTTCATATATTGTTAGCTATCAGCATTGGTCTGTTTTTCATAAGCGTCTGGTCGGCGACCCAGGGAGAGGAGACTTTCGGCAAGGATGGAAGGCAGATTGTACTGGACGAGGTCACTGGCATGGTGATTTCTCTGCTGTTTGTGCCCAAAGAAATAAAATGGTACGTGATTGCATTTTTGCTTTTCAGATTTTTTGACGTGGTCAAGCCCCCTCCGGCAAGAGCGGCGGAAAAACTGAAAGGCGGATGGGGAGTGACCCTGGATGATGTGATAGCGGGCGTTTATGCTAATGTGAGCTTACATATGATTTACTTTGTGGGACATATGCTTTAAAGACAAAGGGGTTCGAAATTTAAAATTCAAAATGCAAAATTGCAATTCAAAATTAAAAATTGATTCGTATCTTGCCAAAGTCATATCTTGGTGCAATCAAATGATTTGATTTTTGTGATTTTGAATTTTCAATTGTATCTTTGAGATTTTCCCTTTGAATTTTGAATTATCATTGTTAAGCCGCATAATAGATAAGGAAACAAGAGATGAGAGCTGAGATAATCACCATCGGAGACGAGGTACTTCAAGGACAGATCGCCGATACCAACTCCCCCTTTATCGCAGAAAAATTGACCTTAGAGGGGATCGAGCTGGCATTCTCCACCAGTGTGGGTGATGATATAAACAGAATAGCTGAGGCGCTGAACGTTGCGGGTTCGCGTGCCGACGTGACAATTGCCACCGGAGGATTAGGTCCGACCTCTGACGATTTGACCAAAAAGGCCATAGTCAAAGCGTTCAAAAGGAATTTGGTTTTTCATGAACAGATATTAAAAGAGATCGAGAAATCGTTTGAGGCGCGGGGCGTGTCCATGCCCAAGATAAATCAAAATCAAGCCTTGCTCCCCTTCGGAGCAAAACCTCTATCTAACCGGTGGGGGGTGGCACCGGGAATATTCATCGAAACGGATGCCGAGTCCGGAGAAGCCAAAACCCTTTTCTTTGCCTTGCCCGGAGTACCTTTAGAGATGAAATGGATGCTGGAGAATGAGGTTCTGCCGATTCTGAAGTCCAGGAAATCTGAGAGTTTCGTGGTTCACAGAAAGCTAAGAACCACCGGTATTGCGGAATCATCCATTTACGAGAAGATAGAGGGATTGATCGATCCGACAGGCGATGTGAAGATCGCTTTCCTTCCCGGCTATCTGGGCGTGGATATAAGGCTTGTAGTGAGTTCCATCAATCAATCGACCGCAAGCCTTGAACCAAAAGGAGAAGCGGTCCATACGGACGCCCGTCCGGGCAAAGCAAAGATTGAGGAATTCGAAAAAAAGATAAGGGAAATCTTAGGGACCTACATCTACGGCACGGACGATCAGAGGCTGGAAGAGGTGGTAGGGAACCTGCTCTCAGAGAAGCGGAAAACCATAGCTGTGGCGGAGTCGTGCACCGGTGGCCTGATCGGAGCCAAGTTCACCAATGTATCCGGAAGCTCCAAGTATTTCGAAAGGGGAGTTGTCACTTACAGCGACCAGGCAAAAACCGAGTTGCTTGGGGTTCCTAAGGAGATAATCCAAAAACACGGTGTGGTAAGCGAAGAAGTGGCCATCCTGATGGCCGAGGGAGCAAGAAAGCTGGCCAAAACCGATTATGGCTTATCCGCCACGGGAATAGCTGGTCCCACAGGCGGAACGCCGGAAAAGCCGGTCGGTTTGGTCTACATTGGCTTTGCCGACCAAAACGAATCCTTTGCTCACAAGCTTCAGTTCAGAGAGGATAGGCTGACCAACAGAGAGAGAGCAGCCCAGGCGGCCTTGAACCTGGTCAGATTGTTTTTGATAAAACAAGACTTTGGAGTGTAAAGCTTTAGCTTTACCCTAGAATACAAGGAAATCATCATGCGAACCTTCATAGCGGTAGAACTACCCGAACAGATAAAGAAGCAAATTGAGGTGCTACAAGCTCCTCTCAAGAAAACCAACGCTTTCGTCTCCTGGGTCAAACCGGGCAACATTCACATAACCCTGAAATTCTTAGGTGAAGTTCCGGAAGAAAAGATAGAAGAAGTCTTCTCGGCTGCCGAACTGGCCTTGAAAGACGCAAAGAGATTCAAGACGAACCTGAAAGGGATGGGAGCATTTCCGGATTTGAGAAGGCCCAGGGTGATCTGGGTTGGCGCTGGAAAAGGGGAAGAGGAGCTTTCCGGCATGGCGGCCAGAATCGAAGACGAATTGAAAAAGATAGGTTACCCAAAGGAGAAAAGGAAATTCTCGGCGCACTTCACGGTGGGGAGGGTGAAATCCCCGAAGAACATCCAGAAGTTGATGGAAATGGTACAATCCACGGACTTCGAGACAGAAGATATAGAAGTGAATGAAGTCACGGTGATGAAGAGTCAGCTCCATCCGGCAGGTGCGATCTATACGCCGCTTAAGAAGATACCTCTTCTATGAAGGCGAAGAGAAGTATAAATGATACGCGTAGCGGAGGGTTTACCCCTCCGCAGAGCCATGAAGGCTCTGCTACGCGATTTACGATAGGCTGCAAAACTCTTGTTAGAACAAGGAAGCGAGGTGATATAAAGTGGTAGAAGGAAAAGTTGAACGAAGTGAAACCCATAGGGATGAAAAAAGGAAAGCTTTGGATCAGGCAGTTCTCCAGATAGAACGTCAGTTTGGCAAAGGTTCCATCATGAAGTTGGGTGCGGACTCGTTAGGGGAGAGAATTCCTGTCATACCCACAGGCTCATTGGGATTGGATGTGGCCTTAGGCGTGGGTGGTGTTCCCCGGGGAAGGATAATCGAGATCTTCGGGCCGGAAGCCTCAGGCAAGACCACCTTGGCTTTGCACCTTATGGCAGAGGCCCAGAAAACGGGAGGCATAGCCGCTTTCATAGATGCTGAGCACGCCTTCGACGCAACCTATGCCAAAAACCTGGGGGTGGACATCGATGACCTCCTGATCTCCCAGCCGGACACCGGTGAGCAGGGTTTGGAGATTGCCGAGACTTTGGTGCGAAGCGGGGCAGTGGACGTGATCGCCATAGATTCGGTGGCGGCTTTGGTGCCCAAGGCGGAAATAGAGGGGGAGATGGGTGACCAACACATGGGGCTTCAGGCAAGGTTGATGTCCCAGGCCATGAGAAAGCTGGCGGGAACCATCAGTAAGTCCAAAACCTCGGTGGTCTTCATCAATCAGATAAGGATGAGGATCGGGGTGATGTTCGGCAATCCGGAGACCACCACCGGTGGAAAGGCGCTAAAGTTCTACTCCTCGGTGAGGCTGGACATTCGAAGAATCGCCTCCATAAAGGAGGGGGATCGGATCACGGGATCCAGGACCAGGGTGAAAGTGGTCAAGAACAAGGTGGCCCCGCCTTTCAGGAATGCAGAGTTTGACATAATCTACGGCAAGGGCATATCCAAAATGGGCGAGCTTATAGACCTGGGGGTCGAGCATAAGATCATCGACAAAAGTGGCACCTGGTTCTCCTACAAAGATGACAGATTAGGGCAGGGGCGAGAGAATGCCAAGACTTTCCTGGACCAGAACCCAGACATTGCTGGGGAAATCGAGCGTAGGTTAAAAGAAGAACTGGGGTTTTCGGAGAAAGTGAAAGAAGAAGAGGAACCGGTTAAGGCGAAGGCGAAGTAGGCGGCACCTCTCTTGATCCATTTAGGGCCTGACAAAAACAAGCCTTTGCGGTGGGGCCGTCGTGGTGGTGGTTGTAGTGGCAAAGCTTGCTTTGCCTAAAAGCCGTTGTAGCAGGCTTTGCTAAAAGGTTGGGCAAGCTCGACCGCTACAAGTGACTCATCTCTCGCAATGATGAAAGAAGGAATTGTCACCAAGATAGAGGTTCAGAAGAGAAATCGCAAAAGAAGGTCGGTTTTCATCGATGGGGAATTCGCCTTTGGTCTGGACGAGGAGGTCTTGTATAAATCCGGGCTAAAGAAAGGAGAGAACCTTACCCAGCAACGAATCAAAGAGATCACCGAGGAAGAGAGGAAAGAAGAGGCCAAGGATGTGGCCCTGAGGTTTTTGTCCTTCAGGAGGCGAACGGAAAAGCAAGTCAGGGAGAAGCTGAAGAAGAAAGAATTCGATGAGAAGACCGTCGACGCGACAATTGACAAATTGAAAGAATTTGACTTAATTAACGATTTGGAGTTTGCCACCTCTTGGGTCAAGGATAGATTAGCATTAAAGCCAAGAGGCAGAAAGCTACTCAGACAGGAACTCTGGAAGAAGGGAATAAGGAAAGATATAATCGACCAGGTAACCGAAGATTTGTGCAAGGACGAGGATAAGGCAGCACTGGAACTGGTGGAAAAAATAGAGAAAAGGTACAGGAACTTGGAACCAAAGGTGGCCAGGAGAAGGATGTTCAATCTTTTGCTGAGAAGAGGGTTTTCCTACGAGACCTCAAAAAACTCGTTGAAACTTTTGGCCCTTCCTTCCGCCCACAGAGGTCAAGATTGAAGCTGATTGGGAAACAAGTTTTGTTTCAGACAGCACGTGTGCCTGGAAGAATCAGGTGAAGATAACATTAGAGCCGATCGGGGTAATTCATTCTCCTTATGAGAAAAAGGAAGATATTCCGATTCAGGGTGTCTTCAAGTCTCAGGGTGTGGGCAGCATCGAGGTATTTAAAGAATATGGAAAAGGATTACAGGATGTGGAAGGGTTTTCACATCTGATGATTTTGTATTATTTTCACAAGTCCAAAGACTTCTCCCTTTTGGGCAAACCTTTTTTGGAGGATAAGCTGCACGGCATTTTTGCCATCAGATCGCCTCACCGACCCAACCACCTGGGAGTGTCGGTGGTAAGGCTTTTGGAGAGAAAAGGAAATCTTCTGAAAGTTGGGGAAATCGATGTTTTTGACGGCACGCCCCTTTTGGATGTCAAGCCTTACGTGCCAAAATTCGACGAACGAAAAGACGTGAAGATAGGATGGCTGGAAGGAAAACTCGACCATCACAATGGCGATCAAATATGAAAAGTCACCAGATAAGAGCGAGCTTTTTGAAATTCTTCAAGGAAAGGGATCACAAGATCTATCCCAGTTCTTCCTTGATTCCCAAGGATGATCTCACTCTCCTCTTTGCCAATGCCGGTATGAATCAGTTCAAGGATATTATCTTGGGGAAGAAGGTGCCGGAACACAGAAGGACGGCCTCTTCCCAGAAGTGCATCCGGGTCTCCGGCAAGCACAATGACTTGGAGGAGGTGGGCAAGGACACCTATCATCACACTCTCTTCGAGATGTTGGGCAACTGGTCATTCGGAGACTATTTCAAAAAAGAGGCTGTCATCTGGGGTTGGGAGTTCTTGACTGAGGTCTGCGGACTTCGCAAAGACAGATTGTGGGTAACTGTTTTCCGGGATGACGATGAAGCACAAAAGCTCTGGTATGAGAACACGGACATAGAAAGAGGAAGGGTTCTGAAATTCGACGAAAAGGAGAATTTTTGGGAGATGGGGGAAGTCGGTCCTTGCGGTCCCTGTTCGGAGATCCACTATGATAAGGGAGAGCAATACAGGTGTGATCGCCCTGGCTGTGGCCCCAATTGTCCTTGTGGACGATTCGTAGAAGTCTGGAATTTAGTCTTCATGCAATTTCATCGAGACGAGAACGGGAAGCTAACCGATTTGCCGGCCAAAGTGGTGGATACCGGCATGGGTTTGGAGAGATTGACCGCGGTGATGCAAAACGTGGACTCCAATTATGATACCGACCTTTTTGTTCCACTTATCGAAAAGATCGAAGACATTTCTGGAATTTCCTGCAAGAGTTCGGACCATACTGAATCTTTCAGAGTCGTCGCCGATCACGTTCGTGCGCTTTCTTTCGCAATAGCTGATGGAGCCATACCTTCCAATGAAGGACAAGGTTACGTGCTGAGAAGAATCTTGAGAAGAGGCGCCCGGCACGGAAGACTTTTGGGTCTGCACAAACCCTTTATCTATAGACTATCCAGCTCAGTCGTGGATATGATGGGAAAGGTCTACCCTGAGCTTGCGGCCAAGAAAGAGCACGTGGCTCTGGTAATAAAATCCGAAGAGGAAAGGTTTGGGGAGACTCTGGATTTGGGATTGGAGCTTTTCGAAAAGGTGGCCCAAAAGGCCCGGAAGAGCAAACGAAATGTGATACCTGCAGACGATGTCTTCAAGCTTTATGATACTTACGGATTCCCCTTGGATTTAACCCAGGTGATGGCACAAGAGAGAGGTCTATCTGTGGATCTTTCGGGCTTCGAGAAGCTTTTGGAAGATCAAAGGGAGCGCTCCCGGACGGCAGGTGCGGGATTTGCTGGGAAGGTTGAACTAATACAGGCTTCTGATAAGAGTGAATTTGTGGGATACGACAACGTGGAGCAAGAGGCCACGGTCGACCTGTCCTCGAAAAGTAATATGATCATTCTTAACAACACTCCCTTTTACGCCGAAGCCGGAGGGCAGATCGGTGATACGGGAGTGATTTTCGCAGATGACTTCGAGTTTAGGGTAGAAGACACCAGGAAAGAAGGAGATGCCATAATCCACATCGGAAAAGTGACCAAGGGAAAAATCGAGGATGTTCTGAACGAAAAGGTTATGGCCAAAGTTGATGTCACGAGAAGAAATTCCATAAGAAGAAATCACACCGCCACTCATCTTCTGCACAAAGCCTTGAGAGAGACTCTCGGAGAGCACGTGCACCAATCAGGTTCTCTGGTGGCTCCGGACAGATTGAGGTTCGATTTTACGCATTTTAAAGCTTTGGATCAAGCCGAACTGGATGCGGTGGAACAGTTGGTGAATGAAGCGATCTGGGAAAATCGACAGGTGGGAAGTAAAGAGGTTCCTTTCGAGGAGGCCAAAAAATTAGGGGCCATGGCTTTGTTTGGTGAGAAATATGGGGACGTGGTCAGGATGATAGAAGTCAACGATTATTCGAGGGAGCTTTGCGGTGGAACGCACGTGACGGCCACCGGAGAGATCGGGCTTTTCAAGATAATCTCCGAAACCGGAATTGCTGCGGGCATGCGAAGAATCGAGGCCGTGACCGGCGAAATGGCTTACCAACTAACCAGAAAACAAAAAGAAATTTTGGACGAGCTGGCGTTTATCTTGAAATCCAGCCCGGATGATATAAAGGACAGGGTTGAAAACCTGATCAAAACTAGTAAACTCTTGCAGAAAAGGGTGAAGGAAGCTCAAACCCAATCTGCCAAGAGCACGATCGAAGAATTAGCGCGAACGTCGGTAGAGGTTGACGGCATCAACGTGATCGCCCACAAGGCAGAGGTTGAAAACCGGGATGATCTTTTGAAATTGGCGGATACGATCAGGGAAAAGCTGAAATCAACCATCGGCGTTTTGGCCGGGATCGTTGACGGGAAGATCATCTTTGTAGCAACGGTGACGGATGATTTGATCAAAAGCAGAGGGATCAAAGCCGGCGAGGTGGTCAAGCAAGTCTCCAAAGTCGCCGGAGGAACGGGCGGCGGCAAGCCTCATTTGGCTCAAGGAGGCGCAAAGGATTCAAAGAAGCTGGACAAAGCTCTGGATAGCCTGCCAGGGATTATAGAGAGAATGATAAGGTAGTTGCCCAATTCATTGGGCGAAGTTTCGGCTCGGTGAACAGGGCAGTTACGAGTACTGGAGTCTTTGAGATTGTCATGAAATAAACGGGACAAGGCAGTTGCCCGATTCATCGGGCGCTATCACAAACCTCTCCCCTTACTACGCCTCTCCACGAGTGTGGAGAGGGGGACTGAGGGGGCGAGGTAAACGGTTCAGGTGATATGTCAATATATCAAAAACTCTTAGACATCAAGAATGAAAAAGGGGCGGGTTTTTTGGTGTTACTCGACCCAGATCGAATGAGCATCCCGGAGATCGTAGGTTTAGCCAGAAAATCGGAGGAAGGGGGAGCGGACGGATTTCTGGTAGGCTCCAGCCTTCTTCTGTCTAGCAGATTCGACGAGTCCATAAAACAGATAAGAAAAAATGTCAAGCTTTCGGTGATAATCTTTCCGGGAAATGCCAATCAGGTCTCCAAATATGCGGACGCGATCCTGTTCCTGTCCCTGATCAGCGGAAGAAATCCTCACCTTTTGATAGGCGAACAGGTGAAGGCTGCCCCTATGATAAAAGAGTTTGGTTTAGAGCCCATCCCCACAGGATACCTGATCATAGAGTCGGGAAAAGCTACCTCGGTCCAATTCATGAGCGACACCCAGCCGATCCCCAAAGATAAGCCGGATATAGCCAAAGCACACGCCCTGGCTGCAGAATATTTGGGGATGAAATTTGTGTTTTTGGAGGCGGGTTCGGGGGCGGATAATCCTGTCCCGGATCTGGTGGTAAGAGAAATCAGAGATTTTATCTCTATCCCCATCATAGTGGGAGGGGGAATAAAGGAGCCTGAAGTGGCTTATCGCAAAGTCAAGTGTGGGGCCAGTTTTGTGGTGATCGGAAATGCCCTGGAAAAGGACGATTCCATCATAAGACAATTCGCCGATGCAATACACACAAAGGAAAAGCCAAAAGCTGCGGAGAAGACGATCAAATCGCCATATCCGGTGAATGCTCCTTCTAATCCGGAGGAATCGAACCATTAGAGGTCACCTAAACGGAGCAACATGGACATCAAGACAAGCGAAAAAGTTGATTTAGTTCGAAAAGAGATTCAGGAAAGCGTCGACCTGAAGAATCAGGTTAAGGAAGAACTCTCGGGGAAGATAATAGACGTTTCTCACGCTCTGGCTGAATGCATAAAAAACGGCGGGAAGATATTGCTGTGCGGCAACGGGGGTTCGGCTGCAGATGCTCAACACTTTGCAGGCGAGTTGGTGGTGAGGCTTTCTTCAGATTATACCCGCGGTGCCCTACCCGCCATCACGCTTTCGAGCAACGATTACGTTCTCACCGCCTGCGCCAACGATTTTGGGTTCGAGCAGGTTTTCTCCCGCCAGATCGAAGCTTTGGGAAAACCAGAGGATGTGCTTTTGTGTATCAGCACCAGCGGCAATTCCCCCAATTTGATCAAGGCGATAGAAAAGGCAAAAGAGAAACGAATGAAAACCATTGGCCTTCTGGGAAAGGATGGAGGGAATATAGCGAGATTAGCGGATTTATCACTGGTAGTCCCGTCCCAGAAGACTCCAAGAATTCAGGAAGTTCACATCACCATATGTCATATCCTCACCAGCTTGATCGAGAAAGCTCTTTTCGATTGACCAAGTGCTGAAATAAGCGGACGTGTTCCCGATAGGAATCTGTCCCTTCACCCCATTCCTCTCGCCTGTGGAGAAGGTGAGGGGGAATCTGGTAGAAAAAAGAAGGCAAATATCCCTACGAATTCTCGTGCGTCTGCTCGAATCCACATAAAAAGAAATAATTTCTCTTAACGTTGACCACATATCTAGATTCCTCAGATACCGAACCAGCACCAAGAGTCTCCGAAAAGATTATAAAGAACACCCTGTATAACACCATCGGCAAGTTCTGGGGGATTCTGGTTGTCCTGTTTTTAACCCCTTATATAGTAAGTCGCCTGGGGGTGGAAAGATATGGAATCTGGGCACTCCTTACCAGCTTGGTCGGCTATATCGGCTTTCTTGATCTGGGGGTGGGAGGGTCCTACGTCAGATACATAGCGGAGTATTATACCCAGAAAGACTACTCCAAAGTAAACCAGGTGGTTAATACCGGCTTTTTGTTTTGCCTGGGATTAGCTTTCATCCTGATTCCTTTGGCCCTGTTTTTCACCGAACCTTTGTTGACCTTCCTGAAGCTTGATCCCTCCGCCTATCCGGAGATAGAATTTGTATTCTTCTGGGGCGTGGTGATTTTCTCCCTCTCCAATGCCACCTTTGTCTTTGGGTCTGTTCAAACCGGCCTCCAGAGGATGGATCTCACCAATATCGTGGCGATGGCCTTGACCATTCCATACGCCCTCGGATTCATTCTGTTTCTGGAATTCGGATATGGGTTGAGAGGTTTGATGATCCACATAGGAATAATGTGGATGCTTAATACGGTGATCAATTTTTGGATAGCCAAGAGGATCCTCCCCGGGTTTTCCTTCAATCCATTCCTTTTCGAGGGGAAGATGTTTGTCGAGCTTTTTAGATTTGGGATCAAGCTGCAGATCAGTCGGCTTTCGCAGTTAGTCAGCTTTCAGGTGGACAAACTCCTGATAACTTACTTTCTCTCGGTGGGAATGGTGACCTTTTATGATTTAGGCGCTAAGATCACCGGAAGCATCCGAAAACTCCCACTTCTGTTGGTATCAGCCCTGGTTCCGGCATCCGCCGAGATTTTTGCCAAGGGTGACAAGGAAGGCTTAAGCAGGCTTTATTTCAGAGGCTCGAAATATCTCTTTGCGGCCAGCGCCCCGCTCTTCTTTTTCGTTGTCGTGTGTTCGGAAATGCTCGTCCGTGTCTGGATGGGACCAGGGTATGATCTGGCTTCATCGGTGATCAGAATACTATCCATCGGCTATTTCTTCAATCTGATAATGCGGGTGGCAAGCTCGCTTGCTCTGGGGATGGGAAAACCGGAGTTAGAGATGAAGTATGGAATTCTAACGTCTATCCTTAACTTCACTTTGAGCTTGATTCTCATAATGAAGTTTGGCTTCTACGGGGTTTTGGTGGGCACCGCTTTTTCGTTAACTCTGGGCTCCCTTTACTTTTTCCGCCTGTTTCACGGGTATACCAAAGAACCCTTAGGGAATCTCTGGCGTTGGATCAGAAAGCCACTAGCCGGAGCCTTTTTGGCGGCAGCCACTTTGTATCTTTTCAACCAACTGATTGATGTTGTGGGCTTAACAAGTCATAGATTCACCGGGCTTTTGTTCGTCGGAGTGGAGTTTGTAATATTCCTGGCATTGTATGTTTTGATTCTCATAGCGTTGAATTTCTGGGATGAATATGACAAGAATCTTTTCAGAGAGAAATTTCCACTAAGTGGAAGTCTTTTCAGAAAGCGGGCTTAACTGTAAGACCTGGTAGACTAACCTGCACTAGGGTCAGGGAGGCCCGTAGAACCTTACGCAAATGCCTCGTTGCAGGGCTGTGAGGAAAGAATGGCTGAGGCATATTGGATTGGGGACGCCCTTCATTGTGCGATTTTCTTTCGATTTTGCTTGACTTTTGATTTGGTGGGATATACACTGATTGTGTAGATCCGATTCCATAAGACTGTTTCTTTTGCGGAAGGGAAGAAGAAGATTTTTCATTTCTCCGAACATTGAAATTTTCTTTACGGTTTTGTGGCTGTTGAACTATTCAGGGGAAAGGAGCCGTTATGAGATCAAAGTTCAGAATGGAACTAGCCCTCTTTTGGGCTTTCTTCTTATGTTTCTTTTTCGGAGTTTCCCTGGCTCAGGATCCGGGTGTGGCTGACACGGTTAGGTTGTCAAACATGTCTGGAGAAATTGGAGATGCGGCCTCCATGCCGGTATATCTGTATAATGACGAGGAGCTCGTATCGGTGGTCATTCCGGTTTTGCTGGACGGGTATTCCGGCTGGTTGAGATTCGATTCGGTCTCCTATTTGGAATCCCGTTTAACCGATCCTGTAGTTCTGGATGAGCGGGAAGCGTATGTCTTCGGGACGGACAAATTCACCCTGGATTCACTGCTTGTGTCCTTTTCGGTCTCCTCTGGTGACAGTTTGCCTGTGGGCACGGGCAAGCTGTGTGATTTGTGGTTCACCCTGCACTTCGGCGGCGAGGTCTTGGTTGATTCTCTGTCTGATTCACCGCAGGGAGGATTGTCACTAACGGACGCCGACCAGGAGATTTTTGTCCCTCAGTTCTCATCGGGTTTGATTGACATATCGTGCGACTATCTGGTGGGGGATGTGAACGAGGACGACGTGGTAGATCTGGGAGACCTCATCACGCACCAAAAGATGTGGTTCTACGATTCACCTCTGGGCGACTATCCAATCTATGACAAATACGGCCGAGCCGACCTTAACTGTGATCGAAGACTGGACATGCGAGATCTTAACCAGCTAACCTATTACCTCTTCAAGTCGGGGTCCCCACCCTGTACTTGTGGCACTGTCAATCCCTCTTTATACAATGATCCAGTGGCGCCGGATACGGTGTGGGTTGAAAACAAGACCATGGTAGCAGGGGTATCTTCGCCTATTTACATCGGCATAATCAACGATGAGCCGGTAGCTGGTATGGCATTATCCTTAGAGATAGAGGGAAGCGCTGTCTTGGACTGGGATTCGGAGATTCACCCCATCCAGACTGGACGCGTAGATAGCGCGTGGTGGTTTTTCGCCGAGGGTGAGCATGCAGACGGCGTCAACCCGGAGACCTTCCATTTCCACGGATTTCAATCCACTGTCGAGTCGAGCCCTCTTTCACCGGGAAGCGGCGCGGTGTGTTGCCCCTATTTTATCCCACAGTCTGGTGGGACGGCGAGCTTCAGCTTAACCTCCTGGATTGGTCCGGGGGAATCGATCCTGGTGACAGAGGATAATGAGGCCATACTGCCGACTATCTATGGTGGAAACATCACGGTTCTGCCCTACCTGGCCGGCGATGCCAACCACGACGGGGCAATTGATGTTGCCGACGTGGTTTATCTTGTGAATTATCTGTTCCTGGGTGGATCTCAGCCAGATCCCCTTGAGTCTGGAAACGCCAACGGCCTTGGTCAGGTAGACATCGGAGATGTGATATATCTTATGAACTATCTATTCTTAGGTGGTCCACCGCCTCATCATCCGGTTGGGTTTTTGGTCGGCTACGAGGGGTGCAAGGAATTCCAGAAAGGGGCAGGCTTGGGCAGCACGCCGCCGGATCAGGATTGCATGGAACATCAGTATGATGGGGAAGGTGTTCTTCTGCTTAAACACGTGAATGCGGGATTCAATTGTTGTCCCGAGATTGCAGCTGATATAACCATTGCGGGCGACATCATCACCATAGAAGAAATTGAAATCAGCGGGGACTGCGACTGCATTTGCCTTTTCGATGTGAACTACGAAATCAGAGACCTGCCGCCGGGAGAGTATACCATAAGAGTAATCGAACCATACGTAAAAGAGGGTGGCGAAATACTTGAATTCGCGGTTGATCTTGTTTCTTCACCTTCAGGTATGTACTGTGTGTACAGAGATTATTATCCCTGGGGGATTTGGGAGTAGCATCATAAGGCCGAGCCAGTAGTGGATACAGGTGATGCCCTATATCTCAGCGGCCAGGTGGTGTCGGCATTGCCCGATGCCCACGTATTGTAAGGACTACTTGAAAAAAGGAAGTCGACCGGTTTTTGGGACAATTGACGTACAAAGCGCCAGGATTCGTTAAGAGACGCGCAAATGTTTTTGTAATACAAAAAAGGTGTCCCCGCCAAAAGGTGAAGGCACCTGCGTGAGCTTTGCCATCAGGAACAGCATTTTCCGCCGCTGAGGGTCTGGTAGGCCGAGTAGAGCTTCTTTCGGGTTTCTGCTTTCTCCGGATCCTCCGCGGTTATTTTTATCACCACTCCGTCCTTGGTCTCCTTCCAATACGTAGACAATTGCCTATGTGTCTATATGTCTATATGATAGCATACTGGATTTGTTGACTTTCTTTGACTGTTCGTTAAAAGAATGATCCTTTCCGCTGCCTTTCGTGTTCAAACTGCCGAAGCCACAACCGGTCGGCACCACTATTTTCCAGAACTGGCAAATGCCGGGAGCACATGCAGTCACACCATGGTTCATCCTGAGCATAGTTCATTGGGCTGGGGAGCTTTTTTTTGCAGCCAAACAGGTAGAGGGTATTCGCCGTTTTATACTATTCTTGATGAGAAAAGAGGGTTTTAAAGGGACAGTGGCAAGGAACGGATACGATGGCACGGGGAGGACAGAGAGAAGTGACGAGAGAAGCTAAGAATTCATACCCCAGGTTCATCTTATCTGACTGGCAGCCAATACCTTGCGAATGCCCCGGGGCTAGGCCGCGTGCTTCTGGCTAACTATACGCCGAGATCAACTGGATACAATATGCCTGCAAAGTAGGAAATGATGTCGTTTTTTAGCTTGACAAATGTGGATTTGGGGTTATATTGAAAAATTTAGTAAAAGGAGAAGAGATGAAAACTTGTACGCCAAAGATGTCTGAAGTGAAGAAAACATGGTTTGTGGTCGACGCTAAGAACAAAATCTTAGGAAGACTGGCTACCAAAGTGGCGACGATTCTGATGGGAAAGAACAAACCTCTTTTCACCCCGCACTTAGATGTGGGTGACTACGTTATAGTGGTTAATGCGGAGAAGGTCATTCTTTCAGGGAAAAAGCAGAACACCAAGACCTATTACCGGTACAGCGGCTATCCTGGCGGGCTCAAGTCGGTGACTTTCTCAAAATACTTGAAAGAAAAGCCTGAGGAGCTCTTCATCCATGCGGTCAAGGGAATGCTTCCTCATAATCGCCTGGGGAGGAAGATGCTCTCCAAGCTTTTCGTGTACAGGAGTGACAAACACCCCCATCAGGCTCAAAAACCAGAGGTTTTAGCGATTTGAGATGAAACGTGAGATTCTAAGAAAGAGATTGTTCTGCGATTGCGGATCGGTGTCTAATCTGAGGAGGTAGAGTTGGCAACTACTGTATATCGAGCCACTGGAAGAAGGAAAACCTCAGTGGCTAGCGTTCGTCTGTTTCTGGGAACGGGGAAGATTATGGTCAACAAACGCCCCATGCGGGAATATCTAACCAAGGAGAGCCTAACCATGTTGGCAGAAAAGCCCTTGGAGTTGACCGGCATGTTGGGTAAACTGGACGTCATCTGTTCGGCCAGGGGAGGGGGTCTCTCCGGGCAAGCCGGAGCGATTGAATTGGGCATTGCCCGAGCCCTTCTACTGATGAATGGGGATTTCAGAAAAGCCCTTAAGAAGGAGGGACTTCTGGCCAGAGACCCTCGCATGGTGGAAAGAAAGAAGTACGGGCAGATAAAGGCGCGAAAAAGATTCCAATACTCAAAGAGATAAATCGATCCTACGGGGTGCACCCCGGTGAACCTTACGGTTCACTACACCGTAGGGTGCATACTTATTGATCCAGAAGCCGGATGAACCGGAAGTAAAACCAAAGTACACACGCCTGTTGATCTCGTAGAGGGTCCTTTCCCCATTTGGGGATGGTTCTGCGGAGAGTCGATACAGGCGGAGGAGTTAACCCAAAAAGAGGAACACCAGATGACAAACACCATCAAAGATTTGCTGGAAGCTGGGGTTCATTTTGGTCATCAAACCAAAAGATGGAATCCCAAGATGAAGAAATTCATCTTCACCGCTCGAAGTGGCATATATATAATCGACCTGCAAAAGACTCTCAAATGTTTGGAGATTGCTTGCCAGAAGGTGAAGGAAGTGGTAAGGGGAAATCAAAGTCTGCTTTTTGTGGGAACCAAAAAGCAAGCTCAGGAGGTGGTGCGGGAGGAAGCCCTAAGATGCGGCGCCTTCTATGTTACCGAGAGATGGTTGGGCGGAATGTTGACCAACTTCCAAACCATAAGGCGGAACATCAAGCGGTTGAAGGACTTGGAGAGGATGAAAGAAGATGGGACTTTCGACAAACTCACCAAAAAAGAGGTATTGAAGCTGGAAAAGGAGATGGCGAAATTGGAAAAGGTGTTGGGTGGGATAAAGGAGATGAGCCGCCTGCCCGGACTTCTGTTCGTGGTCGACAGCAAGAAGGAGAGAATTCCGGTGGCTGAAGCCAACAAACTGGGCATCTCCATCATCGCCTTGATCGATACCAACTCCGATCCGGATCCAATAGATTTCCCCATTGCGGCCAATGACGATGCTATCAAATCCATCAAGGTAATCACTCGCCAGATAGCTGAGGCTGCTTTGGAGGCCCAAAAAGTGAGGGAGGAAGCACAGCAGACCCAGGCAAAAGTGGAAGCTTAGGAGAACAGTCTCATCCATCCGACACAGAACTTTGACCTAGAAAGACAGATAACGACGTGAAGCACCGATAAATTCGGGAGAAAGTAAGAATCTGGAGGTTTAAATGTCCGTAAGTGCCGACCTGGTTAAAAAGCTTAGAGAGAAAACAGGTGTAGGAATGATGGATTGCAAGAGGGCCTTGGAAAAAGCTGACGGCGATATGGATCAGGCCACCGATTACCTAAGGAAGCAGGGAATGGCCCAAGCCGCCAAGAAGGCTTCCAGAACCGCCAAGGAGGGGATAATCTACTCATACATCCACCCGGGAGACAAATTGGGCGTTCTTCTGGAGGTAAACTGCGAAACCGATTTTGTGGCGCGGACCGAGGATTTCAAGCTCCTGGCCAAAGATATCGCCATGCAGATTGCCGCCACCAATCCATTGGTGGTGAACAGATCCGATCTCAAGCCCGAGATCCTCGATAAAGAGAAAGAAATATACAGAACCCAAGCCAAGAATGAAGGAAAACCGGAGAAAATCATAGAGAGGATTGTCGAAGGGAAATTAGAGAAATATTTTCAAGAGGTCTGTTTGCTGGAGCAGCCTTTCGTCAAAGATCAGGACAGATCGCTGAAGGACAGAATAGACGAGACGATTGCCAAACTGGGAGAGAATCTCGCAGTAAAAAGATTTGTCAGGTTCAGACTGGGAGAGGAAACCGCCTAGTGGTCTTCTCCGCCGGGTGATCAGCTTCTGAGGTAATGAATTGGGTCAGGGTTTCCTGACCTTTATTATGTACGGCTCATGCTCAAGTCTCAGGACACAGAATCAGTGCCGATCCACAAGAGAATCCTTCTTAAGATATCCGGCGAATCTTTGCTTGGGGATAAGGAATTTGGCTTAGACCCTCAAGCAAGAAGCTCCATTGCCCAACAGATCAAGGAGATCAAAGAGTTAGGGGTAAGCGTGGGTATGGTGGTGGGAGGGGGGAACATATTCCGGGGACTCTCTGCCAGCCTGGGCGACTCCTCCGGTGAAGGCGGCATGGATAGAGTATCGGCTGATTATATGGGAATGCTGGCCACGTTAATAAACGCTTTGGCTCTGCAGGATAGCCTGGAGAAATTGGGGGTTTTGACTAGGGTGATGACCTCTGTCCGCACGGAAGCCGTGGCAGAGCCTTATATCAGAAGAAGGGCCATAAGACATATGGAAAAGGGTCGGGTGGTCATCCTGGCTGGCGGAACCGGAAATCCTTATTTCACCACCGACACCGCTGCCGCCCTCAGAGCCATCGAGATCGGCGCCGAGGTGGTCATGAAAGGCACCAAAGTGAATGGGGTGTACGATGACGATCCGGTTAAGAATCCATCCGCCAGGATGTTTGATTCGTTAACTTATATGGAGGTAATAAACAGAAAGCTGAAAGTCATGGACACCACCGCCGTCTCTTTGTGCATGGATAACAGACTTCCCATCATAGTTTTCAATTTACAGACGCAGGGGAATTTGAGAAGGATCATCCTGGGTGAAAAACTGGGGACAGTGGTTAAGGACTAAAACTACGGTCCATCGAACCTTCGAGGTGACCGGAGACTCTTGAGATTGAGCTTCACCTCTTTAAGGTTTTGTTGAATGAAAGAAAACTTGGGCTAAAAAGGAAGGGGGAAATATGATTAAAAAGCTTTATTCTGATACAGCGGAGAGAATGAAAAGGGCACTGGAATCGATCGGAAGGGAACTGGCCTCCATCCGAACCGGCAAAGCGACCCCCGCGCTTCTGGACGGGGTCAAGGTGGACTACTATGAAACCATGACTCCCTTATCTCAGGTAGCTAATATCTCTGTGCCTGATCCCAGACTCCTGGTGATCCAACCCTGGGAGAAAAAATTGATCCCGGATATAGTTAAGGCTATTCATAAATCCGATCTGGGCTTAAATCCTCAGGCTGATGCCAATGTGGTCAGACTTCCCATCCCTGCCTTAACCGAGGAGAGAAGAAAAGATATGGTCAAACTGGTGAAGAAATCTGCAGAAGACGGCAGGATCGCGATAAGAAACATCCGGCGTGATGCCAATGAAGCCTTGAAAAAGGCAGAAAAGGATAAAGACATCTCAGAGGACGAATCCAGAAAGGCCCAGGAGCACGTGCAGGAGATCACAGACGAGCACATAGAGCTTCTGGATGAGATGGTGAAGAAAAAGGAAGAGGAAGTGATGGAGGTTTAGGTCAGACTTCAGACTTCCGGCACGTAACCGGCCATTGCCCGCGGGTTTTCAAAGAAACAGGCTGTAGAATTAGGAAGGAGTGTCAAGCTTTAGCTTGACTTTGGATTTTTCCGAAATCGAAGACGCTTCATATGGTTCACCTGAAGGTGAACACTCCACGTTTTTTCTCTCCAGGGAGCCCTGCCAGACCTGTTTTGTTGCCCACGAGACGAGGTGAAAGGATTGTCTAAGGATAGCTTGGATCTTAAGAGGAAGATACTAAAGAAAGGGAACCTTCCCGCTCACGTGGCCATCATCATGGATGGCAACGGGAGATGGGCCAAGAGAAGAGGTTTGCCCCGAACCGCCGGACATAGAGCCGGAGTGAAGACCGTGAAAAGAATCGTCAGGGCGGCGGGTGATCTAGACATCTCCATTTTGACTTTGTTCACCTTCTCCCGGGAGAACTGGAGAAGGCCGAAGTATGAGGTCTCGGCCATAATGAAGCTTCTGTATGAGACCACCAAAAAGGAGATAAATGAACTGGATGAGAACAACGTCAGGTTAATCACCACCGGAAGAATCGAGGAGTTGCCTTCCGAAGAAAGGGAGATTCTGGAAAGAGCCAAAGACAAAACCAAAGATAATACCGGATTGATCCTGAATTTGGCTTTAAACTATGGAGGAAGAACCGAGATTTTGGATGCGGTGAAAAGATTGGCTCTGGATGTGAAGGAAGGAGGACTTGACCCAAAGAATTTAGATGAGGAGACCTTTTCCCGGTACCTTTACACCAAAAGTCTTCCCGATCCGGATCTTCTGATCCGAACCTCGGGCGAGATGCGCATCTCCAACTTCCTCTTGTGGCAGACCTCTTACACCGAATTGTATGTAACCAGCGTTCTTTGGCCTAATTTCACGGTGAAAGACTTCCACCAAGCCATCTGGGACTATCAGAACAGAAAAAGAAGATTCGGGAGAGTATAAGAAAGAGTTCTAAGGTTAAAAGGTTTGAAGGTCAGAAAGTTTACCGAGATCCCCGGACGGGAGAGCAGAAGCGCCCTTCTGGGAAAGTTCAGCACAAGTTGGTTAACCTTTGAACCTTCCTACCGACTAACTTTCGAAGCCAGTTCATGAAGAGCAATCTTTTCACCAGAGTGGTCGTCGCCTTCGTCTTTGCCCCACTCATCATCTATATAACCATTCTGGGCAAACTTCCATTCTTAATTTTGATTGAAGCTTTAATCCTCTTGGGTTTATGGGAATTCTTGCGCCTATCCAAAGCTAAAGAATCCGAAATTCCCAAGATTCCTTTAATCGTCCTGGGCCCTTTTTTGGCTGTCTCCGCCTACTTTTGGGGAGAAAAGGTTTTTCTGTTTTGTGTCTTGGCCATGCTCTATGCATCTTCCCTGTTTTTGGTTATCAAAGGTAAAACCGAAGGGGCTACTTCAAATCTGGCCCTATCGCTTTTGGGATTCTTTTATGTGGCCGGACTTTTCAGCTACGTGATCCTTCTGCGGGAATTGTCCTCTGGACTCATCCCAGACAGATTCGCCTTATCCGCCTCTGGTGAGGCTTCGCTCACCACAAGTTACAAAATCGGAGGATTGTGGATCGTGTATCTTTTGGTTTGCATCTGGTCCTGCGACACGTTCGCCTATTTCATAGGAGCACCTCTGGGAAAACATCCGCTCTCCCCCAGGGTAAGTCCCAAAAAAACCATAGAGGGATTTGGAGGGGGTGTTCTGGGAGCCATTGCAGCCGCTTTCTTTTCATATTTTGTTTTTTTTGGCTCCGCCCAGCTAAAAGATCTTCTGATTGTATCGGTAATCGTCGCCTTAGCCGGACAGGTGGGTGATTTGACGGAATCGCTTTTCAAAAGGGATGCTCAGGTCAAGGATACCTCAAGCATAATCCCGGGCCACGGGGGCATATTGGATCGTTTCGATAGCCTGCTTTTCGTTTCTCCAATTGTCTATTACTATTTGAAATTCGTAGTCTACAGATGAATCGGTCAACGGATTGATCGGATTTGACGGATGAAGGGCTATCATAGGGGTCAGTGTTCGTCATTCGTCATTAATAATTCGTCATAAGATATGCTGAAATGGTTAGATCATCTTTTCGTGATCAGACCAGTCCTAATGCCTCCGGTATGGACCATCCTCCTTCTGGGGCATCATCGTAGTGCCGCTCTCTCCGGGGCAAGCAACCTGCCCGGCCTGATCCTCCTTTTGGTCACCTTTCTGGTGGGCGCAGTATATCTTCTGAATCAAATATACGACATTGAATCTGACAGGATAAACCGGAAACTGTTTTTCTTAGCGGAAGGATATATCTCAAAAAGGAGGGCCATACTCCAGACAATTGTTCTTAACCTCATCAGCATAATCCCGGCCTACCTCATCTCACTTCGGTTAGGACTGCTTTTTACCCTGGGCTTTTTGTTCGGTCTCATTTACTCGGTTCCGCCCTTTTCCTTGAAGGAAAGACCTCTCGGCGGACTTCTGTGCAATGTTTTAGCCCACGGAAACTTGGCCTTTCTGGTGGGTTGGTCCATGAATGCCACCCTTTCAGGAGAATCGATTCTATTCTCCCTGCCTTATATGTTTGCAGTGGGAGCTGTCTATCTGAACACCACGGTTCCGGATATGGAAGGAGACAAAAGCTCGGGAAAGATCACGGTGGTGGTGAAATGGGGTAGGGAAGCGGCTGTCGTCTCATCTCTCGTTTTGGTTGTTGTGGCGATAATCATTTCTTTTTTGATTAAGGACATTCCCTTTTTTATCGCATCTGCATTGGTCCTACCCTTTTTTCTGTTTGGTGCTTTAACCAAAAAAAACAAGAATATAGTTTTGTCGACCAAATTAGCCATATTATTCTTATCCATTGCGGCTGGATTGTTTTATCCCTGGTATTTTGCCATTTTGGTCTTAGGATTTGTCGGAACTCGGTTATATTATAGAGCACGTTTTAATCTTGACTATCCCGCGCTTCGGTAATAACTTAAAATGTAAATCCCTTTCTCGTTCCAAATTGTTGGCACAATGAAAAAGGAGGGCCATACTACAGAATGACGAAAAGATTAACAGCGGTCATATGAAAAAACTACTCGATCACTTTCTGAACTATCTGTCCGTTGAACTCGGTCGTTCCGCTAATACCATCGATTCCTACGGGTGGGACCTAAGAAGATATATCAACTTCCTTGAAGCCAGCAGAATAAGTACCGTAGAGCAGATCACGGAAGAACATGTGACGGATTCAATTGTCGCGCTTCGTAAAAAACGACTTAAGGCAACTACAATCGCACGAAATATGTCTTCCATCCGGAAGTTCCACAAATTCCTGGTGGCGGAGGGCTACACACTTTTCAACCCAGCTCATATTTTGGAGACTCCGGGAATACCATTCTTCAGAAAGCTGCCCATGATTCTGAATGTTGAAGAGATGAAGAAATTGTTGAATCAGCCTACGGAAGAACCCAGCACGTACAGCAGGAGAAACATCCACTTGGTCTTGCGCGATAAGGCTATCCTGGAGTTCTTATATGCCACAGGGGTCAGAATCTCTGAACTTATAAACACGAAAAGGAAAGATATTTTACCGGAAGTGGAGCTGGTTAGAGTTTTCGGAAAAGGTCAAAAGGAAAGGATCATCCCAATTGGAAAGCAGGCTCTCGAATCGATAGAAAGCTATCTTGAGAACTCTCGTCCGAAGTTGGCCAGGCAAACCTCTCAAGATTTCCTTTTCCTGAACGTAAGAGGAGGACCTTTTTCCCGGATGGGCCTTTGGAAGATATTGAGGAAATACGTGAACAAGGCGGGGATAAAGAAGAAGGTCAGCCCCCATACCATAAGGCACTCCTTTGCTACCCATCTGTTGGAGGGAGGGGCAGATTTGCGGGCAGTTCAGGAGATGCTTGGGCATGCCGATATATCTACTACACAGATATATACTCACTTAGATAGAGAATATCTAAAGGAAGTACACCGGACCTTTCATCCCAGGGAGAAGATGAAAATTTGATTTCTTAGCACTTATCGTGATCGTAAGGGCCAGGATAAGCTGATCTGCCAGACAGCTACATGCTCTTACCATTCGACAAACTCAGGTGAGAGGTTAGCCTTTGGATATGATCACCGGGAAAATCAGCCGAAAATCTTTGTTTTCGGCTTTGTTTTTCTAAGGCTCGGATACACCTATGTTCAATTGCGCACTTTATCAGCAAGGTGTGGAAATCGAGGATAAGCTTGCCAAAATCCTGAAGTCTCAGAAGACAAGATTTCACTCCTTCTCCAGACTTTCTGACCTGGAAGAATTAATCCAGAAATACATCTTAAGTTTGATTGTGATAGCGGGAAAAGGTTCCCTCCGGCCCGAATTGAACCTGCTTAAGACCATAAAGAAACATCCGATTCTGTCGTTGGCTCCCGTCATTTTGTACCACCCTCGTCCCACCAGTAAAACCATTTTGGCCGGATTGAACTCTGGGGCGGATGATTTCTTTCACTCCAGATGGGATACCAAGCTTTTTGCGGCCAAACTCGATATGATCGTGAAAAGAAGCCACCGGGACCTGGGGGTCAATCCCACCACCAGACTTCCGGGGACCAGCATAATCGAGAGGGAAATCGGCAGAAGGATAAGAGGGGGAGAGAAATTTGCGGCCTGCTATGGGGATTTGGACGATTTCAAAGCATATAACGATTATTATGGGTATCACTACGGAGACAGCCTTATAAAGATGACCTCCGAGATAATCAGGGATGTGGTCTACACCTCCACCCCCGACAGCTTTGTAGGACACATAGGCGGAGACGACTTCGTCTTCGTCATTCCACATGAGAAGGTAGATCAGGTTTGCAGCAAGATCCTCGAAATTTTCGATCGAATGATCGCCCGCCGGTACAAAAAGGAGGATCTGACCAGAGGTTATATCGTCACCGAAAACAGGAGGGGTAAGAAGGAGACCTTTCCCATAATGACCTTGTCCATTGCGGTGTTGATAAATCAAGACAGGATGTTCAGCCATCAGGGCGAGATATCGCACATGATCGCCGATTTGAAAAAGTATACCAAGACCCTCCCCGGATCGAACTACTTCGTGGAACGCAGAAGGAAATATTGATTTCCCAGCAAAGCCCCCTTTCGCTGAAGACTACTCTTTTACAAACCCTACTGTTTCTCTTGAAAGTCATCGGGAACTAATGGTGAGCGAAATTCACTAACTCCATGCCGCCCTCATATTGTTCTGAGTAATACTCTTCCACCTTCACTTTTCCCACGCCTTCCGCCCACCACTCGAATGTTTCATCTCCTGGATAACTCGGATTTGTCTTTCTTATTTTGAGGCAGTTTTCATACACGGTGTTGCTACTAACCAACAGTGTGGCCTCAAATGTGATTATTTCATAATCCCAATAATAGGCGCTCCAAGTTTGCCCGACCACAGGCGGGCCCGCAAGGATTATTTCCCCCGATTCAGTAAAGATGGTATCCCGCTTTGCATAGATGTAGATGGGTTCGAGAGGAGAAAGGATGTAACAGAGGTTGCCATTTATAGTAGCGGTGTCGACGACACCATAGGAGAGTGTATCCCAAATTTGAGTATTTCGGTCAACAAGCACGTACATCCAGAAATTTCCAAGCGCCAACGGATAATAGTCGGTGGCCTGCTGCGCAGGGACAGATAAGGTTACCGTGTCACTATGGCTCACCTTTCCGGCTTTTCCCGTTACGACCACATCATAGGTCTGTCGGGGAGTGGACGTCCTGGTGTAGATCGTCAATAGCGAAGAATCTGTCGGAACCAGAGCTTCTGCATCAAGCGCTGCGCTGTCTCCTTGTGAATACCCGACTGCGCTTAAGGTGCAGATAGCAGAAAATCCGTCCAGCGAGGTTAATTTGATTTCGAACTCGGCAGAGTCACCTGCGGTGACCGACTGGCTTTGCGGACTAACTTCGATCGCAAAGTCCGGTTCTTTTGTATTCGGGTTTGTTGACTTATCCTCTGAGCAACAACAAACAGCCAGGGCCAGCGAAAGGCCAACGAACGCGATGGGAAAAGGATTCTTCATTCTCATACGATTCTCAAAAAGTCGACGGTATCAAATCGGGATCAGAGAAGTTGCGGGTAAGTCTGAGGCAAGTCTGCGATCACGGGTCGACCCAGTCCGCAGTGAAATACCGCAGTTCTTTTGCACGTATGCAGGTTTCACTCGTATCCACTTCGATTTCTCTTACCTCTCCAAACTCCGGTACCCACCATTCATAGACTGTGTTGGGCAGCCCCGGGTTGCGATTTGTTTTCATGACTTTGGCGGCGTTTTTGTAGGTCTTCCCATTTATGGTTAAGGTAACGCTCTCCAATCCCAGGATCAGGTACTCGAAATAGTCATCCTTCCAAAAGGTTCCTCCTTTTACGGGGCCTACCAATATCTTGTAAAGCGGCACTCCGTGTTCCACGTTCTTCTCGAAAAGCGTATCGGCCTTCACATAGACGAAGACCGTGTCATCGCTGCCCACCCAAAGACGATCATAGCCGGTTCTGCCGTCCCTTGTGTTTCTGCCCACTATCTTGATATCGAAGCTATCATGAACAGCAGTGCAATGTCGCGACAACTCGATGTATCTCCAGCCGTGGTTCTCACCCCTGGGATAATAATAGCCCGGATCGTCACGAGGCTGGGGATCACTGGATTTATCCTCGCAGTAGACAAACGTCAAGGCAAGAGATAACAAGAAAAGGCCAATGATCTGTCTCATCTTCTAAGATGACTCCTTCAAATGACTAAGTTTGTTACGCATCGCTTCGCTTTACCGTTGGACAGGGAAAAGTGAGGGGAACAGGAGGTGACAGGATTGGTCTTGTGTGTTTCGTGGGTCCCATGGATCCAGAAGTCGGATTTCGTGCCTTTCGTGGATTTGCTGGCTGCAATTTTCTTTGTGAGAAACGCACTTGCTCACAACACGTGGTTCGACCTTGCTCACCATAAACGGTTCGACTTCGCTCACCACATGCCGGACTTGCTGGACTTTCTGGACATCCTGGACTTTCTGGACTTTGTTTTCACAATTTTTAAGTTTTTTCCGCCATAGAAAATTGTGTAGGGCAACTGGCCCTTACCAAGGACGAGGGATTACAACCTCACATCGAGTCTTTTACCTCTCCCATATACCCGCGACCTATGTGTATCACCGTCGAAGTTGTGGTGATTTTGTTGTCTGGTGGAAAGATCACACGATTTAACCCCCTGTTTCCCCCTTGTCAGGGGGACATAAAAACCGCCCTCCTGTCAAGGGAGGTTAGATTGGCGGCAGGAGCGGGGGACTCTTGACCTACTGCTGAGCCCGCCTTCGGCGGGATAACGGATTAAGCGGATATGTGGGGCGCAAATTCTGCTGGGTTCAGAACCTTTGATAATGTCAGGAGCATGGGGCTCCTAGATTACGAATTACCTGCTCTTCAGATGCAAGCACCTTTTGCGAAATTCTCTTGACCTAAGCTTTTCCCTACACGAAACCGAAGTCTTGTAATCTTTATCCGTGATTATCAGAACATTTGATACACCCGCTGTTTTCATCCCCTTGCTTTTGAACCAAGCGAAGTAGGGTTTGAGGTGGGAGGTTATTTGTTGTCTAGTGGTATTAGAGCGTTCTCTGAGTACAATCACAAGTGTCGCGGAGCGTTTGCTGTCCTGGCAAAATTTCTCCGCTTTGGTCAGGTCACCAACAAGAGTTTTTCGCGACGGCGTGGCCTCAAACTCAATTATAAAAACCAGTTGATTCCTGCTATTGACAAGGATTAAATCTGGACGATAACCTTCGCACACTTCGGAACCGAACTTCCTGGCTTCGTAATTAGCGAATTGATGGTTCAGTTGTTTGAATTGTCTCTCTATCATTTCAACCCCCTGGGTTATGTGGCAGGGCATCTGAGAAGGGAATAGTGTCAGAGGCACGGGGCTTCTGGCCTACCTACTGCACTCCTGTCAAATGATTAGTGTTAAGACGAGGTTTCACCTGACTTACTACTGGTTTGCTAGCACCACCAGCATCCGTGTCTTGTTTGGTAATGAATGTATAGGTCTGTTTTTTCTTGAAAGGTGTTTGAGCATAGAGTGGAGGAAAGTACCAACCCGGGTCTTCTTTATCAAGTGACTTTATTCCAATCATGAACCCGTAATGATCTGAGGGGAATTTCTGTACATGGATTGTGTCGATTTGTACATCGTCGATATAAGCGACCCCTTTAAGAGCATCAAGAATCGATTTTGTGATATTATCAATGTCCTTATGTTTGTAATCAGACCCCTTAATCGCTATCCACATTGCGATGAGCAGTCGTCCTTTGCGTGGCCACTCGGGCTTAGACCCCTTAGAGAGTTTGCGTCTTATGTTCTCCTCGAATTCATGAGTTCCCCGGGGAAGTACAATCTGAGTTATCTCCTTTCTTTCATTCTGCTTATACCTAACTCGCTTAGATGGCACAACCACACCTAGGGTACCAAATACGTCATCATAGAAGGGGTTCTGATAGAAAACGTGTTCTTTCTTTTGTCTTGCCACAGCTCTCCTCCCGAACCTTTTTAGTCAGGTGCCCTGCGCGCCTGACAAATGAATAGCCTGTTGTCGCGCTATTCCCGAAGAAATCCTTTGTATCCATATATGACATCATAATCATTTCTCGAGCCTTGTCAAGCACTTTATAGAGTGGAGTTCCCCCATTTTTGCGGCGCACAGCCTGTCCATATGGACCGCTACCAACCGCGTAACTTTGCGGGATGGCCAGGTTTGTAGAAAGGTAGGTCAGACATTCCTGTCTGACAGACAACAAACCCCCTGTTGTCCCCTTCAGGATGAACCCCTTGTCAGGGGGACACAAAAAACCTCGCCCATGTCAAGGGGGAATTAGAATAGTGGCGGGAGCGCGGGGCTATTGACCTACTTGCTTGTCGGGCAGTCTTTGACAGCCCGATCTACAACTCTGAGAATGAGAGAACAGACGAGGATTTATATTAGAACAGACAAGAATGTCTGTTCCACCGATTCGGTGTTAGATAAGATGCCCTGCGAATCGGCTTGAGTTGGAGTTTTCTTAGGTAGCTTGGAGAGTTCTTTTAGAAAACGTTTTGTATACTCAACTTTCCACATTCTATTTCAATGATCGATAATATTTTTTGGCATCGTCAACGGAAAGCCGTTCATCGTCTTTTACCTCGTCCATCAATTTTGCCAATCCATAATTTTCTATTATATCCTCCAAACGCTCAAATTCTTCTATAGGGATTTGGACTGCAACCGGTTTTCGACTTTGATCCAGGACAATATTCTTATGGATTTTTAACATCGTCTACCTCCTCACATCTTAGTGCAAAGCCTTTCTACTAATACGTAATCGAGCGGATTTTATTCAGAATAGTGTCAACAGGACGGGGCTCCTGGCCTGCTTACTTTCTTTTCTCCAGCCGGGACAGGGGTTCAACCCCTGTCCCAACACAAGCTAACTATATCTTCAGTACGCCGTCCTTCATGATGATCTTATCATCTATCCACAAGGTCGGCTTAAGAAGAATTCCGTCCAGATGGCTGGGGACCGAGACGTTACCACCCATGGATTTATTATCCCCCAGGGCCATATGCACGGTTCCCATCACTTTTTCGTCTTCTAAAACGCTGCCCACTATCTTGGCCTTGTGGTTGGTGCCAATTCCCAACTCCGCCACGTTTCTGCCGGCTTCGCCGAACGGTTCGATCATCTTCTCCAATTCCTTGGCGGCCTGATCTCCGATGATCTCCGCTGCCAAGCCGTCCTTCACCACGATCTTTATGGGCTTCTTGACCTTTCCAATCATAGCCCCATCCACCACGATGACTCCGTTGGCGCTTCCTTCGACCGGAGCGATATAGGCCTCACCTGCGGGCAGGTTAGAGAAATCGCCCTGCTTATGCACCAGACCGGTATCTGCATGGCATTCTCTCCCCTCGATCTTCATGGTGATGTCGGCGCCGGCTGGAGTCGTAACCCTTGCCGTTTTGCCCCCATTCACCATGTTTGCCACCTTAATGCTTCTCTGGCCGATTTCGTTATAGTCGGCGTTTAAGGTTCTTATCATGGTGTCTTCAATAATCCCGGGCAGAGTGACGCACCGTGCCCGGGCCTCACACGCATCTCTCCTGGCTTTGGTGTGGGACATGGACTTGCTGGTAGGGATGATTAAAACGTCAAAGTCCTTCATGAACTTTGCTACCGCATCCGGAGGCTCCTCACCGTTGGTCGAGCGGGGCAATATCTCCAGAAGCATCGCCTCAGAACCGACCTCCTTCGCCGCCTCCCAGAAGGCATAGCCGATTTTGCGCAGAGGTTCGTCCGTTATCACCAAAACGGATTCGCCCTTTTTCACTGCCAGACAATTGCTTATTGCTGTCTGAGCTGCTTTTAAAAGCTCATTCATTTTTCCCTCCTGATTTGATTAGAATTAATAACTGAACCGGTCTATTTCTTTTGCCCTTGGCGGATTGGCGTCTCCGAAAACCGCGAAAGCACGAGTTTGTCATTCTGACCCCACCCTTGGCGGGGGAAGAATCTCTTTGTTTTAAGGAACCGAGACCCTTCACTTCGCCCTGTGCCATCCTGGCGCAGGGCTTCGTTCAGGGTGACACTACAAAAGTTTTTTGCAGACTCGGATGTTATCATCCGCCCGTTAAGAACCTCGTCGAGGATGACGGAGACCCATCCGGGACAATATCCTCGACCAGCGATGTGCTTTGTCTACGGCGCATCGATCTTTTTCAAATCTTGTTATTTGTTCGATCCCTTTATCCTTGTTGCTCTATATAACATGGAACAAATCAAGACAAAAGCAAGAAGTGATACCCAGGGACCATAAATACCGGTCAGCGCCATCTCTTCATGGGCCTCGTAGAAGGCTCGGTATCCTCCCGAGAAAGCTATTACAAAAGCAACCATCACTCCCAGAAGGGCGTCTCCCGCCACCAATCCCGAGCCGAATAGAATGCCTCGCTCTTCTCTTTGTTTGACAACATTTTTCCTGGAAACTCTCCTGACTATAAGCGCAATCAGACCGCCCGCCATGATAGGCGTGGAGAGATTCAAAGGAAGATAGAGGCCAATGGCAAAGGGAAGCGATGAGATTCCCACCAATTCGATGGCGGCCGCCAACATGCATCCCACGATAATAGGAACCCAGGGAAGATTTGCGGTCATCACGCCCTGAACGATGACCGACATCACGTTTGCCTGAGGCGCCAACAGGGGGGTGGGGTGAGCAGCATCTCTCACAAACCCAAAGGCGGTATTCAGAAGAAACACGGTAGAGCCCATCACCAATGCGGGAAAAAGCAACCCCACAAACTCCATCAACTGCTGCTGTTTGGGAGTTGCCCCCAATAGATAGCCGGTCTTCAAATCCTGGGCAATGTCACCGGAAAGACAGACCGCAATGCAGACCACGGTCCCGATGGACATCACCGTGACCATGCCCCTGAATCCTGAAACTCCGAATGACAGCAGGATCACACTGGTCACCAATAGGGTGGCGATGGTCATACCCGATACCGGCGAGGATGAGCTCCCCACGATTCCGACTATTCTGGCCGCGACCACCACGAAGAAGAAGCCGAAAATGACCACCAGGGCCGCGCCCAAAAGGTGAAGCTCGGTTCCGGGATAAGCCCAGATGAGCAGAATCACAGCGAGTGAACCGACCAAAACCACCCACATCGGAATCTCCTGCTCCAGCCTGCTTTTGGTCACCGCAACTCCTG
>Ga0315539_1000401_pt1 | contig 32931 bp, 25 predicted proteins | sample SalMarSW160150MG_FD_203097 | JGI IMG/M metagenome (GOLD analysis project Ga0315539, IMG submission 203097) | Salt marsh sediment microbial communities from the Plum Island Ecosystem LTER, Massachusetts, United States - Salt Marsh Sediment SW1601-150 ...
ATCAGCAGCCGGTCAACCTTATCAAGCAGATTCTCAATCACGCGTATTTTGTCGGAGACCTTGGCGCCGCCTAATATGGCAACAAACGGCTTTTCCGGATTACTGACTGTATCACCCAGGAAGTTTAATTCTTTTTCAATCAGGAAACCTATAACGCGCGGTTTTCCTTCCATCATTTGCGGCACAGTGTACATAGAAGCATTATCCCTGTGAGCCGTGCCGAATGCATCATCCACATAAATATCAGCCAGGTCAGCGAGCTGTTTTGCAAAATCGTCCTTGGCCTGACGAAGCTGTGCATCTTCCTTCGCAGCTTTATCTTTTATTGTCTCTTCCTTGTGAAAGCGCAGGTTCTCAAGCAGCATACAATCTCCGCTCTTCAGCGCCTGCGCTTTGGCTTTTACAACCTCGCCAACGCAATCGTCGGCAAAAACAACTTTCCGGCCAAGAAGCTCTGATAATCTTCTTGCCACCGGTGCAAGAGACAATTTATCATCCCTTTCACCCGCAGGCCTGCCAAGGTGACTCATAAGGATAACCGCTCCGCCGCGGTCCAAGATGTTCTTTATGGTCGGCAGGGCTTTTACGATTCGGTCATCGCTGGTAATATTACAATCATCATCCAGCGGCACATTAAAGTCACACCGCATCAAGACTTTCCTGCCCTTTACACTGATATCAGCAACAGTTTTCTTAGCCATATTTTTACCTACCTTGTAGCACGGCCATCTTGGCCGTGTTTTTCAAAATCACGGGCTGGAAGCCCGTGTTACATTGCCGCCATTTTTTCCATAATGTCAACGCTTCGGCACGAATAGCCCCATTCGTTATCGTACCAGCTGATGACCTTGACCGTTTTACCCTTGACCATTGTCAGCATAGAATCGAAGATGCTCGAAGCGGGATTATTAACGATATCGCTGCTGACAATCGGCTCATCACAGTAAACAAGGATGCCCTTCATCGGCCCTTCAGCCGCTTTTTTCATCGCTGTGTTAACCGCATCAACGGTAACATCCTTTTTCACATTGACCACGAGGTCAACAACGCTGCCGACCGGCACAGGGACCCTGATAGCAAAACCGTCGAGCTTGCCGTCAAGTGCGGGAATAACCTTTCCGATTGCCTTGGCCGCACCGGTTGAGGTAGGGATAATATTCACCGCTGCCGCCCGCGCGCGACGCAAATCGCTGTGAATCATATCCGCAACCCTCTGGTCGTTGGTATAGGCGTGAATAGTGGTCATAAGTCCCTGCTCAATACCAAATGTATCATTAAGAACCTTCGATATCGGCGCAAGACAGTTTGTCGTGCAGCTTGCATTCGATACACATTTGACGTCTTTAGTCAGCTTATCGCTGTTGACACCGAGGACAATAGTCGCCTCGATGTTGTCCTTTGCCGGAACGGTCAACAATACTTTTTCCGCACCGGCTTTAAGGTGGTCTCCGTAGCCGCCTTTGGGGGATTCTTTGGAGCGGAAGATGCCTGTTGACTCGACAACAATCTTCACACCCATATCCTTCCAGGGCAGTTCTGCCGGGTTCTTAACAGCCAGAACTTTTATTTCTTTGCCGTTAATGACCAGCTTGCCGTCTCCCGCTTCGACCGTTCCGCCCCATTTACCCATAATCGTGTCGTATTTAAACAAATGCGCAAGACTCTTAGCATCTGACAGGTCATTGACCGCTACAAGCTCCAATTCCCCGTTTCTTTCCATAATGATTCTTGCTATGGCTCTGCCGATTCGGCCGAACCCGTTAATTCCAACCTTTGTTGCCATTTGTAAGTCTCCTTATTTTCTACACTTGTAAATTCTGCTTTGCCGGTTTAAACCCGCCCCCAGTTTCTAATTCAGGGCGAACGAGAACGATATTTTATTTATTCCTTGTCTATCTTGCAAGAGTTTTTTTGTAAATTCGTATGGCAAATCTTGACGCCCGTTACCCATACTTATTCTACAATTGTTGTATCGAATCGATGCCACATATTTGCAACTGAAGAATTCTTCTTGTTTCGCCGGAGATTTTTGCCTGCTCACTTATCCGAATCGGCCAAACCCAGATTATCTTTTCACTATCAGAAACAATAAGCACATTTTCGCGTATTTGCTGTGGCACTTTCGCAGCGGTCAGGAATTTGCCTACCTTTTTTTCTCCAGGCAAACCCAAAGGAATAAATCTATCACCGTCCCGGCGGGGACGAACAACTAACGGCAAATTGACCTGAGCCAAATCAAAGCACTCAATAAGCTTGTGATTGGTAATTGGTAACTGGTGATTGGTAATTGGTAACTGGTGATTGGTAATTGGAGCATCAAGTATGGTAGCCTCTATCAGATAATGGCCAAATCTCGTTTTTCCCGGGATAACCAATTTGACAATCTCGCTTATCGGCCCATCAGCAGTGAGGTTCTCTTTAGGCATGAGAAAAATCAAATTCTCGTATTCACGCTGAACTACAAAACCACCCGGCAATTCGAGTTTCCTGCCTCCGACATTCGACTTTGCCAATTGCAATATTTTTTCATAGTGCCGTTGTGTCAAATTTGCTTCACCGCAACCTGCTTTAATTAAACTTCGCCGGATAAGCTCAACCTTTACAGGCAGCGGCTGGGCCAAAAAGCTCTTCAAATTCAATGAGACTATATCATTTTTGACCTCAGCCAACTCGGGCCATACATTATCTGCATTTTCGCAAACCAAACTGTAAAAACGCCGAGCAGAACAGGATAAATCAAATAACTGTTCGACAAGAGAGCCGCCGCACTGCTGTTGCAATGCCGGTATCAATCGATGCCGAATAAAGTTTCGCCTGTATGAGCAATCGATATTGGTATGGTCAATCCGCCATTTTAGATTCCGCTTTTCCAAATACTCAATAATTTCATCCCGCCTGACGCACAGAAGCGGTCTTACAAAATTGACTTCTCCAAAAACACGCTTAGGCCAGATTCCTCCTAGGCCGCGAAAGCCGGTCCCGCGAATCAGCCGCTGCAAGATTGTCTCGGCATTGTCTTTTTTTTGATGGGCCGTTACTACACAATCGCAGTTGTTGTCCCTCGCGATATCAAGCAAAATTTCAATTCGCAATTTCCGGGCCGCTGTCTCAATCGATAGTTTATTGCGACGGGCAAAATCCCGCACGTTCACTCGTCTCGTTATCACAGTTGGCTTCAATTTCGCCGCTTCTGTTATAACAAAATCTTCATCCTTATCAGCCTCAGCTCCCCTTAATTGATGATTTATATGAGCGCAGAGCATCTCAGCAGCGAAAACACCTCTATTTTTCAGCGCCGACATTGTGTACATAAGCGCAGTTGAATCGGCCCCGCCTGAAACAGCCAGTAAAACTTTAGCTGCTGAATCGAAAAGGCCGTTCGCCCCTGCAAAGTCGGCTATTTTGTTCTCAAATTCGGCCGGCGTTTTCATAACTAAAAATCAATAGCATAAAGTTCATATAAATCTTCGCCTAATTCGTATCCGATACTAATTGTGAATAATTAATACGCTTGTTCTTGTCATTTCGAGCGGAGCGAAGCGGAGTCGAGAAATCTGTTTTTTAATAGATTTCTCCGCTTTGGGCTGCTTTGCAGCCCTTCGGTCGAAATGACAGCGGCGCAAGTATTAAATACATTTGGTATGATTCTACCTCATATTGGTCTGTGCCTGAAAATAAAAAAGGGCCTGACAACCGCCCAGGCCCAAAAAACCATTGAATAAAATTTTACTCAAAGATATATCAAAATCACTGGCCGCTCTCAGTACTTGTTGACAGCTCTTTGATGCGTTTTTCAGCCCACTCCACCCATTTACGGTGCTGGCCCTTTACCGTGACGGACTTGACGGCCTGCTTATACAGCTCCAGCGCCTCTGCTCTGCGAGACAGATGCCTATCCAGAATATACGCCTCTTTGAACCTGGCAGGATAAACGGTATCAGGGTCCCACTGATATGTCCTTTTATAATACAAAAGCGCAATACTATAGTCCTTGAAATATTCATAAATTGCGCCGGCCTTATACGCTGCATCATCAATCTTGTCGCTCGAAGGGTGCAGCCTTATCAATTCGTTATACCTATCCAAGGCCAGACGCAACAGGTCGTTGTCTTTGATAAGAATCAGCCGTTTGGCTCTCTTTTCAAGGGACACGGCGTCTCTATACATCGCATCCGCTTCCGGAATGGCAGTGCTCACTTTCAGGTCAGGCCCGGTCACTTCCGCTTCTATGATGTATTTATATTGCGGCATAGTGTTCAGTGCAGCCAGCTCCTTTTTGGCCCACCGCAGCTTCATATTGTTGCCGACATTGTTGTAAAGGTTGATGAGTGATCGAAGACCCTGCCGATATGCCTGCCGATTAACTGTTACCTGCTCGACAGTATCAATCTCTTCCGCCTGGCTGATTTTAACATCGCCGGAGTAGCCGAACTTCTTCACGGAAGTCGGGACAAGCTGGCTTTCGCCGCTGTCAATGCTGCTGCAGCCAACCAATACGTTCAGTAAAATAATAAGTACTGCTGCTAAAGCTATCCTTGCCATAATTGTCTCCTTTCAAGTTCAATTTCAAACTTATGCTTTATACCGAATTAAGAACCGGAAGTAAAGACTTTTCTGCTGATATTTTTTATCAAAAAAAACAAATATCCGGCCTTTTTGCATCAAAAGCACGTTGGAATTTTATTTGGACTCATTTGCTTCTTCTATTGTCCTCTGAGCTTCTGCTTCCTCAAAAGTGAATTCGTAACGTAGCGTCATTAAATCTTTAACAGGCCAGTAAACAATATCAGGTGAATGTACGTAAGGAATTATACTTGTTCCTATGACTCTTGGTTCTTTCTGTGCCGCATTAACTACTCTGCTTACTCCGCCATCGTCCGAAAAATCTTTTCCAACGCTGTAAAGTTTGAAGTTATCTTCGGTAAGCTTATAGACTAACGGCCCATCACTATAAGGGTCGTTGGGAAGACGCTGCAGATAACCGGTGGAAACAAGCTTATCAAGCGATTCCGGGAATTGGCCGGTGTCAGCTTTATAACGCAAAATCGCGAGAACGGCAATTAAAGCTTCTGTCTGTGCTCTTGTTTTGTGATAACTATGAAAAATGCTTTTAGGGCTTAAACCAAAGATTTGCAAAAACCAATTGCTGTTATTAATTTTTTCTATTTCTTCAAAATATTTGTATGTTTCGTCTTTGATCTGCCAAGGCGTTTTGGCCATTTTTTGATCGGATATAGTTAAAATTTTTTCAATTTGCTTAACTATCTCACTTCTGGTCGGACCTATAAAACAAGCATATAGTCTTCTTTTAAAGTTGTTCAGCTTGCCGCAAAGCATTTCATAATACCAGCCTGTTCTCCAAGCCAATCGGCCAGTACCTTTGCCATTGTCGATAAAAGTCATTTGCAGCGCATCGTATAGCATAAGCTTCTCTGTATTGATGCTCGGCACATAAGTATCTCTATCAAGTTCCTGTTTTAAGTTATCCTGAAGGAATTTCAAAGATTCACCTTCGACCTTTGTTCTATCAAGAATGACCATAGCACCGTCAACGGCCTTCTGCTTAATACTAAGTCCGATATGCTGTTCCATCAAAAGCAGATTCGGCTGACATTTATGTTTGCCAGCCTTATAGCAGTCAAGAATATCCTCAAAAGCAGATTGAAATTTGCCCTTGGTAGCCTTGAGCTTTGCATCCCAGATAAGTGTTTCAGTTAATTTCCGAAGTTGGGCTAAATCAAGACTTCTTATTCCGCCTATGTAGTTATTTGTTAAATAATTATCCGTTTCAACTGTTCTTTTTATCCAATAATAGGGTTTATTTAAAGCTTCTCCGAAATATTCAAAGGCCAGTGTATTTGAAATGAGCCATTTTTCGAGTAGAGCCTGCTCAATATCATTAAAATCTGCGGGCCAGTATATATATGGCTTTCGCAATTCGTCAGGCATATCGACAAATGCATCAAAGGCTTTTTGATAATATGGTGCGGCATTTTCATTCGGGTCATAATTTTGCGGGCGGGTTATTTTGTTATATTCAGCTACATAATCTACCGTAATTTTGGGTTTAGCGCTTAAAAACAGTACTATCTTCAGAATTAACAGGGCCAGCAAAAGTCCAATAGCTGCTAATACCCACTTTTTACCTGGCCTCAACGCTTTCATTTTTGCGTCTCTTATTAAGGTTCTAATTCGATTTGGTTAAGATTAACAAACCCATTGCCCCACACAAAGATGTTATCATCCCCATCAACGTCGTCAATATCAAGCAAGCCATTATCACCCCATAGAGCTCTTAGCATACCAATTCCTCCATGTGTGCTTGTATATTCAAGTGCCTCCTCAACGCTATCACCATAGCCCATTCTCTCCCAAAACATTTTCACACCCTCAGTTGTGTTGCCTACGATTTGCTCCATTATACCCGTTGACACAAGAACTTTTATCCGCCATCCAATGTAAATCTGATCAAGACTGCCTTGGCCCTGCAGGGCTGATTGTAAAAAGTAAAACATAAATCACACAAAATTTAAACAGTTTCATAAAACTTACCTATAAGTTTTATAACCTCTTGTTGGCGAAAGCTTATTAACTTCTGTAAATCACTCAATAGGATTTATTACCCTGCCCATAAACAATATATTTCCCGAACGATTGTTCCTAATAATAAAAACAAACGGGCGATCGGCACGGAACACCGGTTCGATATGAAGAGCTTTTGACATAACAACTCCTGTAGCTGCCGCTGCTTCAGTGCCTTCTTCACTAACTTCAATAAAAGCCTTATGAAAAACATCTGAAATCCATAAAATTCTTCTGCCGTTCATGCCTGAGAAATCAGCCTCTTCTGGTTCAAAGGCTTCAGGCATTCCCAGTGCAACAAGAGTGTTCTTTAAAGAGAACGTTCCCCAAGTCATTTTAAATTTAGGAAAATATACATCAACCTTTGTCGTCCGCACATTTGATAGTAAGACATTAAGGTTTTCGGCTGTAAGCGTGTTTTCAATTTCCGAGATACCTTCTGTTTCACTTGGCAGGACCACCACCATACTTATTTCATCGCCTTTATATGGCAATTCAAGAACCTGTAATTTTTCATCTCCATAGTACTTGAAATCCTCTTTTAGATACATCATGGGTACTTTGACCTTGTCTTTGGCAGAGACAGCAAAATCTGCTTTTCTGGTCTTCCACCAACTGAATTTGGTCTTCCATTCGCCTTTGAAGTATATTGCATTGGTAAGGACCAGTGCTGTTTGTTTATCAACACCACCTGGCGGGATAAGGTCTTTAATTTTATTGTTTGTTTTTTCTTCAACCCAGCTATTGATTGTTAGCCTGGATTGCTCAGTTTCATTAACAAAATCAAGCTGGCTGAGACCTGCTTCGTAGTAACATTCAGTCAAATCCAGAAATTCTTTTAAGAAAGGTTCACCCTTTTGTCCCCAAAGGGCATTAGCAAGTAATAGCTGGTAGCCACATGATTTGTCTTTTTGAACAAGCTGCTTTTGGAGGGAGCCAAGTGCAGGATAAAGATTTTGCTCTGGTAATGTAAAATGCAGAGTTGTTGCCATTTGTTTTTGTGTTTCACCGCGAGCACCGCCATAAGTCATCGCAAGGGCAGTTGAAATGCTGTATGGCGAGAAAAATAAATTACCTTTGGGTGCCGTTACATTTGGATCATCCTTTAATCTGCTATACAGGGCAAAGGCAAAATCGGTGTTTCCAGCTACTGCTGTTTTTATATTGTTGAAATCAGAGACAAATACGTTACTGGCGATATGGTTCGGGGCAGTTACCCCAAAACAGGTATTACTCATTACACCCCAAACCAACAATAAAAATGTAGTCTTTCTCATAGTTATTGTCCTTAATAGTTACTCAACTGGATATCGAAGAGAGATCCTTGCCCTTTTAACCTGTAATTGTTTACAGGCGCATCAGGGCCAAACTCCGTTTGTTCGCCAATGACATGCATTAACGCCCAATAGAGATATTCTCCATCACCCAACTCTTCCCACTCAAGCCGAGTCCATTTTTGATATTCTGTTTCAAGCAGCGGTAACTGCAATCTTGTAGGAACTTCGCCATACCATCCCTGATAAGCACGGCTTACACTGGTTTCGCCCATACCTAAAGCAAGGCTCATATCGGAATGAGGCCCATCGAAAATACCAATTTGTCCCGATTGTCCTTCCACCAACTGATTATTAGCGTTTATTTTCAAATGGCCTGAATAGCAGCAGTCAAAATACGCGAATTCGAGACCGGTAAAACCCATAGAGAAAAAGCTTTTTGTCGTTGTTTCTAAGCTGCCCTCCAGTTTCTGGCACCAAGAAGGTGCCTGACCCGGAGTAAAATCAGATTGTTTTACAGAAACTGCAATAGTATCATGTAATTTTAGTCCAGGGCTTTTTCAAAATCCTTTACTTTAGGTGGTTTTTTGCCTTTGCCGGGTGCAATTTTATGCCCCTCCTGTCTCAAACGTTTGGCCTGGGCTTCAGTGCCGCCTGCAAATTTAGGATTTAAGCAGCCGTCATCTTTAACCACCCGCCAGTAAGGCGTTATCCGCTTTTTACCCTTTTTCAAATCCTCTTCAGCCGCCTCAGAGCAGATGCGAAGAAAAATGCCTGTGGTAAGTGGACAGGTCACCTCTGCCTTAAAATCTTTTGCAAGCTTGTCTCTTATTTGCTTTACTGTGATAAGTTTTCCTTTTCTTACTTTTCGTATCTGCTTATCAACTAAAAGCGGCGTTGGTACAAGGACTCGCCTGCCTCCAAAACTTTTTTCCCACTTTGCAGGACCCTCGACAACTTTGGGTAAACCGGCCGGCGGATTCTCCAGCTTTTCCCGCCAGCTTTTTTTCGATTTCCACTTAATGCTCATCTCTATCTCGCAATACAATCACACTTTCCAAAATGTTCTCAAGTACCGGATGCTTCTGGAAGCAATTGTTTCGGGGTCCGGGTCATATTTGAATACCTCTACGCTGAGCCACTCATCCCAGCCGATGTCACTAATGGCCCCTGCTATCGGGCCATAATCCACATCACCCATTCCCGGGCCGTAAAGATTGGGGTCGTTGACGTGAAAATGGCCGATGTCGTCTGCTCGAACCGAACGGATAACATCCGGCACAGGTCTTGATTCCGAGCACATTGCCTTGACATCCAGATGAATCTTAAAGCTCGGATGATTAACCTGCCGCACCATTTGCATACCTTCTGAAACAGTGTTGATAAAATCGGTCTCCACAGGTGACAGCGGCTCCAAACAGATAGTCAAATCCAGATCACCGGCCTTATCGAGAACGGAGCTGAGCAGCTCCACAGCCCTGTTCCAGGCACCTTCTTTTGTCTGCCCCTTTACGATGCTCCGCTGTTTAGGAGAGCCGAGCACCAGCACTCTACCACCCAAATCACTGCACAAATCCAGCAGGCAGGACAGATAATCTCTTGTTCTGCCCCATATCTTATTATCCGTGGTCGTCATATGAAGGTCGGCAGGCCCGGCAAAAAGCCAGTGCAGACCGACAGTTTCGAGTCCCTCACCCTCAATGATTTGTCGAACTTCTTTTCTTTGCTTTTCGGTGATATCCTCTGCTGAGCGTGACAGAGTAAAAGGCGCTATTTCAATCCCCTCGTAGCCCAGCCGCTTGGCAGTAGCGCAGATTTCGGCCGTCGGCCGACCTTCGAACATTTCATTGCACAGGGCAAACTTCATCAGACCTTATCCGGCACAACAAACGGCTCACGATAGTTTCGCTTCAAATACATATTCGCCGAATCGCTATGCTCCCCGACAAACACCTCTTTTTTCGTATCCATCGTCAGCATCGGTCCAACAGCCAGAGGCGTCTTCGTCAGGTCAATTTCGTTCGCCTCCAGATGAGCCAGCAATCGCTCATAAGCATCCGTCATTTCTTTATTATCTTTGATGGTTTCCTTTATTTCATCAGCCGATTTTTTCAGACCGAGCCGATAGGAAATATTAGCCATATGACTAAGAGTAGCGGATATATGTCCCTCTTCGATATCTGCGTGAAGGTCCTTTACCTTGCGGCTTCGCATTGCATTGATAAAGTTGGCCTGATGTCCACCGCCGCCATCACCTTTGAACTGTTTGATTTTGTTGCCGTCATTGTCATACGCCCATCCGCCGCCCCGGCCGCCGGCGAAGTAGCCATCCTCGCATTGAATACAGTTACCAACGCGCGTTCCCCGATAATCATCCATCGACTTGCCGTCTTTTTGACTTGGCAGACCACGAAGCTCAAAAATCAGCGGAGCCGGCTTATAGTCGAAGAACACTATTTGCGTATTGGCTGTCTCAGCGTCATCATCATATCCCAGCCGGCCGCCGAGGCTTATCACGCTTGGTGCCAGCCCTTTCTGGTCGAGTGCCCAGCGGGATACGTCCATTTCGTGGGCCCCCTGGTTGCCGATGTCACCATTGCCGCTGTTCCAGACCCAGTGCCAGTCATAATGCAAACTTCTGCGCATTAACGGCTTCATATCAGCCGGTCCGCACCAGAGATTGTAATCGACGCTTTCCGGAATCGGCTGAGGGCCATCGACCTTTCCAATACTATCACGTCGATTATAGCAAAGTCCACGAACCCATAAAACTTTGCCGAGGTTGCCCTGCTGAATGTATGGGATTGCCTCCCGCAGCCCCACATCAGAACGATTCTGCGTGCCGGCCTGCACGATTCGCTTGTATTTTCGGGCCGCCTCGACTATTTTTCGGCCTTCCCAGATCTCGTGCGAGACCGGTTTTTCGACATAAACGTCCTTGCCCGCCTGACACGCCCAGACTGCAATCAGTGTATGCCAGTGATTGGGAGTTGCGGTAACGACTGCATCGATACTCTTGTCGTCGAGCAGCTTGCGGTAATCGACGTAGGCATCGACTTTCTCATCCCGCCTCATGAATTTATTGACCTCACGATCCAAAATGTTCCGGTCCGCATCACAAAGAGCTACCACCCGCACACCCGGAACCGCAAGAAAATCTCCAATATGTGCACGGCCCTTGCTGCGAATGCCCACGATAGCTACGCGGATATCGTCGTTCGCGCCGCGCACGCGTGAATGAGGAGGCAATAATGCCATTGTAACACCGGCAGCCATCGAGCCCCTGATGAAATCACGACGCGATATCTTACTCATAATAATTCTCCTTTTTATTATAACATCAAATTTCTTTGCTATTTTGTCGCCGCATATTCACGGTAATGCTCAGCTACTCTGCCCTGCTTTTCATCTCCTTTATGAAAATACAATCTATACCGGAAGGTAATGCTTTCGCCGGCTTTAACAGTTAAATCGCCGGTTCCTTCCGGCTTTTTTTCAAAGTAATGCACTCCGAATGGATTGGCTGCAAACAGTCCATAAGTGCGAACATGCCACCACGTGGGATGCCTCGGGTTCTCCGGATTGTCAAAAATCGCCACGCCCACAACCTCACCATTCACCGGGCCATAGTAATCACACCAGGCAGCACGTTTACCCCACGTCCTCTTGTCACGAAGGCCTTCGCTGTTAATAATATGCCCCTGCCCAACTTCTCCCTCAACCCGCATAGTCGGTGCGAGCCGTAAGGCCATCGAACCTTCTTTTGTATCGCCAAGAACCACGTCGCCATTCGAAGCATTGATTGTAATCACGAAATCCATCATTTGCCCTTCCGGCCGATTATAGATTTTATGCGTCCGCGTATCGGTACAGACGACCTGGCCATCCTTGCCCAGCCATTTGTTCCGCGACTGAATAATACCGACCTCCGGACCGCTGCTGATTTGCGTAAACTCATCGTGGACAATCTTTTCAGAAGCCCCCTGCCAAAAGTCGTTGCCGTTCACCTCGCCATGTGTGAACCATAGTGAGCGATGGTGAGGATGGTCGTGCTCTTCATTTTCGCCTTCTTTCATTGGCCAGTGGCGCGTGATGTTGACGCCCGTTGGCCCAATCACCGGATAGAAATAAGGAAAGGCCGCTTTTTCGTCGCGGAAGTTATACTCCGTAAAAAGTTTTTTGTTGACTTCGACTCTCAATTTATCGGGCAGCTTGATGACCTCAACCCCGGCATTCTCCTGCCCGGTAGTTTTCCTGGAAGACAGCGCCTTCGAAACCATTTTATTCCATATTTTGCGCTGCTCTTTGAGCGCTTTGATACGGTCTTGCGGATGCGTGCGGGCCTCAAGAAGCACCCAGCCGGTATAGTCTGTCCCGACCAGCAGGTTCATCAGCTCCTGGTATGGATAATCGCCGATATTCAGCTCACGAATATGGACCGTATCGCCGAGGCGGTCTTTGACTAGGTTAAAGTTGTATTCCAGCCCTTCTCCCAGCAGGTCCTCATCATTGCAGTTCCAGCAGACGGCGACATTGGGGTGGTCGGCTATATCCATAATTTCCCTGATGGTCGGCAGCAGAGAGCACTCGCCGTGGACCTCAAGACGTATCTGCTGGCCGTAATCGGCGCCGAACGCACCTAAAATGTTCAGGGATTTGCCAATCTGCTCGATAGTCTTTTCTCTCGGAACACGCCCCGGCAGGTCGTTTGGTTTGACCTTCACGCCCGAACCGCCGACATCGCCGCTGAGCTTGATAAACGCCTTGGCTGTCTCTATGGCTTTATTCAGCTTGTCCGCATCGGGGCTGTCAAAACGCTCATCACTGCCCAGACCCACCAGGGTCACAGGACTATCATCGAAGCGTTTTTTTACTTGCCTGCGCTGTTCGGCGGTGAGGTTCGGCTCAACCCCGTGTTTATGCGTGGTTCGCAATTCAACACCCAGAATCCTGGTTTTTTCGCAGTTGGCAATAAGAGTCGGCAGGTCCCAGTCCCTGCCCCACAGATAAGTAACCAGCCCGAATTTCATTTGACGGCTGCGCCTCGCCGATGCAATGCCCAGAACTTTATCTACAGGCCCTGCTGTAATCAGGCCGGCGCCAAAATATACTGATTCTTTGAGAAAATCACGGCGTGTTTTACCAAGTGGTTTCATCCGTCATGCCTTTCTGAAAAAGGGCATACCATAAAATCAAATTCCCCCTTTGACTTTCAGGTGTATTGCCAGGGAATATTTCCTGTAACACCTTAACCCATCCTCACTTATATTAACCGGCGGCATTATCCCTCTAAGCAGCCGTTTTGTCAAGAAAATACCATAAAGAATCTTCAAAGCTCGACTGATACAAGAACCTTTCTGCAAGTGCAGTGATTTCCCAGGTGGCATAAAGCGAGTTTTGAAACGGCGAATTTTATTGGAAATCCCTGCTCTTCTGCTTCGCCGTATCCGATTGTTATATGCGGAAAAAATTTTGCAAAGCCTGCCTTTTCTCGATAGCTCTCAATCCATTCCAATGTAGTCTCAGCAACTTCTTCTTCGCCGTATATCATATCGCTGGTTACGAAATTACTGAAATACGGCTGAACTTTTTCCATCACCTTTTCGTGAAGCACTTGAAGCTCTTTTTTCTTTTCCACTTCGAAAACCGATACTGTCTCACCCCTGTCATTTGTAGAAGTATGAACACCGACAATTTTCAGCTCACCAACTGCGCACCGTTCTGCAACTTTTGTTAATACTTTCTCAATTGCAGCAAAATCTCTTTCGTCGATACTACCCATAGCCAGCGAAATATGAGGCAGGCAATTTTCTTTATGCAGAACTATCTCACTGCCGAACCTTTTCACTAATTCAGCGTTCGCTTCAACCGCTTTATCTGCCATCGTCTCATCCGGCAGCAATACAACATCAACCGCTATCCTGCCCATATCTATTTAATTTTCTAACAGTTTTTCTGCTATTTTGCTGGCTGCATCTTTTCTCGCTATCGCTCGGCAGTTTTCCTTCATCTCCTGTCGCTTCGCATCGTCTTTCATCAATTCCTGCAGCTCTTGCCACAGCCATTCGGCCCGTTCATTTTCATTCGGCAGGTCGTCCACTATAACCGCCGCTCCCGCTTCAACCAGCTTGCCGGCGTTTAGATACTGGTGCCTGTCTTTATGATATGGATAAGGCATACAAATGCTCGGTACCTGTGCGGTTGCATATTCAGCCACGCTGACCGCTCCGCTTCTGCCGACCACCAAATCCGCGGCGGCCAGCAGGTCCGGCATATCATCGAAATATCCTGTAACCTTATGCCCGATTTTGGCCCGGCTGTATCTACTATCGACCTTTTCGTAGTTTTTTTGCCCTGACAGGTGAACTATCTGCCAATCCTCTGCAAAGCTATCGAGCTTTCCCAGCAGTGAGCATACTGCCTGGTTGATATTTTCCGAACCGCTCGATGCACCGGTTATCAGCAGCGTCTTTTTGTTTCTATCGAGACCTAATTTCTCAATCGCCTTGTTTGGCTGGGGATTTTCAAAGCCGCTTCGCAGAGGACAGCCGACAACATTGATTTTTGTTTTTTTTCTGGCAAAATATTGTGCCGTTTCCTCGAACTGCACAAAAATCTCATCCGCCCATCGTCCCGTCAACCTGTTTGCCCGGCCAGCCAAAATATCGACGTTCAGAAGCGCCACAGGCACTTTTACTTTGTGTGCAGCATAGCAGACCGGCCCTGCAACATACCCGCCGACGCTGATAATCTTCGCATCAGAGCTTTGTGTGATTACTTCTTTTGCGATTTTGTAACTTTTAAAAAACGAAGTGCAAAAACTGATTAGCTGCCCCAATCCTGCAGAAAGACCTTTGGCGGGTAATATGGTGTATCCGAAGCCGGCCTGTTTAAGGATTCTCGTATCGTTCTCGCGACTGCTGCAGAAAAAATGTATCTTTGCTGCCTGCTCGAGTTCGATTATCTTTTCTGCCACAGCGATGCCGGGATAAATATGGCCCCCCGTCCCGCCTCCTGCAAAGAAAAAACGCTTACTTGTAGCGAGCTTGCCCGCCATACGTTGAGCGGGCTTGTCGAACCTATCGCCCATCATTGCGACTCCTTATCTGCCTGATAAAAGAGTCTGCCCAAACTCAGCAATAAATGCAAGTGTTTTCTGCCTATATTAAATTAGCAGCAAAGTGCTATCTTATCATAATAGTTATTTCCACGGCTGTAGAGGTTGCTGTTTCTCCATCGTCGTCGGTCGCTTCTGCAGTAAGGACATAATCACCACCATGAGGAACCTGCCATTCAATGTTGTCCAGGATGTAATAGAAATAGGCCTTATCTGTTAGGTTTCGATAATCTATGCAGAATTTCAGGTGGACTCTTTCCCGGTCAAGGGGCATATTTGCCTCTTCGACTGGTGAACCGTCACCGGCATTCACTATAACGATTGACCTGGTATTTCCGGATTTCTCACTCAGGGTGTAAGCGAATATATAGCTGATTTAACAAACCAGACCCTGCATACGATTATATGATCAACAAAATAAGTGTTTAATAAATCAATTGCGTCTTCTTCATTCTGTTATGGCACTCTTTAGTTTCAATTAAAATATTTTCACATTCGGCGTTACCCGAAACCAGTCAAAATCAACATACCCGCCAGGTTCCTTCGTAGCGTAGTTAAACAGGCAAAATTTATTCCCTGTAAAAACAGTAAGTTTGAATTGCATTCGCATTTCATTGCCAATCTTTGTAAATAACTTATTATCCAAGCTATATGAAAAGGTAGCAATACCAGTGCCGGTAACCGCCTTTCCGCCGTAAGCTCTGGCGGCACCGGAACCATAAAACGGGTCAGCCCGAAGATAGATTGTCGAAGCGTTTACCGCTACTGAATCAATGGTTTCGCCATTATTAACCATAATTACATAATTCTGCCCGTTTATTTTCTTTATCCCAATGTATGCATAGGGGTCCTGAAAAATAGCCAAACCGGCAATATCGCCTTCCTTCATATTGCTGAAATCCATTTTAGTTGTACCGACGGTAGCGATTGTATCCGAATAATAGGCAAACATTCTTTGGGTGAGCGTATTGCGGGCTTCTTTTAAATTTTCTACTACTTTGACTGTTTCTAATCTCAGGCTGCCGGGATTTTGTGTCAGTGACCATTTCGCAGGGTCGGGATTATGGTTCCATCCCCATTGCATCCCTAATTTTGCGTTTTCGAATTCATCGGAAGTCGGTAAAATTTTTATCGGGTATTCTTTTCCTACATCTGGTTTTTTGTATGTTACAACCGCCTTTCCATCCACTCCAACCATTGGCCAGCCATCCTGCCAGGTAACGGGTTGTAATGAAGGGAATCGTCCAAACGGGCCGCTGTCAACAAAAAGCATGGTCCACCATTCTCCGGTTTGCGTTTGTATAAGAGCTCCCTGATGTATTCCATAATTCGGACCTTTTGTGGTGTCCCTGATTACCACCTTTTGTTCATAAGGACCGTATATATTTTTTGAACGAAGTGCTGCCTGAAATCCGTCCAAACCTCCATACGTGCAATACAGATAATAATAACCATTGATTTTATATACATGAGTTCCTTCGAGCCCGTTACGAATATCACCCGTATATACCGGAACATCTTTTTCTTTTGCGACGAAGTTCGAATCAATTTCGGTGATATGAATTTTATTATAGCCATGAGCTACATAAATTTTACCATCATCATCAAAGAACAGGCCCGGATCATAGAATCCTCTGGGCAGATGTTTGATTTCCCAGGGACCTTCGGCTTTGTCTGCCGTACAGACAAAGCCACCTTCATTTAATGTGATGAACAGCAAATAAAATTTGCCGTTATGATACTTTAAACTGGTTGCCCATTGACCATGGCCGTATCGGCTGCAGCCATCCAGGTCGTAGCAGGGGCTAAAATCAAAACGTGGCACAGCATTAGAGCAAAACTCCCAGTTTACAAGGTCATTGGATTTGAGAATGGTCACACCGGGAAAAACAAACATAGTCGTTGACACGAAGTAATAGACATCGTCCACCAGGATGACATCCGGATCGGGAAAATCCGCGGCAATCACGGGATTCGTATAGGTTCCATCACCGTTGTCACTTTGCATCTTTGCGACACTCTGCTGTTGACTTATACAGGGGAAAAGTAAAAACACAATCAAGGCATAAACTACTGTTTGTATTGTCTTCATAATATATCCATCCTATTTATAGTGATTATATTCCTGCTTACTTCTTTATTTTCACCTTTATTTGCACAAATGAATGCGGCGGAAAAGAGTAGGTTATCTTTTTCCCTTCAACCGGTAATTCATTTGTTATCGGAATGTATTCTTCCTTTTTATCAAAAGTAAAATCTTCATAAATATCCTGCCTATTAACTATACTTGCCACGGCCTTACCGGAAAATGCTCCGGAAGTGCTGAGAATTTCAGTCTCGATTGGTTCATCTTTATGTCTATTTACGACATTAACGAATAGTGTATCAGTTGCATCATTAAAAACGGATGTTACATCAAGGTAGGAAATATCCATACATTTATCTGTATCATAGTTATCGCAGACGACGAAAACGTCAACTGAATTACCGAGACAGTTATTTGAAAATAATTTGAATGTGTGGAATAACGGAGTTTTAAACACACCTTTATCTTTGTCAACACTCAATAACGAGGTAAAAAGCGTATAGTTTGCCATTTTAACAACATCGGCATGACGGATGAATGCATTAAAGTACTGGGCGGTTGCGAGTATTGGCAATATACCTTTTCCAAAGGCGCCATATTCATCTACTGACAAATAAATCGGCTTATCCAGCCCGTATCGGATCCTGACGGCTTCGATTTGCGAGGCAGTCAGAGAAATTTTTTCTTCGAGGTCTATTGCCCGTTGACCGACATAAACATAATAATCGTCGGAACGGTCCCAATAGCGATGGATGGAGATGTAATCGGCAATGTCTCTTAATTCATTTATAATTGTCCAATTCCAGTCAACCCATTTCCCAGAGTCTTCATAATAGGATGAGCCGTTGGCGACCAGCTTGATACTCTTATCCGTATTTCGCATCACTCTGGCCGCAGCTTTCGCAATTTTGCAATAGTCTTCCGCGTTCTTGTATCCCATAATCCAGGGCTCGCCGTCCACCTCATTGCCCAGGCACCAGTACTTCACATTGAAGGGTTTTTCGCGGCCGTATTTTTTCCTCAGGTCTGCATAGTAAGTGCCGGGCTCACAATTACAGTATTCAACCCAGTAGCGGGCGTCATCTATGGTTCCTGTTCCAAGATTGATGCAAACGACATTTTCAGAGCCAATGGACTTGTTCAGCTGAATCCATTCATCGGTTCCAACATGGTTGTTTTCGATACCGTTCCATGCCAGCTCTTTGCGCACCGGACGTTTTTCTTTGGGGCCGATGCCGTCCTGCCAGTTGTATCCTGCTGTGTAATTTCCGCCCGGCCAGCGCATATTGGTTATCCCAAGTTCCTTCGCCGCTTCGATGTATGCCTTATTGAATCCATTTTCATCCGCCAGGGGAGATTCGGGATTGTATAACGGGCCATAAAGTGTATTGCCGGAAACTATTTCTTCCTGACCAGGCAGGGGACGGGAAAAATGAATGGGCTCCATAAAGACCCCGTAGATTTTGGGGTCAATCTTTCCGATTGTTCTGTCAACATCAATTTTGATTTTTGCTGCCTGAGCAAATGAGGAAAAAGGAGAAACAAGCAATAAAATAAAGAATACAGTTTTCATAATTACCTCCGATTCGATATTCAGTTCCCGATAGTAATTTGCAAAATTTTCATGCCCTGAAAACAAAAGGCTAATATTTCCGGCAGTTTGATAAGGCATACCTTGCGAATTCCGGCTGATAAATTTCTGATTTACCAGATCCTGTGCTTCCTTATACTTACCTGCTAAAAGAGTCTGCCAAAACTCAGCAATAAATGCAAGTGTTTTCTGTCTTTATTATTGCTCTTTGAATTTTTAATGGAACCTTGTTGTACAAGTTAAGCACAGATGTCATTCCCGCGAAAGCGGGAATCCAGCCGTTTTACCCATAATTTCTGGACTCCTGCTTGCGCAGGAGTGACAAGATGTCTGTTCCATTATTTATTTAAACATCAATAAATTAACAGCAAAGTGCTATCTTATGTTAATAGTTATTTCCACTGCTGGAGAGGTTGCTGTCTCGCCATCGTCGTCGGTTGCTTCCGCCGTAAGGCGATAATCACCACCATGAGGCACCTGCCATTCGGTCGTCCAGCCATCGGCGCCATTATTATCCTCACCTATTACATCTCCATCGGCCAGGAATTCCACCCACTCAACCGAACCATCGGGGTCCCATGCATCTGCTTCGATTTCGATTATGCCGCTATTCCACTCCCAAGATGAAATACTCACCTCGGGCGGCAGGTTCGATGTGCCCGGCTTGTATTTTAGCCAATCCAGAGCAATCATTGCAAAATCTATCATATTTACCCAGCCATCCTTGTTGGCATCGCTATGGAGCCAACGCATCTCCTTCTTACTCGCATAAGCAGTCCCGCCGAAAGCTCCCATATTGATGCGTCCACCATTGGGCATCCGCTCATTGGAATAATCATCATTCGGGTCGCCGCCATCGATACAGGGACTGAAAACTTCGTCAAGAACCCATATATCATACACCGGCCAATACCGGCCATGCTTACTCTGTAAGTGATAGTCGCCATTTTCAGGGTCCACAAAGAGTGGGTCAACATCAAGATTGCCCGGCCCTGCACAGCCATTCTGGACGCAACTGTATGTCGCCTGGCATCCGAATAAATCTCCGAAGACATTGTTCCAGAAAATACTGTTGCTGATATATGGCACAGAGCCGGTGTATGCAGCAATGCCGAACCCGTTATCTGCGATAGTGACATTGCTGATGGCAGGCGAGCCGTTTTCGATATAGATTGCCATAAAGCTATTTTCTATAACAAAATTCCTCAGGATGCTGTCAGGCCCTTCGCCGCTGCAGAATAAAACTGCGAAATACCCCTGCGCCTGCAGGATTGGGGCATCTTCGGTGCTTTTAACCGTTATTGCCTTACCTAAAAAATCGATTGTCTCGTTGTATATACCGGGATAGACTGTAACCATTTCTCCATCCTCCGCTGAATCGATTCCCTTCTGAATCGTTGCAAAAGCCGTCTCCGGGCTCAGGCCGTTATTATTATCATCACCATTAATACAATCAACATACCAATCTGGCCCGAATTCATAAGCCCCCATATCCACAATTTCATTTTTAATACGCGGCTTGCCGTTAATATCCGTTTCCGGCAAACCTCCCGGGGGATTATTTGTGCCTGCATCAATACAGAGTGAGCCATAGCTTAAACGGTAATTGCCACTACTGGCATTAACAAATAAAGGGTCGGCATTAATATTACCCTCACCCCCCCCAGTCCATCCTTGAATACAACTAAATGCAATAACATTACGATAAAAATCCCGGGGGCCTGTATCAATCTGCGCAAATTCATCCATACCGTCTTCGTCTCTATTTGCACGAAAAATGCAATTTATAACAGCCTTTTTCGAGTCTAAAGCTCCCGTGATATTTTGAGTGTGGAGATTTTCGAGTGCTGAATAGGCAGAGACAGCAAGTATCAAATAAACTCCTCCGCCGTAGTATTCAGATGAGTTTCCTACAACTGTACAGTTAGAAATAGTAATGCCGCTACCATAATCGCTCCATACTGCTCCACCATATCCCCCTACGCAGTTATGGTTGAATATACAGTTAACAACTGTCCCTACTCGCATAACCATGGCGCCGCCGATAGAAGAAGCAGAATTGTTAGTGAACCTACAATTAATAATAACGGGGCTGCCACTTATGTTGAGCAGACCCCCGCCCCATCGATGCTTATTTCGTCCATAATTTGCATTTCCTCCAGTTACGATAAATCCATCCAGCACAACAATCCCTTCGGTTTCATTACTCAACACGTGACAACTGTTTTCTGACCGGCTAGGGTGCCTAAGCAGATCGCAAGGATCAGCAACCTCGACATCATCTCCTTTCAGGTCACCGCTTAGAATAGTCTTATATAATTCAATATCTCGCGCATCGGGATCTATTTCACCAAAACCAGCGAAGCCACCCACGAGAGATACGCCATTTATAAGCTGGAAAGTAGCAAGTCTGTTGCCGGGCGTCTGATTTGCTCCCTGGTCGGGTTTATAGACACCCTGTGCAATCCGAATCTCGTCTCCACTTGAGGAAACACTTAAAGCATTCTGCAAGTAATTATAAGCGTCCTCCCACGAGGAGCCGTTATTTGAGCCGGGGGCATCCGCATCAACATATATGATTTGCCCCATAGCTGCAGATACCGTCCCTGCAACAAATACCAACAACACCATCCAGCCCCTTAAAAATGTTCGCTTTTTCATTTTCCTGTCCTTTCGAAATTTATGATAAAAATATTATGACGGCACAGGCAACGCACCTGCAGCCGATTTATTTTAAGCCGGCTCTCATTTGAGACCTTGCGCCCATATTGCTTTTGATAAGCTAAACAGCGAGCACAATTCGCTAAAAATACAAAAAGCTATTAACTTTCTGTGAAGGCAGTAGAGGTATGAATTTAAGACAAAAAAATTATGATGGCAAATACAATATTATGATAATTTTTTCTCTGCCTTCATATCTTCACTTTAGATTCCATTGTAACACAAAAATCACAATCTGACAAGGATTTTTTAACAATTTTTTACAAAAAATGGGCAAAAGTGCCGTTAATCCGTGCAAAATCGGGCTTGTGCAGGCCGGTGACGCCTTTTTAGATGAAATATATGGTCAGGCCACTGATTCATCCACAAACTGGTTTGACTTCACGGCTGATTGCTTGGCGATATTCAGCAGCACACCAACCGCAGCAGCCGATAGCAGCATACTCGTTCCGCCGGCGCTTACAAATGGAAGCGGTATCCCTTTTGTCGGCAGCACAACCGTCACTACGCCGATATTTATGGCCGCCTGGATGGCGATGGCTAATACGATTCCGCCGGCCAGAATCTGGCCAAAGCTGTCTTTGCACCGCACAACTACCAAAATACCGAGCCAGACAAAAATGATAAATAACACGATGACCGCCGCCGTCCCGACAAAGCCAAGCTCTTCGCCGATAATTGCGAATATAAAATCAGTCGTATCTTCCGGCAGATGCCCATATTTGCAGATACCCCTGCCGAGCCCTTTGCCCCACAACCCGCCGGAGCCGAGGGCAATCAGCGACTGATTCGCCTGATACGCGACAGAATCAGCCCATTTTTCAGGATTCAAAAAGGCCCAAATCCGTCTCATTCGGCCGGGCGAGCGAATCAGCATTATGAGAAAGGCAACAGCGCCAAACGGCAGAGGGATTAAAATATGCCGCCATTTTGCACCGGCGATTACCAGCATCAAAAAACTCAAAAACGCTATAAACGCCGCCGTCCCGAAATCCTCGATGATTACAAGTGCAACCACCAGGGCGACGACAGCACATACAGGAACAAACCTCTTCCAGAATAACCTAATATCAGCACCAAATTTACTACAGACGGCTGCAAGAAAGAATACAACCGCCCATTTAGCCAGCTCTGACGGCTGAAAGCTTACCTTGAATGGGCCTGCCGAGATTCTAAGCCATCTTCGGGCCTGGTTTATCTCCGTGCCCAGCTGCGGAATCAAAACGAGAACGAGTAGTATTACGCTAAAGACCAGCAGATAAGTACTTAAAGACTTTAACCAGCCGTCAGACAAACCGAGCCGGCGATAATCAAAACAGGATACGAGGTATAAAACCGCACACGCCAGAGGCAAAAACAAAATCTGCCGAAGAGCCGGAAAATCGTAGAATCTCTGCAAGTCAAGTTTTTGACTAACGTTCGCGCTCGCCGAAAAGACAAAGACCGTTCCAACAGCCATCAAAATAACAATGACAATTACGATTTGATTGGCTACCGGATTGTCCTTCGTATCAGCAAGCATTGAGTTTAACATTACATACAAGTAGGAGAAATTTTAAACTGCCCTTCTTAAATATTTTCGGCTTTTATGGGTAAAAAGCAGCAGAAATAATTACACGGCAGGCGGAGAGCTTTGAAAAGAACATACGAAGGATTTTGAAGAGGTAGCCGATGGTTCTATATATTTTGCTGCCGAATTTTCAGCCCGTGATGAGCTTTGAACGAGATAAGCAGGATAATCCTGTAAATCCTGTCAAAAATTTTCGGATGAAATGAAATATCCCGACCCGCTTCGACAGCGAAGCGAGGCGAGGTTTTAGCTGCTCTGCATTTGGACATTCTGCCTTAAAACGTCCAGCTTACCACGGATTTCTTCTGCCATTTTGCTGTTGGGAAAATCACTGGTAATCTTTTGTCCAACATCGAGGGCATGTTCCCACTGCTTTTCGGTGACGGCGATGGAGAACTGAACGCCAAGGTTATGCAGCTTGGTTCTGAACACATCCCTTGCCGCTTCCTGCAACGCCAGGCCCTCGTTAGGCGTCAGATAAAGGTCAAGCTCTTTCAGAATCTCCAGACTTTGGTCGGTCTCTTTGCGTTGTATGGCTTCATCCCAGGCGGCGAGCAGCTCTCTTTTTCGATGTTGTTTTTTATCAAGCAGTTCCTGTCGCATTGCCTTTGCCTCTTCGCTGTCGGGATACGCCCTGATTAATCCTTCAATCTGGACACTCGCCTGCACCCAATGGCAGTTTTCCATCAATCCATTAATGTTCGCTATTAATTGATTTATACGTTCCTGGACAGAGGCAGCGCGGTATTTCTCCGCCTGGTCACTTAATTCTTCTGCGAGGTCTTTATATTCGGGGCGTTTTGCAATTTCACCTATTATTTCTTTAGCTGTGTCAAAATCCTGCTGCTGAAGTTTCTCAAAAACGACCTGTCGCAGAGATTGCCTGTCCGCTTCGCGGAAAGCTATCATTTTTGCTGTCTCACTGACGCGCGTGCTTTGGTCGATTTGCTGCAGCCCCGACCGGATCTTATCCAAAGCGCCGGCAACCTCTTCGAGCTTGGAACTATTGTCTCGAAGGGCCTCAAGTATTTTAAATACCCGCGACAACATCGCCAGTAGTGCACTCAGGAATATTAATGCACCAAGCAGCCATACAAGGTTTTGCAGCAAATTGGTTTGGGATTCCTGGAAGATGCCGGTAAATAATGACAGCAGTATCACCAATAATACCGCAGCACAAATAACGACTATGTGCCATTTAAATTGCCGACAGAAGTTACCAATTTCCATAAATCCACCTCTCCTTACTAAACGGACTTTTTGCAGCCATTCTTTAAGATATTATAATATGAAATGCCTCGCTTTGTCAATAACCGAAATGACAAAGACACGAGATGTAACCGGCCAAGTGTGCAATGATTATTTGCTTTTCACCCGATATTTAGCTCTGATCGTCATTTTTTACAACTTTTTTACAACTAAACATTAAACCAATTAGCTATAATTAGCGTAGTAATTTATCGTTAGGTGAGGACAGAAAATGATATCGAGAGCCGATAAGGGGTAATTGTTATGAAAGCGATAAAATACATTCTGATACTCCTGCTTCTGACGGGATATGAAACCGTTTGCGGGGCGACAGAAAAAACAGCAGAAAGCAAAAAGACGGACGAACAAATCATTGCGCAGGCAAATAATGAATTCGCCCTGTCGCTTTTCACAGAGCTGCGAGCAAAGGAAGGAAATCTGTTCTTCTCACCATACAGTATATCAACAGCTCTGGCAATGACCTATGTCGGCGCAAGGGGCCAGACAGAAACCCAGATGGCCAATGCGCTACACTTTACTATTTTTACAAAGCCGGACAGAGAACCGTCATCATCGCCTGTGTCGGACAGGCAGCGATTTGCCTCATCATTTGGAAAAGTCATAAAGGACCTGAACGACAGAGGCGAAAAAGGCAGCTATGAGCTTACTGTCGCCAACGCCTTATGGGGCCAGCAGGGCTATGGATTTCTTTCTGAATTTCCGGAGATTATCGAAACAAACTTTGACGGTCGTCTCAACGAGGTTGATTTTATAAGGGCGACTGAAACGGCACGAGAAACCATAAATGCCTGGGTAGAGAAAAAAACCAAAGACAAAATCAAAGACCTTATTGCACCGGGAGTGCTCAACAGTATGACCCGATTAGTTTTGACAAACGCCATTTACTTTAAAGGCAACTGGGCAAGCCAATTCGAAAAGGAAAGCACTGAAAATGCTCCATTTACTCTCGCTGGCGATGAGAAGGTCAATGTTGCAATGATGAATCAGAAGGGGCAGTTCGGCTATATGGAAGCCGAAGATTTCCAGGTGCTTGAACTGCCATATGTAGATAATGAGCTGTCGATGATTATATTCCTGCCTGAGCAAATTGACGGGCTGACTGATTTTGAGAAAACACTTACGACCGAAAACCTCTCACAATGGCTGACCAGACTCCACAAACGCGAAGTTATCGTTTCTATCCCGAAGTTCAGGATGACAAGCCAGTTTGGCCTCGCTTCAATACTCAAATCAATGGGGATGGCAGACGCTTTTACACCGGGTGAAGCTGATTTTTCAGGGATGAATGGGAAAAAGGACCTTTTTATCTCGGCGGTTATTCATAAGGCCTATATCGATGTAAACGAAGAGGGAACTGAAGCAGCAGCGGCAACAGGAGTGGTTATGAAAGTAACCTCGGTAAGGTCAGGACATATACCGGTCTTTCGTGCCGACCATCCATTCCTATTTCTGATTCGCGATAACATCTCAGGCAGCATCCTGTTTATCGGTCGCGCTATGAATCCGAAAACATAATCGGACATTTTGTCGAAATCAGCTAACCAACTACTGCGTTTACGCCATTCAACAACAATCGTAACTTTCTTTTCACAATACCGTTATATCCAATAGGAAAATACAGCCGAGCTCTGTGCGTTGTTTTTTTGCAACACAGGGTCTTAATCCCTATAAGGGTTGTCTTGTGGAAAGCAGAAATAAAGCATAAGAGCAACACAACAGTCCGGCGTAGTATCGCCGGATCAGCCGTTTATCAAAGGCAAGTTTTTAATTATGTAAAAAGACGTTTTTGGCACGTTCAGGTATGAATTTTGCACAATAATAAAATGATGAGCTTCGGAGGTTTTATAAATTTAGGGTGATTTGAATGGACGAGACAAACCTGGAAGGTAAACTCAACGAACTGGTCAAAGAATTCGGAGAAGTATCCAATCCACAACATCGAAAGCTGGCTGAGCTTGCTAAACAAGCACAAGACAACCGCAAAAAGCTGGAAAAAAGCATAAGTAGTCTGCAGGAATCGCTGGATTTCCTGCGAGTATGCATTAAATATCAGGTTTTCGACCTTGAAGCAACTCGCCGGGAAAATACATACCTCAGGAAATTGCTTGAGGAAAGAAACGACTGAGACCATAAGCATAAATACAAAAGGTCTCAAAACACATACCTGAATCGAAGATAACTGTGAAAAATCCCTCTCTAAAAGCACATCCTTAATCTTCAGTAAAAAAGTGCTTTTTACATCAATCCGGTCAGATGCCTCGTTGAATTATGCCGGAAGAGGTTATCTCGTGAGCCGGCTAAAACGCATTATCTCTTTATTATGGCGTATATCCAGAAAGTTGGCTGCATTTTTTGTCGATAAAACTTTAACTTATGAAAAACGTTGGTCCGGGAAAAACGAACACAAGCTCAATAAAAGACATATATAAAATTAGAAGCAGGCATTTTTAGCCATGAGAAGCAGGATTCATAAGTTCCGCATGGTTGACACATGGGCTAAATGTGATATAATGTGAACTGAAGCCGGATTTTTATTGTCCGTATGTTGATTGCTCTGTAATGATTTAAGAAAAAATTAATCCTTTCTTGAGAGGTTAAAATATGTTTGAGCGTTTTACAGACCGTGCACGTAAGGTTATGGCACTGGCCAACCAGGAGGCTCAACGCTTCAATCACGAATATATCGGGACTGAACATATTCTCCTGGGTCTGCTTAAGGAGGGCAGCGGGGTGGGTGCTACGGTACTGAAGAACCTTGACGTTGATATAAAGAAGGTCCGGCTTGAAGTGGAGAAACTGGTCAAGAGCGGCCCCGATATGGTGACAATGGGCAAGCTGCCCCAGACACCAAGGGCAAAGAAGGTCATCGAGTATGCAATTGAGGAAGCCAGGTCTCTCAACCATAATTATGTGGGGACCGAACATATACTGTTGGGTTTGCTGCGAGAGAGCGAAGGAATAGCGGCCCAGGTCCTTATGAATTGCGGCTTGAAACTTGATGACGTGAGACAGGAGGTATTGAATTTGTTGGGAGCGGGAGTGGATGATGGACCTACCGGACTCGGAGTACAAATGGGGCCTGTAGTAGGCCGAAGACCTAAAAGCAAAACGCCGGCGCTGGACAGCTTCGGAAGAGACCTCACTCAATTGGCAACCGATGGTGAACTCGACCCCGTAATCGGCAGAAAGCGAGAAATTGAGCGGCTTGTTCAGATACTCTGCAGACGCACGAAAAATAATCCCGTACTGTTAGGCGAAGCAGGGGTTGGCAAGACTGCTATCGTAGAAGGATTGAGCCAGCAGATAGTAAATAAACAGGTGCCGGAGCTGCTCACGGATAAACGTATTGTTGTGCTTGACCTGGCAATGATGGTGGCCGGGACAAAATATCGTGGCCAGTTTGAAGAACGAATCAAGGCAGTCATTAACGAGGTTAAAAGAGCCAAGAATGTTACCCTGTTTATTGATGAGCTTCATACCCTGGTGGGAGCCGGTGGGGCTGAAGGTGCCATCGATGCCTCGAATGTATTGAAGCCGGCTCTTGCCCGCGGAGAGGTCCAGTGCATCGGTGCCACTACTTTGGACGAATATAGAAAATACATCGAGAAAGATGGAGCTCTTGAAAGGCGTTTTCAGACGATAATAGTTGACCCTCCTTTGAAGGATGAAACTCTGGATATACTTAGAGGGCTGCAGGACCGCTATGAAGCGCACCACAAAGTCCGATTTACCGACGAAGCTCTTTTCCAGGCGGTGGAGCTTTCGACCAGATATATTACAGGCCGATGCCTGCCTGATAAAGCGATAGACGTAATCGATGAAGCTGGCGCAAGGGTTCGGCTAAAGAATATGACTCCTCCGCTGGACCTGACCGAGATAGAAGGCAAAATCGAAAAGCTGCAAAAGGAAAAAGATGATGCGGTCAGAAACACCGACTATGAGCGAGCGGCTGCATTGAGAGATGAAGCACAGCAGCTTTTGGACAAAAAAACACAACTGCAAAAGAAATGGTACGAAGAGAATAAAGATGTAACAGGTGTAGTAGATGTTGAGATTATTGCAGAAGTCGTCAGCAATATGACGGGTGTTCCATTGACGAAGTTGGAGAAGAAGGAAACCCAACGGCTTTTGGAACTCGAAGCCGAACTGCATAAAACGGTTGTCTCCCAGGACGAGGCAATCAACGCCGTGGCCAAAGCAGTGAGACGCAGCAGAAGCGGAATGAAGGACCCGAATCGTCCGATGGGCTGCTTTATATTCCTTGGCCCCAGCGGCGTCGGAAAAACGCTGCTTGCTCAGGCCCTGGCGGAGTTTATGTTCAGCGACAAAAATTCTCTTATACGGCTGGATATGAGTGAATTTATGGAGAAGCATAATGTAAGCCGGCTTGTCGGTGCGCCTCCGGGATACGTGGGCTATGAAGAAGGCGGACAACTGACCGAACGGATAAGACGCCGACCTTATGCTGTGCTTCTTCTGGACGAGATAGAAAAGGCGCATCCGGATGTTTATAATATGCTCCTGCAAATTATGGATGAGGGTCGTCTGACAGACAGTTTTGGCCGAGGCGTGGACTTTAAGAATGTTATTCTTATTATGACCAGCAACATTGGTGCCGAGTTGATTAAGAATCAAGCCGGTTTTGGCTTTGGTAAAAAGACCCCTGAGTCAAATTATGAAAAGATGAAAGAAACCCTGCAAAAGGAGGTAGAACATCATTTCAGGCCTGAGTTCCTAAACCGTCTTGATGACACGATAGTCTTCAAGGCGCTTACAAGAGAAGATTTGCAAATTATAGTCGATTACGAGCTTGCAAAGGTGTTCAAGCGGCTGACAGAGCACGGCTTGCAAATGCAGCTATCCGACCAGGCTAAAGAGTTTTTAATTGATAAAGGTTACAATCCCGAATTCGGGGCCAGGCCTTTGCGAAGAGCAATTGAGCATTATATAGAAGACCCTCTTTCAGAATTTGTACTGGCAGGCAAATTCAAGGGCAAAAACCTTATAAAGATAGATGTACAGGACGAAGAACACCTCAAATTTGAAGGCGTTAAAGAAAAGGGGCCCGAAGAAAGCGAATCACAGCAGGTCGGTGCCACACAATCTAAATAGCAATGTCTATTACAGGCGGCTATCAATCGCTTAGCCGATAAATACTTCTTTCGGTTACTTGCCAAGCATTTCAATTTCCATTTGGCTCTGCTGTTGGGCCAGGGTGGTCTCAAGCTCCTGCGGCCCCATCCACTCTATGTTCACATTTGCATTTAGGTCCCGATTTAGTACTTCACCCAACCTAAGCACAAAAAATCCATTCTTAAATATTAACGAATGAGATTTTTGTTCAACGTAAGCTAAAATCTCATCCGGGGCAGAATCAAAGTCTATCCATCTGCCCCTATAATTCAGTTCACCGAGGCGAACGTTCCCCGGCAGATTTTCTCTTTCCCTTCTGACCCAATTTTCAGGAGGCACTAAGCCATTCTCAACTCGGTACTGCCTAATCCTGTTACCGAGTATTGCAATTGCCATTTCTGCTTCTCGACGATTAACATAATCTCTCAGGTGCAGCATCGCCACTACCGCAATAGCTGTAAGAACTATTACAGTTATAATCTCCACTAATATTGCTTTCTGTCGTCTGTTCATAAAAGATAAAAAAACAAATATCAAAATTCAAAATTTAGGAAATCGTCCCTAAGGGGCTTCACAATTTTGATTTTTTACCTTTATTTTTTGCATTTTATCTTTACTCTGCCACCCTGCACTACTATCTTACCTTCGGCAAACAAGTTTATCGCCTGTGGATATGCGATACACTCCTGCTCAAATACTCTTTCAGCAAGAGTATCGGGGGTATCATTTTCCCTGACTTCACACGACCGCTGTACAATTATCGGGCCTTTATCATATTCGTTCGTGCAAAAGTGAACTGTGCATCCGCTTATCTTGCATCCCGCTGCAAGAACTGCCTCGTGGACGTAATGTCCCCACATACCTTGTCCACCGAAACTCGGCAAAAGAGCCGGATGTATGTTCATCACCTGATTTTCATAACGAGGCGGTATTTCCCAAAGGCACAGCCAGCCACCTTGAACCACAAGGTCAACATCCGCAGCGACAAGCTCCTCTTCAATGCGTTTACTGAATTCATTGATGTCGGGATAGTCTTTCTTACTAACGATTTTCACGTTCAATCCGGCCTTCTTTGCCTTTTCGACGCCAGCCACGCTTGAGCGGGAGCTTATTACGACGGCGACCTCTGCCTTTAGCTGCCCGCTCTTTATATATTTAAGGATATTCATCAATGTTGTTCCGCCGCCGCTGATTAACACTCCGAGCCGAATCGGTTTTGTTCGACGCGCATCTGCCATCTCTCGCCCCTTCTCCGGCTCCCGTCCTTCGGCCCCTGCCTTCATAGAAACATTGCGCTCCAGGTCCAAAGCCCGGTTCACGAGTTTGTCCGCCTCTTTGTTCTTGTCCCTTGTTATATGTTGGACCTTCCAACTGTCAAATTCTTCCAGCAGGTCTATTGCTCGTTTGAAAAGAGGCCTGATTTGTTCGCTTTTTACTTTATATTCCCCATTAAGCTGCCTGACCAGCAGTTCGCTGTCGCTGAAAACCATTATTTGGCCAGCAGCGATCTGTCTTGCTTCTTCGAGTGCTTTTAAAATAGCCGTATATTCAGCTATGTTGTTCGTTGTATTGCCAAGGAAAAAAGCTTTTGCCTGCAATTGTTTTCCAGAGGAGTCGGTCAGGATAAAACCGGCAGCAGACGGGCCGGGATTGCCTCTGCTGGCTCCATCCGTATGAACGGTTATTTCGTAACTTGTATCTTGCATCTCGTATCCCCCTTCTGTCTTCGACTCGGCAATACTGCCAAGACAGGGGGGGGCATCAAATGCTGAATATCAGATTTGCTCTTCACTTCCAAGCACAAGTATCCTCGTGCAGTTGGGACAACGGATTATTTCATCCTTAGTCATAAGCAGATTGACTGACTCAGCGGTGATACCCATGAAGCAGCCGCCGCAGGTATAGGCCCCTGTTTTGCGTTCCTGCTGTTCAATCACTGCTACCGCCTGGCCGTCAAATGTTTCAGCGACGCGTTTGAACACCTCTAAAGTTTCTTTTGGAATATCCTTTGCGCAGCCGTCCCATTCAACCTGGATTTCTTCGATTTCCTGTTGGTATTTTGTTGCCAGTTGCTCGGCCTCTTTTCGAACCCGCTCGAGTTGTTGTTTTTGCTCATCTATTTGCTGCCGGAGGTTTTCGCTTTCGGCCTCATCGACCTCCATAGCTTTCATCAATTCGAGAAGTTGTGTTTCGGTCTTGGAATTGTCCGCTTTTGTTGTATTAAGCTGTGTCAGAACTGCGGCATATTCTTTGTTTGTTTTTGCGGTGTTCAAGGAGGCCCTTAATCTGGATATTTGCTCATCTCTGCCCTTTAGTTCCAGTTCCAGTCTATCGAACTGAACTTTGGTTAGCAGAATCTCCTCTTTTTTGGCTTCAAGCGTATTTTGGAGGACTCTGATTTGATTTTCCTGGATAACTACGTTTCTTCTACATCTTGCAAGTTTGGCCTTTGCAGCCCGAAGGCGATTTTCAACACTTTGAAGTTTTATCAACCCATTCAATACAGGTCCCATTTACACTCCTTCTTGCCGACTCTGAAGTTCTCAAACTTGGTATTATCTTCGCTTAAACTATAATATTCAATAATTATTTTATTATTTTATTATTTTTTTCACAAACCGCGGAACTCCACAAAACGCAGAGATTACGGAGTTAAGTAATTAATAGCGGGTAGTTACATAATTTAGCCAATTGTCTTTTACCCTTATTTTTGAGGGTAGTCCTTTGTAAAGTATTGCTGTCGATTATATAATTGCAGGACGATGAAAACATTATTGAAAAAACTCATTCGAGCTGAGACTACCACAGAAAAGGGCGAATTGGCCGCGGCAGAGGTAATTGCAGCCGAGCTTGACCGCTTTGGCGTAGAATCTCGGATAGACATCTGGGACACAAACAGGGCAAATATCATCGCACGGATAAATTCAGCCGGGGAAAAAGGTGCGCTTCTATTTGTTTGTCATCTTGACGTTGTCGGGCCTGGCGAGGCAAGCTGGGAAAAACCCGCCTTCGATGCGGTTGAGAGCGATGGCAAAATCTACGGCCGCGGTGCAACAGATATGAAGGGAGCAATCGCCGCGATTGTTACAGCTATCGGCCAGATCGCTGAGTCCGGCACGAAGCTACAGGGCGATATCATACTCGCTGCTGCAGCAGGCGAGGAAACCGATAGCTGCGGGACGATGAGATTCATTCGCGACTATGGCGGACAGCTGCCCGCACTTGCCGGCGTGGTCATCACCGAACCGACAGACTTTGCAGTTATCACCGCTCACCGGGGAATATTGTGGCTGAAAGTTACAACCAAAGGCCGGACCGCCCACAGCTCAACACCACAACTGGGGATAAACGCTATATCTTCAATGAAATCCTTTTTAGACGAGCTTCAAAATTATGACATCTACGCGGAATCGCACGAGCTGCTGGGCAATTCCTCTATGAGCATCAATACAATCTCCGGCGGTAAGGATATCAACGTTATCCCGGATGCGTGCAGTATTGGCGTAGATATTCGCACTTTGCCAACACAACATCATCAGCAATTTATCGAAGACTTTGAAAAAATCTTTGCGAAATTAAAACAAAGAA
>Ga0315539_1000402_pt1 | contig 32885 bp, 28 predicted proteins | sample SalMarSW160150MG_FD_203097 | JGI IMG/M metagenome (GOLD analysis project Ga0315539, IMG submission 203097) | Salt marsh sediment microbial communities from the Plum Island Ecosystem LTER, Massachusetts, United States - Salt Marsh Sediment SW1601-150 ...
AATTAGGGGCGAGCCCCGACAAATCGGGATAAAATCCGGTGGTCGCCAGGATTTTTTTTGCGCTCAGGACAACGAGTAAGCTTCGGGGCGAGCCCCGACAAGCCGGGATAAAATTCGGTGATCGCCAAGTTGCCCCTATGGGATGCTTACGCACTGCCCGGAGGCCGCGATGTTTTCATCGCTCGTATCTCGCCAGTTGAGAGAATGAATATTTTTTAGATTGCCACGTAGTCGAGATACACTTCACGAGACCTGTCCTGAGCTTAGTCGAAGGATACGCTTCACGTCTTCAATACAATTCTTAAACGCCTCGCCGCGATGGCGAAAATCATCGAACATATCATAGCTCGCGCAGCCGGGACTAAGCAGAACGACCTCACCCGGCCCGGCCAGCTCGGCCGATAAACGTACCGCATCCGAAAGATTCCCCGCCTTCCTTATAATTATTTTGTCTTTTAATTTAATCTTTGTGTTCTCTGTGTACTTGTCTGCATCCCGATACATCGGGGTGTCTTCATCCCGGCGCGCCGGGGCTGTGGCTAATATTGCCTTTTCTATTTTTTCACTCGTTTTGCCAATAAGGACCGCGGCCTTTGCCTTTTGTGCAATCTGCCGGCCAAGCTGCTCAAAGCCGGCGCCCTTATCATACCCGCCGGCAATAATTACCTTCGGCTGACTAAACGCATCCAGCGCGACAATTGAGCTTTCCGGCGTGGTCGAGACCGAGTCGTCATACCAGGCCGTTCCGTTCATCTCCGCAACAAATTCCAACCGATGCGGCAGCGACCTAAACGTGGCGACGGCCTCTTTTAGCCTCTCCTGTTCCAGCCCAAAATATTCCGCGATTGCTGTCGCGGCCGCAAGGTTCTCCAGATTCGCCCTACCGGGCAAAGCAAAGCTTTCGCGCAAAGATTTACTTACCTGTTTGTGAGAAAAAGTCAGACACTCCCTGCCGTCCTGGCTTTTATATTTTTCGTACCATTTAAGCGTAAGCGGGTCGTCTGCGTTGAAGATAGAGACGGCCGGTCGATTTTCGCCCGGGCGGTTTTCGCTCGGTCTTTGCAGGGCGAATATATTTTCCTTGGCGTGGCAATAGTTCTCGAACGTGCCGTGCCGGTCGAGGTGGTTCGGCGCTAAATTTGTGATAAGGGCCAGGTTCGGGGCAGTATTACTCTGAGCAAGCTGTTCTAATTGGAAGCTCGACAGTTCCAGAACTACAATGTCACAGGGCTTTATTTGGTCGAGTCTGGCAAGCAACAGCATATCGCCGAGATTCCCCCCAAGCCAAACATTCCCGATGCTTGATACTCGATTCCCGATACTCGATACTTCCGCCTTCTGTCTTCTGTCTTCTGTCTTTTGTCTTCTGCTGCTAAGCAGATGAGCTGTAAGGGCCGTGGTTGTGCTTTTCCCGTTCGAGCCGGTAATGCCGATGATATATGCAGGGCACAGCTCGAAGAAAATCTCAATCTGGGAGGTGATAGTCGCGCCGGTCCTTTGGGCCACGGCCAGAAGCTCATTTTCCGGCCTGACCGCCGGGTTAACTATAACCACATCGCAGCCTGTAAAATCGACGGCACAATGGCTGCCGAGGTGGTATTCGATTTTGGGAAATTCTTTTAGCTGGTTTATTGACTCTGCCAGTTTCTCGGCGTCTGCCGTATCCGTTACGATCACCTGCGCCCCCGCTTGGCAGACGAACTTCGCCGCATCTACTCCGCCCCCAAACCGCCCCAGCCCCATAACGAGAACCTTTTTGCCCCTGAAGAATGCTTTATTCATACAGCTTTTGCTGCAAAGCATTATTTAGCTCCACCTTCGCGTCCGCAACGGCCTGCTCGATGCATTTCTCCCAGTTGTCTCCATACTGGTCTTTGTACTTCGGCTCCTCATAGGCATATATGATAGACCGGGAGGCGTTTATAAGGGCGCCTGTGCCATCGGACTTGCAGAATCGGACGCAGTCCTCGGCGGCGGCGCCTTGTGTACCGTAACCCGGGACCAGAAACCAAATATTCTCGAACTTCTTGCGGGCCTCGGTGGCTGACTCAGGTGATGCCGGGGCCATCACCATACCTATATTGCTATAGCCGCTTTTGCCGATTCGCTCCGGCCGGCCCGCAATCTCGGCGACAAGCTCGGCCAGCTTCTCATACATCTTTTGGCCGGCTGCATCAGCAAAGTCCTGAAGCAAGGCCGACGAGGGATTGCTTGCCCGGACCCAGACGAAAACGCCCTTGCCCTGCTGGTCGGCCATATTGGCGAACGGTAAAATGCCATCGCTGCCTGCAAAGCCGTTAATCGTGATCGCGTCAGGTGCTATTACCTCCTCCGCACCGACGAGATCCGGATTCTTCAGGTGCGCCTCGGCATAGGCCTCGGCGGTATGGCCGACGTCGCCTCGCTTGAGGTCGCCAATTACCTCCAGGCCTAACTCGTCCGCCTCGGTAATAAGTGAATAGTACGTTTCAAGGCCTTCCCAAAGATATTTCTCAAAATAAGCGATGTTTATCTTAACCACAGGGACCAACGGCGCAATAATCCGCAACGTTCGGGTGCAAAAATCAAAAATGGCATCGACTGCCGATGCTAAATCAAGCTCGTCATTCATTTCCCGGTGGCTTCTTATCGCCATAGGCAGGCGATTATAAACGGGGTCCAGCCCCACCGTCAGTGAGGTCTTTTTCTTCCTGACCGCCTCGCAGAGCCTGTCACCAAAATGACTTACCACTTATTACCATCCTTTCATTACAAACACAGACGAGGCGAAACCTCGTCTTTGTAGTTACCAGTTCTTTCGCCACACCTCCGAGTCAACCATTTTGCCTTGCAACAAAATTACGTTTCTTAACTATAATCAGGCCGGCCCGGCCAGGCAAGAGAAAGTTTTACTCGATTCTTGATACTCGATTCTCGATACTCGATGCTGGATACTCGAGACAAGCGAATCCCGCCACAGGCGGACAAGTAGTGGATTAGAGAATTGGTGGATTAGCCTTTGAACTGAATTTCGAAGCACGACATCCGAAATCCGAAACAAACTCAAATCACCAAAATACTAAATTTAAAATAAACTGTGGAGGATGTCACTACCTGTCAATGACACATAGCGCAAATAAATAGTAAATTGCATGGATACGGGGGTGATACAAGAGAGAGAGACTTTCACTACCTGTCAATGCCAGTTAGTGTAAATGAATAATATTTTGTTAAACGGGAAAAGAGGAACATAACAGGATGAAATGTTCAGCGTTATTTGCCTTTTTCGATGGAATCGGCCTGCCGGTTGATTGTCTGCCAGTAATTGTTCATCTGAGTGAGCGTAGTTTTGCCCGTCCGGGTTAGCTCGTAGTATTTCCTTTTCGGGCCATCCGGGGATTTTATCCGGTTGGTTTTGACAAGTCCCTGCTTTTTGAAACGCATGAGGATGTTGTAAATAACACCACGACTTAGGATCAGGCCATTGGATTTACAAAACCTCCCCTCGATTTCGTAGCCATACATCCTTCTGTTACGTATGTCGTTAAGGATAGCCAACTCGAGTACTCCCTTGTGGGCCTGTTTTGTCCAGTTTGTAAAATATTCGACGTTCATAAGTTTATATGATAAACAGATTTCAGTAACTGTCAATAACAGTTAGTGCTATTAAAGAGCAAATTTTGGGAAAGCGGGAGTAGCGCAAGGAAAGGAGGCCTTCACTACCTGTTAATAACAGTTAGTGCCGGAGTCGGCAGTTATGGTCGGGAGGGAGTATTATCTTGCTAAGTTCTGGTCCCCAGGGGACGCTGGCGATCCCTGTGGGGTGCGCGAGCATCCCACAGGGCAAGCTGCCGGAAGCTGCGAGTTATGATATGTTCGATGACCCGTTCGGCAAGCTCAGGACAGGCTTTCGCCATTACGGCGAGGTGTTCAAGGAATTAGTGAAAAAATTAACGGGTAGCGTATAGCGTTTAGGGTTTAGAGGATTTCAGTACCTGTCAATGACAGGTAGCGCAGATGAACAAAGAGATTGTGGGGGCGCAGGGATAAATGTGTATGGGGGTTCCAGTACCTGTCAATAACAGGTAGCGCGTATATGCAGGAATTATGTGGGTGTTGGGGAAAATATGGGGAAGGGAGAAATTCAGTACCTGTCAATAACAGGTAGCACCAAAGTCAACCGTTAAGTTCGAGAGGAGTATTATCTTGCTAAGTTCTGGTCCCCAGGAGACGCTGGCGGTCCCTGTGGGGTGCGCGAGCATCCCACAGGGCAAGCTGCCGGAGGCCGCGAGCTATGATATGTTCGATGACCCGTTCGGCAAGCTCAGGGCAGGCTTTCGCCATCGCGGTGAGGCGTTCAGGGAATTTAGTGAAAAACTTAGCGTTTAGCGGGTAGCGTAGAGCGTTTAGGGTTTAGAGGATTTCAGTACCTGTCAATGACAGGTAGCGCCATTAAACAGCAAATTTTACGGATAAGGAGGAATATAAGCGGTATGAAGCTTCACTACCTGTTAATAACAGGTAGTGGTAAAATGGGGGGAGTATCTTGAGGCACAGAGGGGGGCCCGTCTTCGTTAAAACTTCCGTCTTCGTTAAAACTTCGGCGAGATAAGACGCAGCGGTAGAGGGAAATCTCAAAAAAAGGTTGCGGTTTTGTCGAGAATTTGTATAATTGAAAATCAAGCCAAAGGAGGCTGGAAAGGGCACTAATTTAATCCTATTAAGGAGGAAGAAGGCCATGAAATTCAATAAAATCCACTTGCTTAACCTTTTCGTATTCTTAGCTTTTGCCTTCCAAACGCCTGCATCTGCAGAAGTGGTATATGACAGTCTTGCAACATCACAAACAAGCTCGATAATGATAAGGGAAATAGGAAATACCGTCACATTGAGCGGCAACAAGCGCTTCGTAACAAGCTTTACAATCAACGTGGGAGCCAGCGCAGGCCAAACGAATGACTATATTCTGCGATTTTATCTTCCTACCGCTCCCGGCGGATACCCCGGCAAGCTTTTTTGGCAGAGTCCGCCTAAAACAAACGTTGTGATGACAGGCTCAGTACAAAGTATTACGTTCGAATTGCCGTATATAAGAGTTCCAAACACCTTCATATATTCTGTTATGCAGGCGGGGGACGGCTATTTCGCAATGTGCTACGGTCCCATCATCGGCAGCTCACCAGACTACTGCTGGACAAACTTGACAAAGAGGGTTTTTGGCAGTTCGAATCATTTGCAGGTGAGAATTGAAGCGCAAGACCGAACTGATGCAACGCTTCTCGGCTGGATAAACCATAGCGGCTGGTGTGGTTCAGGCGCAGAAGACCGCTACATCATGGGATTTGAGATGCGTCTCGGGGGATACTGGGACTTATTCGGACCATCCTTTTACGGCGTTACTGAATGGGATAAGGGTTCTTTTATGCAACTGGATGCAGCGGATTTACCTGAAGCTGTTAACTATCTGACTAACGGAGTGGATGAGAGCCTGAGAGTATCAACCGAGTCAAACTTACAGGGTAATGTAGAAAGTGATACAATAGTCAAATCTCCGGGAGTCGCCGAGGGCTATCCCGATTTACATGGATGTATTATCACAGATATAGGCCTGCAAATAAACAATATCATAATCGACCATAACACACCCGATTGGACGTATTTTACATGGGACGTCACATGGGAAATATGGGGAATCGAGAAATCGCCAGACATCAACAGGGACGGAAAAGTGAATTTTATTGATTTTTCCATTCTTACATCGGCGTGGAATTCTCAGGAAGGCCAGCCGCGTTGGAACCCCTTATGCGATATCTACCTGCCGAATGACAACCAGATAAACTTTTATGATTTGCAGCAGTTTTGCTCGGACTGGCTTTGCGGCTATACCGATTTTGAAGAAAACTTCGAGACGGGAGATTTTTCTCAATATCCCTGGCAGCACTCAGGAAACGCGAACTGGAGCATTGTTTCGGATACAGTTTACGAAGGAACATACGCAGCCAAATCAGGAGTCATAACAGACGACGAGCAAAGTACGCTGCAGGTTGAAATTAACGCCGATGGAGAGAACATCTCTTTCTTCAAAAAAGTATCCAGCGAATCAAATTACGATTATCTTCGCTTTTGCATCGATGGGATAGAGCAAAACAAATGGTCGGGAAATGTTAGCTGGTCGCAGGAATCATTCCCCATTACACCCGGGCCGCATATATTCAAATGGTCGTACACAAAAGATTATTCTATCTCTACAGGCAGTGACTGTGCCTGGCTCGACCAAATCAGAATTGAATAACGAGGATTTATGATAGCGAAAAAGCTTCCGGTTTTGTCGGGAATTTGTATAATCGGAAAGCACGCATCCAGTGGGGAAACAACTGGGGCGAGGAGCTTATTTATTATTTTCAATTTACTATTGACTATTGGCATTCCGCCGAAGGCGGAATTGGTAATGCGGTGATGGCAGTTTTGTAAAAGAAAGCCACAGAGTGGCTGTATCAGATTTCAAATATTTTTTAACAAATTTTTTGGAGCCCACTTATGTCTATGACACTGGAAATAATCACCCGTGCACTTTTTGTGGGACTTGTACTCTCGATTATTGGCATATTCACACAAAAGAAGCTAAACCCACGATATGAGGAGTTAATCGAAAAACGCATAAACCGAGTAGCTTATCTTGCTCTTGTGGGCATTTTGTTTGCGTTACTAATCCATGTAGTCTTGGACATCTGGCAATGGCGTACGAAATCAGCGGTTCCGGCATCAGTCATATATACAAGTATTGGCCTAATGTGCCTCGTGTTAGGAGTGTGCAGCTACCTTATTGCTCGCCTCAAGGGGCAAGGTGGTTGGCAGTCTGTTGTCTGGGCGATATTTGGCGCAACCGGAACTGGTCTGCTCGCGCTTCTACTTTGTGCGAACTATTACCCAATAGGCGAACCGCCTGAATTCCCCATATACCGTGGGCGGAAAATTAGGTTTATATGTGAGTCCTGCGGAAGACACCTGTCTGACTACGAGTGCAACTCTGGGACAGAGGGGGTATGTCCCAAGTGCGGAAAAAGTCAGATAGTGCCGACTTTGAAAGGGGCAGAAGGAGGAAAGGATAAAAAAGTAGGTGGAAACCATATAAACAAAAGTTAACATTATAGAAAATGGGGAGCAAAGAAATGACTGACCAGGAGAAGATAGATATCCTTCTCAAAGAGTACGAAACTCTCCGTGAAGAGATCATCCATCGCACGAACAACCGCTTGTCGTTTCTAACCTATGCTGGTGCTGTAGGAACGTATGGTTTCTTCAGTGTGCAAACCAAGTCGCTGCTTCAAACGGTTGTGCTGTTTACGGCCACAGCTTTCCTTCTTGTGCTCTGGTATCGGATAGGCCTCTTGGTGGCTCGATGTTCACACCGTATAGCGGAAATAGAAACTGAAGTAAACCGCCTAGCTAATGCAGAACTTCTCCAATGGGAGACCCGGCAACATAAGCAGGGTATCTTTCATCGGTTTCACAAGTGAGGAAAAGGCAAATGCCAAAGCTCAGGCCTTAGATACAAGACCTCTGACATAAGACGCGCTGCCGGAGGCCGCAATGACCCCGATAAACGAAATCGGGACCCCGAGGTGTCGGGATCTTCGCTGCGCTTCGAAATCGGGAGCCTCAGGGAAATTGGAATCCGAATCCGCCTACGACAAGTCTCCGGCGAGACAGGCTAAAGGATGCGGTTCCAGACAAAAGACACAAGACTTAAGACATAAGACAGGGGGAAGCGGAAGATAGAGGGCGGGAAATCAGAGTATAAATGGACAAACAAGCCAGATCCCTCGACTGCGCTCGGGATGACAAATTGAAGATTGCCACGGTAGAGGATTACCCGGCGCTTACGCTTAGGGCTCCGACTCAAGAATGACCCCCAACATAAATCCTTCGATCCCGACAAGTCGGGACTCAGGACAGGGTTGGGGGCTTAACGATTTGGATTGGTGGGGCAAAATGCCCCACACTGCCGTGTAAAAATTGTCCGGGAAATTAAGGCGGGCGAATCGGCCAAATAAAATACTTGCCTTGCTGTTATAAGTCCCTACAATTTACATAGTAGGCATATTCGACGAACTGACTCGAGGCCTTCGGCGTGCTTCCCTCGACTACGCTCAGGACAGGCAGGGCAAGCTCGCTCAGGATGAGTCAGGATAGGTATCCTCGGCCCTGGGGACTTTTAACCCAGGAACTGAGTCTTGAAACACCTTGTAGGCCTGATATAATCGGGATACGGAGAACAAGTATATGGAATGGATTATTGATTATCTCGAAGAAGATAGTATTGTGTTAGTGAAGATATTAAGACCTGTAAATATAGAGGGAATCAGGCAATTTAGTATTGAGATGGATTTGTTAGCACGCGAACATAATACACACAGGTACCTTATCGACCATCGGAGCGTGGATGTTACAATGTCCGTATTGGACATCGATAAAGTCCCCGCTATGCTCAAAGAAATTAATGCTGATTTTGAGGGCAAAGTAGCCATCCTGATGGATCCTTCCGCGCCCAAAAGGAATCTGTTCAATTTCTTAAAAAACGTATTAAACCTCGTATCGATGAAAATGGAGATTTTCTCCGATAAAGACGAGGCCATCGCCTGGCTAACGTCAGAACAGTAATCAGTACCTTATGAAAAAGCGATACTCGATACTTGTGGAGAAAATGTCATTACAGGTTGTCAGAAGTGGGGGGTTTTTCGAACATCCTTTATTATTTATGTTATGTCAGCATTTGCCGGGCGAACTCACTTCTGATAGTGCCAATAGCACTTTCGAGCGGTCCGGGCAGATAAGTTCCGGCGGCCTGTTTGTGGCCGCCGCCACCGAATTTCTGGGCGATTTCGCGGACGTCAACCGGGCCTGTGCTGCGCAAAGAGACCTTGAACCGGCCGTCAGGCTGCTCGACAAACAAGGCGGCGGCCTTGACGGATTTTATTCGACGGCATTCGTCAATTAAGTTCTCAGTGTCGGGACGCTGCGCACCGGTTTCGTCAAAATCCGTATTCAATAAATACTGCGTGGCAAATCGGCCGTCAAAGTGAAGCTGCAATCGGCCGAGCATAGTAACCATAAGCCTGAAACGCTCGGACGAGAAATTCTTATAAATCCTTCGATGAATACCAAACGCATCTGCGCCGGCGTCAATCAGGTCGGCAGAGGCGCGTAAGGCCCGGCTGTCGGTGTTACCGAACTGAAACCAGCCGGTGTCGGTGGCAACGGCCAGAAAGAGGCAGTCGGCTATTTTTTCGGTTATGGGCCAGCGGGCGCAGTTTAACAATTGAAGGACGATTTGGCCCGTCGCGGCGGCGGCGGTGTCTATCAGCTCAACATCGCCCAGGCCGTCGGTGGTGATGTGATGGTCGATTACGAGAACGGGTTTTTCATTCTGCATGAGGAACTTATCAAGGCCGGGCAACTGGCTGTAGCAGTTGGTATCAAGGATGATAAGTAAATCACTCCCGGCGAGCAAGGCTTTTAGCTGCTCAGGGGCGAGGTCATTGCCGAGGACGGGCAGTTTCTTTTCTAATAAAAAGTCATACCACTGCGGCAGGGGTGAGAGTAATACGGGATTCGGCCTCCTGCCAAGCGCTGTTAATGCCTCAGCCAGGGCCACCATACAGCCGACAGCATCACCATCGGGACGTGTGTGCGTGGTGAGCAGGATGTTAGTGGATTTGTTAATTAACTCAACTGCTTTTTGAAAGTTATCGTTGTTTATCATAATCTGTAACCTATATATTATTGGTTTGTACCTGCTCTCAGTCGCCAAAAGAGACTATCGTACCGCCGGCAACTATATTCTCATCTTGGTCGTACAACACCAGCTTTTGGCCGGGGCAGGGCGCAAAGACAGGTTGGTTGAATCCGACAGTTATATTCCCGCCGCCGGCCTCAATGACCCGGCAGTGGTGGGCCTGGCCGTATGAGCGGACTTTGCCGAATAGACTTTGGCCCGGGCTTAGCAGTTCGGGAATCAGTATGTTGACCTGGTTTGCCTTAATCACAGAGTGGCTGACTTCCTCGCGACTGCCCAAGACAATGGTGTTTGTGCCGGCATCTATTCCGGCGACGTAAAGCGGCTGGCCGCCGGCAAAACCTACCCCCCTTCTCTGGCCGATTGTGTAATTAGTTATTCCCTTGTGCGTCCCTATCGTTTGGCCCTGCATATTCTGTATTTGGCCTTGCTGATTCAGCTCGGCCTCTTCGAACAGGCCGCGATAATCACCTTCAGCGGTGAAACACAATTCCATACTTTCAGGTCCTTCGGCGATGGTTAAATTCAAACGTGCCGCTATCGAGCGGACCTGCTGTTTCGTCAAATCAGCCAGAGGAAAAACAAGCCTTTCGATTCTGCCCGGGCTGATGCCGAATAGAAAATAGCTTTGGTCCTTGCTTTTGTCCGAGGCGCGGGCCAGAAACGCCCTGCCATTGGTTTTTACAACGCGGGCGTAATGTCCGGTAGCGATATGATTGATGCCGAATTTCTCCTGCAGAAAATCCCAAAGCAATCCGAATTTTAATTTGGCGTTGCAGTCAGCACAGGGATTTGGTGTCCGGCCCTGCCGGTATGACCGGCGAAATGGTTCGATGATAATCTCTTCAAAGACCTCTGTAACGTCAACAAAATAGTGTGGCAGGTCTAATTGATTGCATACAATCGCAGCAAAGGCGCCGCGGCGCTCGCGGGTATATGCGTTGCAGGATACGGGTATTTTCATAGTCAGGCCCATTACGTTCCAGCCGGCCTCTTTTAAGAGATGCGCGGTTACACTGCTATCGACGCCGCCGCTCATTAAAACGGCCACCGGGTTTGAGGCCGGCTTATCCGCTTTGAACGGCTCGGGGCTTGAAGGTGTCAATTGTAGATTGTATTTTTGACTCATCATCAGTATTAAAACTTCTATTCAAACAAGTTCGTACTCAAGTACCTCTCGGCGCTATCAGGCAGTACGACTACAACAATTTTGTCTGCGTTCTCTTTTCGTTTTGCGACTTTAACGGCCGCAACAACCGCGGCCCCGGCAGATATACCCGTCAGAATCCCTTCTTCTTTGGCAAGGCGTTTCGCCATCTCAAATGCTTCTTCGTTTCCTACCTGAAGAACTTCATCAATTATCTTCGTATTGAGAACCTGCGGTACGAAGCCGGCGCCGATACCCTGAATTTTATGCGGGCCCGGCTTGCCGCCTGAGAGCACGGGCGAAGCCTGTGGCTCAACGCCGATGATTTGGACCGACGGCCTGCGCGCTTTAAGAACCTCTCCGACTCCGGTGATAGTTCCTCCGGTCCCGATTCCCGCGACGAAGATATCTATTTTGCCGTCCGTGTCCTGCCATATCTCCTCGGCCGTTGTCCGGCGATGTATATCGGGATTAGCGGGATTTTGAAATTGCTGCGGCATAAAGAAGTCGCTGCCCCTTCCGACGACTTCGTTTGCCTTTTCAATCGCGCCGGGCATTCCCTTCTCCGCGGGCGTAAGTATCAACTCAGCCCCTAAGAATTTCAGCATTTTTCGTCGCTCGATTGACATTGATTCCGGCATAGTAAGTATAAGTTTATATCCTTTTGCGGCCGCGACCCAGGCCAGGGCGATACCCGTGTTGCCGCTCGTCGGCTCCACAATCGTCATACCGGCCTTTAGCTTGCCCTCACGTTCCGCCGTGAGAATCATACTCACGCCGATGCGGTCCTTGACACTGCTTGCCGGGTTATAAAATTCCAGCTTCCCAGCAATTAGGGCACTGCAGCCTTCAGTAACTCGATTAAGCCAGACTAAAGGCGTTCGGCCAAAAAGTTCCGTCATATCCTTTGCTATTTTCACAATAACCTCGTTAATTCGTTATCGATGGCTCTTCTCACAAAACCTTGAATGTTTTCATATACCTTTACGTAAAAGTAGTTATTGAGGTTGGAAAAATCAAGCAGTTTGTGTTTCGTCCTGAAGTTTTGTTATTGTCGGGCGGTTGCCACAGATGGGACACTTGGGGTTTCGCTTCAGGTGCACTTTGCGAAACTCCATCTTCAGTGCATCGTAACTCAGCAATGTATTAGTCAGCAAGTCTCCTGTGCCCAGCAGATATTTTATTGCCTCGGTGGCCTGCAGTGAGCCAATAACCGCCGGCACAGCTCCGAGCACGCCAACCTCTGCGGGTGAGGGTACCGCCCCGGCTGGCGGTGGAGCAGTAAAGACGCATCTGTAGCAGGCTGATTGGCCCGGCAGGACCGTCATTAACTGGCCTTCAAAACCAATGACGCCGGCGTGGCAGAACGGTACTTTCTCAAAGAAGCAGGCGTCGTTAATCAGAAACTTGCCGGGAAAATTGTCCGTGCCGTCAATTACAAAATGATACCGGCGTAAAATTTCGGAAATATTTGCAGCCGTTGCCCGCTGATTATATGTTTCCACCGTAACGTCGGGATTTAGCGCCTGTATGCCGGCCCGGGCGGAGATGGTCTTTTCTGTTCCTATTTTTTCGGTGTTATGAATAACCTGTCTTTGTAAATTCGTAAGCTGTACCTTGTCGCTGTCGAGAAGACCGAGCGTACCCACGCCGGCGGCGGCGAGATATAAGGCGGCCGGTGAGCCTAATCCGCCGAGTCCGACTATTAGTACTCTCGATGAAAGCAATTTCTCCTGGCCTCGGCGACCGAGTTGTTTTAGTGTTATATTCCGGCTGTAACGCTCTATCTGCTGTTTAGTAAGTTCCATTTTTTTTAGCTTAGTAGGGGCAAAATACCTCGCTTGCATCCTCCGAATTTTCCCGACCGATTGCTTTATATCTCAGTGGACGACCGCTGTCCAGTCGCAATTTCCAATATGACATCAGGGCCATAATTGGAGAGAATCCGACCCGCCGTGCCGGAGCCACGGCGAGGCAGGAGCGATTTAATGTAAAAAACGATTGGCGTTTTCTTCTCAACATCACTGCTCCCAAGCCGAGCAGTAAGAGCGTAGACTACCACTACTGAAAGATATACTTTTTGAGCTGGTCAAATCCCCAAATCTCACAAGACGAGTTTAATGCCTCCATACGATTTGCAAGACGCTTGTCTTCGGTCACGAGTACATCAGTGTCTCTTGCTGCCGTCGTAGCAATGAGAGCGTCTTTCGTATGTTTTTTAGAGGGTGAACGAATATCATCTACGCCTACTCCACCACAGCTGCCATCTCCCCACCTAAACTGATCCCATTTGGACACACCGTAAACACCACCACTCGTAGGTACCTTCGTTGTCATAATCTTCGTCACAGCCTCTTTTTTTTCCTTGTCTGGAATGTTGCCAAGTTCATCCTCTTGAATATGCGTGCACAGAACAACCACTTTGCCCTCTCGGGAAAACTGATTTAAGCGCTCCACCATTTGCGGGGTAGCAATGATTTTGTCATAAACCATCGAGTCGAACATAAACTTCATCTTACGATCTCTCTTTCAGTGTTTCTCGACACAGGCCCCTTAGTGTTTTCTTCTCAATATCACCGCACCTAAGCCGAGCAGCAAGAAGGTGGATGGTTCAGGAAATTGTCGCTATCCAACTTCTTTGATACGGTCTTGGATGTCGCTTTTTTGCTTCTGGGTTTCTTCTTCGCTTATACAGCCATCTTCTTTCATCCGGTCTATAATGTGATTATATATTTTAAGAAGTTGCTCTCCAGTAGGATTAAGCCGTCCTCTGTGAATATAAAAATCAGAACTCCCACATTCTAAGTAGTCTCCAGTAACATGTTCCATCATTGAATAAATTTTCTCGCGTGGTGTTCTACCCTGGCTTTTAAGAATACTAACAAACCTTTCGGGATGTTCTAAAATAGCAAGCTCAACTTGTTCTCTTACCAATGAGAAAGTTTGGCTATTACATTCATAGGCTAATTCATCAAGAACTCCCAATGCAGCTTTGACTTCCTTTGAAGCAAAGATCTTTTTGAGAAATCTCATTTACTTTCACTCCCATAAAAGTTAGTGTTTTCTTCAATCGTTATGAAACTTCTGTTAGTTTACTTCGCGACAGGTAAGGCTTCATTACAGATATATCACGCTTAACATGCTACAACTTGCGCTCCATTTACGGTAAATAATCCTTCATCTGCAACCGACTGCTTTATATCTCAGGATACAGTTGTTATCCAGCCGGATTATTTTCTGTCAGCCGGTCAGCAAATCAAACTCTTCTGTACTGAGCGAGCGTTTGAGTTTCTGCAGTGCGGCCAACTCGATTTGCCGGACCCTCTCTTTGCTCAGCCCAAGCTCACTACCTATCTGCCTTAAGGTCTTGTAATTCCTCTTAAATCCTGTTCCGACAAGGCCGAAGTGGTTCAATATTATATGCTGCTCGCGCTGGTCCAGGTTATGCCTGATAAGCTCCACGAGACTCTGGTGCATCCTTTCGATTTCGACCACACCCGCCGTGTCGGCGGTTCTCATATCCTGCTGTATATCCGCAAGCTCAACCGAGCTGGGCCTGTCAAGCCGGGCAGCCTCGGCGGGCAGCTTCCTGGCATAATCCTTGGCGATGACCCAGGAGGCATACGTGCTGAACCTGTAGCCTCTGGTAAAATCGAATTTTTCAACGGCGCGCATCAAAGACAGGTTGCCCTCACTTATTAAATCGAGCAGGCCTGCACTGCTCGATATGTGTCTTTTGGCAATGCTGACGACAAGCCTGAGATTGGCCTCGATAATAGCCTTTTTTACATCCTCAGCCTGAGTAAGGTATTGTTCTACCTTCCTTAACTGTCCGCTTATGGGCCTATAAGGGATTATCTTTTCCGCATTCGTAAAGGCCAGGTACTTAAGGTAGTTATATTTTCTAAACAACTCATACTCAATCGGCCGGGTCAGCAAAGGCGTATTCTTGATGGCCTCGAGATATTGCGGCAAAGAGTCCTTTACGGGCTCGAATGTGCTTAGCTCCTGCGGGATTTTTGCTGCTTTGGCTTTACCCGGTTTGGCAAGGATTTTCTCTTTTGCATCCGGCTCAAGAAACTCGTCGCTATGGATATATTCTATTTTCGTACTGTGCAGCTCTCTGGCCCTTCGCTGATTGATGATGCTGTATACGGAACTTTTGCACCTGTGGAATCTTTCCATCAGCTTTTTGACGGGCACGCCGTCCTGATACATTCGATACAGCTCGCCTGCCCTCTTTTGCGAGATTGTCCCGTCAGCCTTTTTGAAAATTCGTCTGCCCGAGGTACCGGTTCGCGCATCGGGCCGTTCGTACGCGATTAGTGTGTACCTGATTGCTTCTATTGAGCGACCAAATTCGGCCGCGAGCCGTTCGGTGATTCGCCTTCGGGACAAAGAGGTTTGCTCAGCCAGTTTCCGCGCCTCCCCGATGATGGATTTTTTTTCCTCGGCCGTAAACCTGGTAAACCGACCGGCCTTTTTTACAAGCTCGGGATTTTGGCGCAAAAAATCGTCAACGGCCGACTGTGTAAAGCCGAAGTGTTTCGTGCCGTCATCGAGGATATATTTTCGCCCAAGAAGCCCTCTGTTACGCCATCGGTCGATGGTCCTGATGGATATGTCAAATCTTTTCGCAAGTTTTTCTATGGTATAAACAGGTTGTTTTTCCGCTGTTATCAAAAACGGCATCTGGTTGCTGAGTCTGCCGATAAACGCCTGTAAATCACCCCGAATCTGTGAGCCGGCCAGGAGCTTCTGCGCCGATTCGCCTTTGGGACGATAACCGGTTATATGGAAACACACGAACTCGAAGGTGTACTGCTTGTCCGGCTCAATCATCCCGAAGAGTCGTTCGGCGGCCTGAAGCTGTTTTAGCCGCTGCTTCGGTGGGGCGAATTTAAGCTGCATTAAAAGCTGAGCCAGAATTGGATTTTTAACCGTCCGCATAATGATTTCTGCTACACAGACCAAAAATATATTTTAGCAAATTAGGCGCAAAAAAAACAGCCCCGACCTATCGGGGCTGTTTTTTCGTTTAGTCATCATCAGAACCTGACTTAATTAAGCAGACTCTTGGCCAAATCGACGGCCGAGGCTGCATCGGGTGCGTAGCCGTCGGCACCAATCTTATCGGCGTAGTTCTGTGTTACAGGTGCGCCGCCTATCATAACCTTGATGGTCAGGCCGGCCTCTCTGATGGCCTTCAATGACTTTTCAATCCCCGGCATTGTTGTGGTTAAAAGCGTACTCATACCCACAATCTGCGCACCCGTTGCCCTGGCCTGCTCGATAAATTTTTCAGCAGGAGCATCAATGCCAATATCGGTAACCTCGAAACCGGCACCCTTGAGCATCATAGCCACCAGGTTCTTGCCGATATCGTGCAGGTCGCCCTGGACGGTTCCAATGACGCACTTTCCAATCGGCTCAACGCCGGCCTCTATCAGCCTTGGCTCGAGAACTTTCATTGCCATTTTCATAGCGCGGGCGCTGATTAGCACCTCCGGGATGTAAACCTCGTTATTTTTGAAACGGACGCCGATGATGTCCATTCCCGCTATAAGCCCGTTATTGAGAACGTTTTCCGGCTCATCGCCGTCATTTAGCGCCTGTTTAGTAATTTCCACCGCTGCTGCCTGGTCGCCCCTGATAACAGCCTCACTTAACGCCTTTAAATCCGCCATTTACAATCACCTTAAAAAAAATAACAATTCTGCCTCCAAGGCTTTTCTCAAATCGCAGCGGTAATATAACTGTTTTATCTGAATAAAACAAGTCAGGATTAATATTCGACCGGTAAATTCGGTTCATTTGAGTCAAACTGATAGTCCGGTGCCAGAGCTTTTTCTTTGAATTCTTCAAGTGAAGAATGCCCACTTACGAGGTTCTGGATAATCCCCTGCCTGTCGATAAAAAAGGTCGTGGGAATCGCGCTAATATAATTATAAGGGGCAGGTAAATCCTCGGCGGTTGCGATAGTATAATTGATATTCTTTTTGGTCACAAACTCCAGCAGCTCCTGTTTATCCTCGTTGCTTATGCCGATGATGGCCAGTTCGTCGGGACTTACCTCTTTTCGCAGTTTAATCAAATCAGGTATCTCGAGTCTGCAGGGAGGGCACCACGTAGCCCAGAAGTTAAGCACGACGCGCCGTCCTTTCAGGCTGGATAATGTGATTTCGTTGCCTTCGATGTCCACCATTGTAAAGTCCGGCGTTTCAGTGCCGATAAACTTCCTGAGGACAAGATCGGATTCGTCGGAAGTTAGTTCACCTATTTGCTTGTAAGACTCGTATATGCTGATGCCGTAATACAATCCGAATCCCGCTCCTGCCAGGCAGCCGAGAATAGAAAGAACCAGTCCCCACCGGGCCAGTGTTCGCAAAGGCCGTTCTTTACGCAGATGAACGACGGCAAGTATCAGGCCTACCAGGCCCCCCACGGCCCCGATTACAAATATAGAAAGCGACAGGGACAAGAGCCCCAGCACCAGACTCGCCACAGCAAGGCCGAGAGCCTTATCAAAATCTTTATTATAATTCAAAGGCTTTTTTTCGTCCGGTAGTGGCTGAAGGTCCTGCTCCATATTTTTAATTCCTTGTTTGTTGAGATTTTATGAATACTCAGAGCTGATGGTAATTTAGCACCAAAATGGCTTAGTTGAAAGAATAAACGTTCGGCCTTGTCAGACTTTTTCGAAGGTGAATTTGTGTGCGTCGGCGTCAATTTTTATGGTATCGCCGTCGGCGAACTTGCCGGCCAGAATCTCCGCGGCAAGTCTGTTTTCAATACGCTGCTGAATCGTCCGCTTCAAAGGTCGGGCGCCGAAGACGGGGTCGTAGCCCTCGTCCATAATCTGTTTGCGGGCGTTATCGGCAAACTGCAGCACAATGTTGCGGCCTTTGAGCCGTTCGGCAAGATAGCCTAACTGTATCTCGACAATCCTGCCCAGGTTCTGCTTTGTGAGCATATGAAAGACGATTATCTCATCGATGCGGTTGAGGAACTCGGGCTTGAAGACCTTCTTAAGCACGTCTTTAACGTGCGCCTCGATTTCCCAATCGGCGCCCTGCTCCTCGGTAAGCTCCTGAATCTGATGGCTGGCGATGTTGCTGGTCATAATCAGGACGGTGTTCTTGAAATCGACGGTTCTGCCCTTGCCGTCGGTCAGTCTGCCGTCGTCGAAGACCTGCAGCAGGATGTTGAAGACATCCATGTGTGCCTTTTCAATCTCGTCCAGCAGAATCACCGAATAGGGCTTTCGGCGAATCGCTTCTGTTAATCTGCCGCCCTCTTCGTAGCCGACGTATCCCGGCGGAGCGCCTATCAAACGCGCGACCGAATGTGGTTCCATAAACTCACTCATATCAATTCGCACCATAGCGGCTGCGTCATTAAACAGAAATTCCGCCAGCGCCTTCGAGAGTTCGGTTTTACCAACGCCGGTCGGTCCGAGGAAGAGAAATGTTCCTATAGGCCTGTTCGGGTCACCCAGCCCGGCCCGGTTTCGGCGGACCGCGTTGCACAGGGCAACTACGGCCTCATCCTGTCCGACCACACGCTCGCGGATAGCTTCTTCCATCTTCATCAGCCTTTCACGCTCGCCGGTAAGCAGACTGGCCACCGGTATGCCCGTCCACTTGGAGACTACCTGGGCGACGTGCTCTTCGGTCACCTCATTCTGAATTAGATTTGACGGGGCCGATTCGGCGGCAAGGGCCGTCTCTTTTTCCTCAAGCTCCTTTTTCAAATCGGCAATGGTGCCGTATTTCAGCCGGGCCGCGGTCTCAAGCTCGCCTTTGCGCTGCGCGTTATCGAACTGGGTCTGGGCCTCCTCGATTTTAAGCTTCAGCTCTTTTATGACCTCGATACGCTGCTTTTCACTTTCCCATTGGCCGCTGAGTTTAGCATCTCTTTCCTGCAGTTCGGCCAATTGTTTTTCGGTACTTTTCAGGTTCTTTTTACTGGCGGGGTCGCTTTCTTTCTTTAGCGCTTCACGCTCAATCTGCAGTTGCATAATTTTTCGGCGCACCTCGTCAAGCTCGGCCGGCAGCGAATCGTTTTCTATCCTCAGTTTAGAAGCGGCTTCGTCAATCAGGTCTATGGCCTTGTCGGGAAGCCAGCGGTCCGAGATATAACGGTTGGAAAGTGTAGCGGCGGCGACAAGAGCGGTGTCGGTGATACGCACTCCGTGATGGGTGTCGTAGCGGTCTTTCAGGCCGCGGAGAATCGCAATGGTCTCTTCCACCGTGGGCGCATCGATTGTAATCGGCTGAAATCGCCTTTCGAGCGCCGCGTCCTTTTCAATGTACTTGCGATACTCGTCGATTGTGGTCGCGCCGATGCAGCGCAGCTCGCCGCGTGCAAGTGAAGGCTTGAGCAGATTGCCCGCATCGACTGCGCCCTCCGCCTTGCCTGCGCCGACAATTGTATGCAGCTCGTCGATGAATAGTATTATCTGCCCGCCGGAATTTATAACTTCTTTAAGAACGGCCTTGAAGCGCTGCTCGAATTCGCCTCTGAATTTTGTCCCTGCAATCAGCGCACCCATATCGAGGGCGACGACTCTCTTATTTTTAAGGCCGGTCGGCACATCGCCCGCGACTATTCGCTGAGCAAGCCCTTCAACGATTGCAGTCTTGCCGACGCCCGGCTCGCCTATAAGGACGGGATTGTTTTTTTTCCTTCGGTTCAGGACCTGCATACACCGTCGAATCTCCTCGTCCCTGCCGATTACGGGGTCGAGCTTGCCCTGCCTGGCCATCTCCAGCAAATCGATGCCGTATCGTTCAAGCGCTTTGTATTTGTCCTCGGGACTCTGGTCGGTTACTTTATCACCGCCGCGAATCTGCTTAACAGCCGATTCAATCTGCTCGGGAGTGATTGAGTTTAGGTTGAGTATTTCTTTCGCATCGCTGTCAACCGCCGCTAAGGAAATAAAAAGATGCTCGATGCTCAGATATTCATCGCCCATCGCCTCGGCGCGGTTTTGCGCGTCGAGAACGACCTGAGTGAAAACCGGCTCGGGCATTATCTGGGGCTGGCTGCTTCCCTGAGGCAGCCGGGAAAGCTCGCTGTCGGTCATTTGCCTAATGCGAGAAATATTAGCGCCGATTTTTTTCAGAACCATAGCCACCACGCCTTCGTCATCGCTGCAGACGGCACTGAGCAGGTGCAGCGGTGAAAGAACCGTGTGCGATTTGGCCATTGCAAGCTGCTGAGCGGTGGCCAATGCTTCCTGCGCCCTTAACGTGAATTTTTCAAACCTCATAGTCCGATATACCTTATAAACCAGGTTCGATTATTTATCGAGACTTTGTCCTTTTTTATCGTGCAAAAGATGTGCCGGGTCGAGCAAAAACAACATTTACCGCCAAAAAACGGCTTTATAATACCTTTGTGCCCGGCGGACGTGCCAATTTGGCAGTCCTTTGAAGGCCTTTCGCCCGAGAATGACAATTACCGGGAACCGGTGGCGGGATGGACAATACGACCAAAAAATACTTTGCAACTCCGCGTTTTAAGAGTATAATTTGGAACTTAAAGCCGTTTGTCTATGAAGGTGCGCAGGTGCTTTTACAGGGGTCTGGTAAGATGAAACGTCAAACCGATAAGCTGCTACTGTTTGGGATTCTGGCGGTTGCGATGATTTATGTCTGGGCTTTGGGCAGTCGAATGAAAACGCCGGCCATCGCCGAGGCAACACCGCAGGAGGGCTCTGGGGGACAGGTGCTGATTGTGCCGATTCAAATTGACCGCGATAACTACGGCCTTGCGATGGTCGATACGAACCGGCAGAGCCTGTGGATTTATGAACTGAACCGTCGGGCAGCGGCGCACAATCGACTCAGACTGCTTGCAGCAAGGAGCTGGAAATACGACAAACTACTGGAAGATTACAATACTGCCGAGCCGAAACCCAACCAGATAAAAGCACTGTTGGAAAAACTCGGTAGCGGCTCCTTCGAGGCCACTCTGAACAGGCAGCAAAACCGTCAGGATAAAGAGTACGAGGATTTGATTAGCGAAGGTGTCTCGGAAAAGACAGAACCGAGGCAGGGTGAATGATAACGGGAAAATCCGGGAATTTTTTTTGAGAGAACTTTGTAATGGCAGAGATGTTTTATTCTTTAGAACAGGTTATGGAAAAGCTCGGCAAGAGCAAAGATGAGGTCAAGGACCTTGTCCAGCAGGGCAAACTCCGGGAATTTCGCGACGGGGAAAAATTGCTCTTCAAAACCGACCAGGTCGACGCACTGGCCAGCGAGATAGACTTAGTTTCAGAGGAATCGTCCATTGAACTCTCGCCGCTGGAAACCACAGAGATGCAGGTGAATCTGGACAGCATGGCCAGTGAAGAAACCGAGGCCATCAGCGATGCGGACACGAGGGTTGATAGTCAGGGAATAAGTGTTCTCGGAGAGACGGACACCGAATACCAGTTGACCGACGATACCAAGGCCGAGACCCACGAGATCCCGGCCGAGGAGAAGGAGTTGGGCAGAATTGAAGACGACGTGAGCCTGGACAGTTTCGGCAGCGGCTCCGGACTTTTGGACCTTTCGTTGCAGGCTGATGACACCTCTCTGGGCGCAGATATCCTTGATGATATTTATCCCGCCAATGGTGCCGACGCGGCCGCCGTCGCCGAAGGTGCGGCCGATGTGGCCGCCGAGGCTGAACAGATGTTTGCAGAGGCCGCTGAGCCCGAGTCCGGCCAAGAAGAGCCCTTTGCCGAACAAGATATCGCACCGGGGGTGCAACCTGTCGCTATGCCGCCGGAGCCGGCCAGTAACGCCTTTGGAGTCGTGCTGGTTCTGCCTTTGCTGGTTGTCATCTATACCGCGATAGTGGTTGCAGCCAGCTCGATGGGCATAAGGCCCGTGATTCTGACCGCGGTACAGGATATAATATGGTGGATTCTGGGCGGCGTGGCCGTAATTGCGGTGGTGATGAGCATCGGGGCCTGGGTGATTGCCGGCAGGAGCAGCAAGTCGGCGTAAGAAATAAGTTTAACGCGGGCCGGGCGGCAAAATGACAACGGGCGATATTTTTTTCTGGCCTTAGCGCCGCGATAGAGGTACAAATAAAGGGCGCGCTACAGAAGCCCAAAAAGGATATATACGGTTAAGCTATTCTGGAAAGGATACAGTATGCGAACCGCCCACTTTTCAATCATTTCATTACTTGCAGCCGTCGCGGTGTTCCTCAGCGGTTGTGTTGCAAGCGGGGATTACGAAGACGTTAAGGTCCGTAACCGTACGCAGCAGCAACGTATAAACGACCTTGAAGGCCAACTGGCGAGTGCCAGACTGAGTGTTGATCAGTCGACAAGACAGATTGATACCGTTCAAGAACGCAGCGGCGCCGAGGTAGATTCGTTGAAAGCGGAACTCGCAGCGGTCGAAGAAGCCATCGACCAGAAGAATCAACTGATTGCTGCGCTTCAGGGACAACTGCTTCGCGGCGGGGCATCCCTGCCGGTGGAGCTGAACACTATGCTGCAGGACTTCGCCGAGTCGGCCGAGATGGTCAGTTACGATCCGAGCAATGGAATAGTTAAATTCAAGAGCGACCTGCTCTTTCAAAAGGGCAGTGACCAGGTGGTGGCCGATGCCGCCGCTCCCCTCAAATCACTGTGCGCAATCCTGAATTCCAAGCAGGGCAGCAATTTCGACGTTATCATCGCCGGTCACACGGATGATGTCCCTATCAAGAAGCCCGGGACGCGGGCCAAACATCCGACCAACTGGCATCTCTCAGCGCATCGGGCGATAGGCGTACTTAATATAATGATAGCCAACAAAGTAGCACCGACGAGAGTCAGTCTTCGTGCCTTTGGTGAATATCGGCCGATAGCGCCGAATGCGCAGAATAATAAAGGCAACCCGAAGAATCGGCGCGTTGACATCTATATTGTTCCGGCGGGAGCATAATGGCATCATCGATAATTCTCCACCAATCCGGCGATTCAATATACGAAAATAGCGGGGAGAAGCTTAATAATAAAGCGGGATGCGATATAGCGGCATTCGGCGGGAGAGATAATCTCCACGGCTCGATTAAGAAGAGCGTTAACCCGGTTGCCGCCGTTTTTTTGCGCATACCCAATACCACGGCCGAAGAGCTCTATGTCGTTTATAAAAAGAAGCAATTCTACCGGAGACTCATCGAGCTGATTTGCCTTCATCCCATACCGGCAACGGTCCTGGAGTCGGATGTTGTTATCGCCATAGCCCGGAAGTCTAAGCGGCGAAGTGGTATTAGACGAACATACAATCAAAGGCAAACTAAATGCAGCCGCTAACGAAAAACCTGTTGGGGCGGGGCCGTGTAGTCTCTGTGTTATTTTTCGGGGCGTTTTATCTTTTCCTGTGGCTGTGTATTAAGCCTGACCTTGTCTATCATTATTTCGAGATATCGCGAAAGGCCCCGTTCTTCAAAACCGGCTGGCTTTTTTTGCAGGATTCCCTGAGCTACCCCGGCGGGCCGAGCCGGTATCTGGCGTCATTTTTCACACAATTGTGCTATTTTTCCTGGTTAGGTGCCTTGTGTATCACCCTGACTGCCTGGGCGATTTACAGGCTTACCGCCTCTTTGACTGCCATCGCGGCTGACAGTCCCTGGCGTTTTATATGTTATGTACCGGCCCTTCTGGTATTGATGATATGCGGCCGATACGAAAGCCCTATGAACACGGCTATGGCTGTATTGGCCGTTGTGTTTTTCTCGGTCCTGTATGAGAAGATATCAACTCGCCTCGGTCCGGCGCGAGTGATTTTATTCCTGATAGTCTGCGTCTTTCTCTACTACTTTGCCGGCAGCATAGCTTTTATATTCGTAGCTTTAGCAGCACTGCGTGAGTTTTTTGACCGACGCAACCCGGTTTTCGGCGTGCTTTATCTTTTACTCGGAGCGGCTGTTTGCTGGCTCTTGGGAACCTATGTTTTCGAGCTGGGGACACGCGAGGTATACCTGCACTCGAGTCCTTTTATTCCAACAAAGCAGAACAATGACAAGGAAAAATGGGCAAGAATTTTTGAGGGGGCATTATTCGTTGTTCTCCCGGTCGTTGTTCTATTAGTCGGCATGGGCCGGGGGTTGGCCGGAATTCTCAATACTTCCCATTCATCCAGGCGGCGTCCGCAAGAGAAATCCTCAGTTGCGAAAGAAACTTCAGAGCATTTCCACCGGGCCGAGCTCAAGTGGGTCATGCAAATATCACTTCTGGTTCTCATTGTGGTACCGAGTGTTCTGTTTTCATTCGACCGGAAAGCCAAAGCAGTAATCCAGGTGAGTTATTTTACCTGCCGAAGGATGTGGCCGGAGGTGCTGGCCACCGCCCGAGAGAGTTATCTGAAGCGATATTTTCCTTTCTGTAATCACGCGGTCAATCGAGCGTTGTATTACACCGGCCGGTTTGGTGACGAGATGTTTACCTACCCCCAGGATTTCCGCGCTGCAGATTTGGTCTTTTGTCTGATTCAGGGCGGCAACGTTGTATATATGGAGCGGGCTGAAACGTGCCTGGAGCTGGGGCTCATCAACGTGGCCGAGAAGATTGCTCATGAATTCCTGGAAGGGTCGGACGACAGCCCGTTTATTCTTAAACAACTTGCGCTGATAAACATTGTAAAAGGACGAACCGAAACGGCTCGTGTTTTCCTAAGGGCGTTGAGTAAGAATCTGGTATATGGCAGGGAAGCGAAGAAGCTCCTGCGGCGCCTTGAAAGCGACCCGCAACTTGAGAATGACCAGCGCATTCGGCAGTTGCGTTCGGTTATGTTGACCACAGATCACGGCTACACCTCCTACAATGAGGACGCCTGGCTGACCGAGCTTCTTCAGAGAAACAAGCACAATAAGATGGCCTTCGAATACCTGATGGCCAATTATCTGCTGACCAAGCAACTGGATAAGTTCGTTGAGAACCTGCCGCGCCTCGATGATCTCGGCTATGAGAGTATTCCTCGACATTACCAGGAGGCCATTGTGCTTTATATAGGTACAACACGGAAAAATGTTGATTTGGGTGACCGATTGATAGACGCTGAGACGTTAAGGCAATATAATGAAATCAACCAAATCGGCAAGCAGTTCGCCAATGATCAGGGAGTCCTCTGGCGAGCACTGGCGTCAAGATTCAACCGTACTTACTTTTTTTACTTTACATTCGGCTCTTCAGGAATAACACCACAGGACATGGAGATTATGCGCCGCTCGCCCGGCCCACCAAAATCAGGCCCGATTATACCGCCACCGCCGTATCGTCCAACAAAACGCCTCTGATTTTGCTTGCTCTCGAGCCCGGCATCAGATACCCGGTCAAAACCATTCTGCAACGATAAGGCTATAAGTTTCTATGTCTAAAAACCTTATTTGCCTTCGGCAAATCCTGCCTGACTGCCTAATCCGAGTATAATTTGATTTGACTAATCACCGGATTCAAGATACACTCTGAGTACGTCTAATCCCTGTATAAATCACTATTTTGTAAAGTCGAAATCGTTAATCGGGATTAATCCGAAACTCTAAACCGACTCAAACTGACCGAGCTGAATGCAGCCGCTAACAAAAAACGTCTCGAGAAGGAAACACAGATTCCCTGTGGTTTGTGTGGTATTTTTCGGCGCGTTTTATCTGTTCCTGTGGCTGTGTATCGAGCCTGAGCTTCTCTACCATCATTTCGAGGTTTGCCGAAGGACCCCATTTTTCAAAACCGGCTGGCTTTTTCTGCAGGATTCTCTGAGTTATCCCGGCGGGCTGAGCCAGTATCTGGCGGCATTTTTCACGCAATTGTGCTATTTTTCCTGGTTAGGTGCCTTGTGTATCACCCTGATTGCCTGGGCGATTTACCGGCTTACCACCTCTTTAACCGCCATCGCTGCGGACAGTCCCTGGCGAGTTATATGTTATGTACCGGCCCTTTTGGTATTGATGGTATCCGGCCGATACGAGAGTCCGCTGAGAACGGCTGTGGCTGTATTGGTCGTTGGCTTTTTTTCAGTCCTGTATAAAAAGGTATCGCCGCACATCGGCCCGGCGAGAGCAATTTTGTTCCTGATAGTCTCCGGCGCTCTGTACTGTTTTGCCGGCAGTACGGCCTTGGTATTTGTAGCTTTAGCGGCACTGTGCGAGCTCTTTGACCGACGTAAATTCCTTTTCAGCGTGCTTTATCTTTTACTCGGGCCGGCCGTCTGCTGGATTCTTGGTGCCTATGTTTTCGAACTGGAGGCGAGAGAAATATACGTGTACTCAAGCCCTTTTATTTCGATAAGGCAGAACATAGAAATGGCAGACTGGGCAAGAGGCCTTGAAGAGACTTTGTTTGTCGCCCTTCCCGTCATTGTTCTGTTAGTTAATTCAGGCCGGGGGCTGGCTGAAACCAGACTCTTCTCCCGCAAATCCGGGAAGGCTCTGCGTAAAAACTCCTCGATTAAAGAGAAAATCTTATACCGAGGCGGGCTCAGGCCGGTTACACAAATTGCGCTTCTGGTTCTCGTTGCGGCGCCGAGTGCCTGGTTATCATTCGACAGGAACTCGAAAAAAACAGTTCAGATAAATTATTTTAACTGCCGGAAGATGTGGCCGAAGGTACTGACCGTTGCCCAAGAGATTCCTATGAAGCGATATTTTCCCTTCTGTCCTCATGATGTTAATCGAGCGTTATATTACACCGGCCGGCTGGGTGACCAGATGTTCGCCTATCCTCAGAATTACTTCACCGGCGATTTGGTCTTTAGCCTGATTGACGGCGGCAATGTTGTCTTTATGGACCGTGCTGAGATGTGTCTGGAGCTGGGGCTTGTCAACGTGGCCGAGAAGATTGCTTACGAATTTCTGGGGGCGGCCGACGAGAGCCCGTTTATTCTTAAACAACTTGTGCTGATAAACATCGTAAAGGGACAAATCGAAACGGCCCGTGTCTTCCTCAGGGCACTGAGCAGGAATCTGGTATATGCCGGGGAAGCGAAGGAGCTTTTAAAGTGTCTTGAAAGCGACCCACAGCTTAATCGTAATGAGCATATTCGATACATACGTTCAGTTATGATGACCAATGATTATCCTTTCGGTACTTATAATGAGGGCGACTGGCTGGAAGAACTGCTGCACAGAAACAAGTACAATAAGATGGCCTTTGAATACCTAATGGCCCATTATCTGCTGACCAAGCAACTGGATAAGTTCATCGAGAATCTGCCTCGCCTCGATGATTTCAGCTATAAGGGCATTCCTCGACATTACCAGGAGGCCATCGTGCTTTATATAGGCGCAACGCGAAAAAACATTGATTTAGGCGGCCGAAAGGTGGATGCTGAGACGGTCAGGCAATACAATGAAATCAACAAAATCGGCGAGCAGTTCAGCCATAATGCGGATGTCGCCTGGCGAGCGTTGGCGCCGAGATTTGGTCGTACTTACTATTTCTACTTTACTTTCGGTATGTCAGGAGTATGGCAATGAAAAAAAGATATGGTTACCTCACAGTCACTTGTTTAAGTGCCCTGGTTATCGCGACATTGGGATTTACACTGTTTAAGGGCCCCACAGAGCCCGCAGACTATATGTCGATTGGCCGGCCCGCCAAAATCAGGCCGGACTATGTCGAGACGGTAATCCCTCCCAACATAGCACCTTTGAATTTTCTTGTCCTTGAGACGGGCACCAGGTACCTGGTTAAAATACACTCTGCAAACGGCAGGGCCTTCAGTGTTTCCAGCAGGAATGCCAAAATCAAGATCCCGCCGCGCCCCTGGAGGTCGCTGCTGGAGGCTAATCGCGGTGGGAAGTTGTTTTTCGAGCTCTACGTGAAAGATGAGCACGGCCGCTGGAGCCGATACCAGAGAATTGAAAATACCATCGCAAAGGAGAACATCGACAGCCATATTGCATACCGCCTTATCAAGCCGATATATAATTTTTGGAGAAGCATCGGCGTCTATCAGCGCAATCTCGAGAATTATGACCAGTCCTTAATACTTCACGGCAAATCCTTCGGTGACGGCTGCGTCAACTGTCACAGCTTTCTGAAAAATAGTCCCGATTCTATGTTTATCGGCGTTCGCAGCAAGCTATACGGCAGCTCGGCGATATGTGTGCGTAACGGCAACATCGAGAAAGTTGGGACAACGTTCGGTTATACCGCCTGGCATCCGAGTGGGCGGTTGGCAGCCTTTTCACTGAATAAAGTCAGGCAATTATTCCATACCTTCGGGATGGAGACTCGAGACGTCATCGACCTTGACGGGGGTATGGCCTATTATAACGTTGAGAGCCAAACAGTTAAGATTGTTCCCGGCCTGTCTGAAAAGGATCTGCTGGAAACATATCCCGAATGGACGCCCGACGGTAAATACCTCTATTTTTGCAGTGCGCCGATACTATGGGAAGACCGCAACAAGATGCCGCCCCAGAACTACGAGCTGGTTAAATATGAACTTAGACGCATCAGCTATGACATTCAAACCGACCAGTGGGGCGAGCCTGAGACGGTTCTCTCGGCGGACCAGACCGGCTTAAGTATTCTGCTGCCGCGTATATCACCGGACGGCCGGTTCCTTCTTTTCTGTATGTGCCGGTATAGCTGCTTCCCCGTCTATCAGCCGAGCAGCGACCTTTATCTGATGAACCTCGAGACCGGCAAGTATCGAAAATTGCCAGTCAATAGCGAGTATTCCGAGTCCTGGCACAGTTGGTCGAGCAACGGCCGGTGGATAGCCTTTAGCAGTAAAAGGCTCGGAGGCCTTTTTACCAGAACGTATTTCGGCTACATTGACGAGAACGGCGAGGCATATAAACCTTTCATAATGCCTCAGAAAGACCCGGCTTTTTACGATTCGTTCCTTAAAACCTACAGTGTGCCCGAACTAATCGTAGCTTCGGTTAAAGTCAGCCACAATGCACTCGGCCGAGCCGCTCGCAGTCCCGAAAAGATTGAGGTCGATATGCCTATAACGGCCGCGACCCCCGCCGCCGGCGGCGAAGATATGGAACCCTGGAAGCAACTGTAGTAACCTGCAGATACAGATTCACGAAAGTTTACTTGAATTTCTCTGACAAAACTGGTAAAAAGGCGGTTGATATGTGGATTCTTGACAAGATAGCACTCCGCCGGGTCCGGAGCCCGTTTATGGGCTGTGGCGAGTTTTTTTTACTTTTCTTTTTGTACATCTGGCTGCGCATCAGGCCTGAACTTATTTACCACGGCCTCGGAGGATATCTCGAAGCCCCGATTTTCAACCTCGGCTGGCAGTTCTTCAAAGATCACCTGGCCTATCCGGGCGGAGTCCTTGAGTATGCCTCGGGATTCCTCTCACAGTGCTATTATTTTCCCTGGCTCGGCGCCCTGATTCTCACCGCCGTTGCGTGGGGCCTTGCTTGCTGCACCGCCGCACTTATCACATCCACTAAGGCAGCTGGCTACAGGTTCATCTACTGCATACCGGCTATTCTGCTGCTGGTAGCTTGTAATAACTACACACATCCGTTGACTACGTCTCTGGCGTTATTGACGGCCCTTGTATTTTTTGTCGCTTATAAGCAAATAGCGCCGCACAGCAGTCCGATTCAGGTGGCTCTTTTTACAATTATACTTATCGTTCTGTATCATATTGCGGCAGGTGCGTCCCTGCTTTTTGTTGTTTTGGCGGTTATCCACGAGATTCTCACCTCCCGGCGCAGTGGAGTAGGTCTCGTTTGTCTTTTGATTGGCCTGTCTGTACCCTGGCTATTCGGGGCCTTCTTGATTGGTGTAGAGCCGGTGTCGGCTTATCTGCATTTGCTGCCGTTTCATCCCGGCTATGCCCACAAGTCAAGAATCATCCTCTGCTGCCTCTGGCTTTTTGTCCCTGCGGTTATGTTACTAATCGGATTTTGGCATAATTTGACCCCGACAGCAGACTCCTCCGAGGCGGGCCGGCCTGGATTGCCCTGGCTGGATAAGGTTTTCAGAAAGCCGAATACTAAGGACCCTCAGGCAGCGGCAAAAAAAGGATATAACTTACAAATCCGGATTTTACTTATCATCGCAGTGGTCATTTGTCTTTTTACGTTCGAGGATAAACGCAAAACCATACTTCAGATGAATTATTTCTCCAGACATAAGATGTGGCCGCAGCTTCTACAGACGGCCGAGCGAATCGAGTTCCACAGTCCCCACAGTATTCACGACGTCGACCGGGCCCTTTATCACACCGGCCGACTTAGCGAGGAGATGTTCCATTATCCTCAGTCATTGGAGGCACTGTTGCTGACTCCGGGACCAAAAGCGAAACAACTGGGGCGACTCTCCCCGACCTGGGCCCTAAAGCTCGCCGAGACCTGTATTGAACTGGGGGATTTAAACCTCGCCGAGCACCTGGTATGTGAGGCCCTGGAACAAAACGGCGCCTGGCCCGTGTTTCTGGAAAAGCTTGCTCTTATAAGTATGGTCAAAGGCGATATTCAGGCAGGGCGAGTGTTTCTCAAGGCACTCGGTAAAAATATGATATATGCCCGACAGGCAAAGGAGACTTTGGCCCGGCTCGAGAGCGACCCCCAGCTTAAATCAGATGATGAAATCCAGCACCTGCGCTCAGTTATGTGGGCAAACGATCACGCTATCGTTGATTATCTTGGGGGATGGATGCTGGAGGAGCTTATGAAGACCAATAAGCACAACCGGATGGCCTTTGAATATCTGATGGCTTACTATATGCTGACCGGAGACCTTGATAAGTTTGTGGAGAACCTGCCGCGCCTGGATGATTTTGGCTATAAACACATCCCTCGCCACTACCAGGAGGCTATTTTGGTTCATACGGGAATAACGCACAAATCTGTTGATTTGGGCACTCGCCGGATAAGCGACGAAATCAAAGAACAGTACCAGAATTTCGAACACGTCTGCCAGGCCTACAGGCAAGACAAAGCTTCCGCGGGCAGGACATTAGCTCCTGATTTCGGCCGCAGCTACTTTTTCTACTTTACCTTTGGTGTCTCAGGAGTCGGAAAGTGAAGCGAAAATACGGCTGGTTAATAATATTATTCCTGCTGATTGTGGGGGCCGGCCTCTGGTGGTTTGGTCCGGGCAGCAAAAGTGCACCGCCTAAAGATTATGTCTCAGTCCGGCGCACCGTGCAAATTAAGCCCGATTATACCGAAACCGTCATCCCGCCTAACATAGCGCCTCTGAATTTTAAGGTCTGCGAGCCGGGCACCGGATACCTGGTCAGCATACATTGTGCGGGCAGCAAGGCCATCAATGTTTTCAACAGAAACGGCAAAATAAAGATTCCAAAACGCCGATGGCGGTCGCTGTTAAAAGCAAATCGGGGCAAAAAATTGTTTTTCGACCTCTACGTGAAGAACGACCGCGGCTGCTGGAGCCGGTACGAGAGAATCGAAAATACCATAGCAAAAGAAGATATTGACAGCCATCTCGTATACCGAATTATCAACCCGATATATAATTACTACACGGATACAGCCATCTACCAGCGCAATCTGGAAAATTTCAATGAGTCAGCCGTCCTGGACAACAAATTTCTCGGTGATGCATGCGTTAACTGCCACAGTTTTCTGAACAACAGGCCCGAGGATATGGTTATCGGTGTTCGCAGCGGGCAGTACGGCAGCTCAGCGATACTTGTGCACGACGGCAAGGCCCGCAAGTTAGGGACAAAGTTCGGTCACACCACCTGGCATCCAAGCGGCCGGATGATTGCTTATTCGATATATAACGTAAGCCAGTTTTTCCATACGGCAAGACCCGAAGTGCGGGACGTAATTGAGAAGGATTCAACGCTCGCTTACTACCAGATCGACGAACGGACGGCTAAAACAACGGGCAGCATATCCGACAAACAGCAGCTCGAAACGCATCCCGCCTGGAGTCCCGACGGCAGATACCTGTACTTTGTCAGTGCGCCGGTCCTGTGGGAAGACCTCAAAGAATATCCGCCGGCGCGCTATGACGAACTGAAATACAGCTTGATGCGAATCAGTTATGACGTGCAAACCGACCAGTGGGGCAGTCTGGAAACAGTTCTATCGCCGGAGCAAACCGGGCTTAGTATTTTGCAGCCCAGAGTCTCACCCGACGGAAGATTCGTGTTGTTCTGTATGTGTGAATACAGTTGTTTTGCCCTCTTCCAGCGCAACAGCGACCTTTACGTGATGGACCTGCAAAGCGGCCAGTATAGAAAGCTTGAACAGGCCAATAGCGAGTCGAGCGAGTCGTGGCACTGCTGGTCCAGCAACAGCCGATGGATAGCCTTCAGCAGCAAGCGGGACAGCAGATTGTTAACCAGAATTTATTTCACCTACTTTGACCAGAACAGTAAGACGCATAAGCCGTTCATACTGCCGCAAAAAGACCCGGAGTTTTACGAGTCATTCATTAAGGTTTACAATGTACCGGAACTAATTACCGGGCCGGTTAAAGTCCGCCACGCGAAGCTGTTAAGAACCGCCCGTTCCACCGATAAGATTGAAGTCAATATGCCCATCACCGCTGCAACGCCCGCCGCCGATGCAGCGGGTCCGTCGACCTGGCTGCCGAGACGTAAATAGTGCCTGTAAATACTACGAAAACGCTGAAATTTCTACACTAAGGCTACCGGCATAAAATATGTCCATCAGTCAGGGCGTCTCACGTTTGCTACACTACAAGAGCAGCGATTGTTATTAACCTTCTAAGGCAACCACGGATGTTCACAAGTCTCATCGCCTCCAGTCGTTGGAGGATAGCCGTATCGCATGCATCGCCACCAGTCATAACCTATATCCTTCATATCCATGAAATTCACTTTGCAGTCGCGGTTCAGGTCGGCGGCCATTTGCCAGCCCTGCTCAAAGATCTGTTCGCAGTTCTCCGGCGCCCACGGTTCTGCGGCTAATCCCTCCGCGTAGTGCAAGCTTATGCGCTCTGCAGACAGAACATGGTCATAAATTGCAAACTCATCCATTGTACCTGTAAAG